>Ga0265300_10000423_pt1 | contig 43523 bp, 27 predicted proteins | sample AusTroGonzalo_MG_FD_193482 | JGI IMG/M metagenome (GOLD analysis project Ga0265300, IMG submission 193482) | Bovine rumen microbial communities from tropical cattle in Woodstock, Queensland, Australia - Gonzalo_03 | ecosystem: Host-associated > Mammals > Digestive system > Stomach > Rumen ... | reverse complement strand
CTCCGGGGTGAGGCAGTGCCAGAACACGGAGGGCCTGTCCCCTTCCGCAAGAAGGCCATGGCGGGAGGACGGGGCGATCCCGATGGATGCCGAGAGCGGAGAGAGGAATGTCGCGGCATCCTTGATGCGTGGCCTGGCGGTCCCGGAGGAGAAGACGGCAAGCCGAGACACGGAGGCCGTCCCGAGCGGGAAGGTCCACTTGCCGGGAGAGGAGAGGCTGTTCGTCTCCACGGGGAACCAGTCGTTCGCCGCGCCGAAGGCGAGCCATTCGCGCTGGACTGCGGACGGCCCGGGCGCGGCAAACGAGAATGTCTCGTTCGTCCCGACCCTGGCAAGGACAAGGGAGGGGGAAAGTTGAGAATTGAGAGTTGAGAGTGTAGAGTTGTGGAGCTCTACACTTGCGCCGCGAAGCGGCGGCGAGTTCGTTCCGCCGTGCTTTGCACCTGCATATTGGACGGCTATCGCGGCGAAGAAGACAAAGACCGCTGTATGAATTGAAAATTTAGAATGTAGAATGGAGAATTGCGGACGATCCTCAATTTTACATTCTCCACTTTCAATTATCAATTTCGCAACTGCGCATGCAGTTGCAGTTGCTGCCGCGCACACGAGGACGAGCTCTGTCAAGAAGTCAATCATGCCACGTGAGGATTATACCAAATTTTCGGTGTGGCTTCTTAGACAGGTTTTACAACCCGCGCACTTTGCAAACAACATCATTTGTCTTTTCACTCGTTTGGCCCCATTGTGTTGGTTTGCTTAATACTTTACCAAACGAAGTTCAATTTTAGTTCAAATCTGAAAAAACATTTTAAGGGGTGAAAGCACCTTGCGGCAATTAGCGGAGATGGCTGGAGCCATGCAGCGAGGTAGAGGACGCAGATGTAGCTTAGTGGCGCAAAACGCGGGTCGATTCAGCAATTCGCGCATGGCCGCCTTGAATCGCTGAAATCAACCAGGTGCAAAACATTCACATCGCAATTCCCTCCGGCGAATGATGATGCGCGAGTGTCGGCGGCGAAGTAATTAAAGAAGTTCGACTCGTATGGATCCCGCGCCGCGCATTACGGCATCAGCCGCCTTCGCCTCGCGGAACAGCTGGTATTATACCATATTTTGCGCATCTCGACTTCTGATCTTCTATCCACCCTGCGTCAACGGTGTCTTCAGGAGAGGGGGAAAGCCAGTCCTCGTAGTCGTACTTCCACTCGCACGACGGCGCCGGCGGCCAGAAAATGCCTTGTTCGATCCTGCCGACAAGTTCGCGAAGAAGCGCCTCCGCCTCCGGCACGAATGCGCCGCTCATGGGATCGGAAAATACGACGTCGCCCGCAGTCTTCCCGAGGATGCAGTAGCAGGAGGATATCTTCTCGAGCTTCGCCCCTGCGAAGACGCCCTCGGAATCCGCGTCGAGCATTGCGCAGTATATCGGCAGCTGAAGGCTTAGCCATGTCTTCGTTCCGTCCCTCTTCGTCTCGAAGCACTTCGCACGAGCGGCGGAATCCCACGTCTTGTAGTCTATGACGCACCACTCGCCCGTCTCGTCCCTAAAGTCGATCCTGTCGCACTTGCCGTGGAAGCGCGTGTGGCCGTACGTGACCTCAAGCTTCCTCTCTGCCGCGACTATCCGCCATCCCTGCGACCTGCGCGCGGCCTGGATCGCGGCGAAATGGGCAAGCCTCCTCTTTACCGACTCGCCCTGCATCGCGACTATCGCCGGAATCGCCGTTCCAAAGCGCTCGGCAAGCTGCTCGTCGACGCGCGCCTCCAAGAATGCGCGTATGGCCGATTCGTCGGATGAATCCCTGATCTCCCCCGTGCCAAACGCCTCAAGCGCCTCGTGGGCGAGATTGCCGTATTCCCACGCCTCAAGCTCCTCCGCCCTGTCGTCCATGCGCTTGTCGCCAAGGACGCGTTTGTCCCTGAGGTAGTATGTGAAAGGACACCTCAAGTAGCCGTCGAGCCGCGTAGGGGATATCCTGTCGAGGCTCGCGAACGGCGGCGGGACGGGAAGCTTCAGCCTCCATGCCGGCGGCAGGTCAAAGGCGAGCCCTTCCGCCGTCCCGGCCTTCGTCCCGTAGAAAGAGCGCACCCTCGCCACAAGGTCCCTGTCGTCGCCTGTCTCAAAGAGGAGCCTTGAGGGCTTCAGGACATCGCCCTCGGAGTCGGTTGAATGGAAGAATATCCTCACGGCGTCGCCCGCCCTCGAGCCGACCGCCATCCTGAGAATCGCCCTGTCGCGTACTTCCTTCGAAGCATTGTGCGGCAGGCCCAGCCTGCGGCGCAGGGAGTCGGGGAGGAACGGATGGCCGACGGTCGACTCCGGCACGCACCCCTCGCGGAATCCGGCAATCACGATTTCGTCAGCCTCCACGAACGGAAGCTCAAGCCAGCCGTCCGAGAGTATGACGTCGCCCTCGTCCGGTTCGAGGCTGTAGGTCGCCTCGTCAAGGCGTATCGCAAAGATCTCCTCGTCGCCTCCGCACTCGTCGATGAGGCCATTGAGGACTTCGGCCGCGGCGGCGAACTCGCGCGATTCCGGATTCCTGCCGTCGAGGGTCCTCTCCCTGAATATCGCGGCAAGAAGCCCACGCAGATCCCTCTTGCGCAGCTGCACGTTCACGAACTCGAATATCGCGCGCAGCTTCCCCTTTGTCTTCGCCGCGATGTCGTCTATCGACTCTGGCAGATACTCCGCCTGGCGGTTGTCGAGGTCGATGAGCGCGGCCGTCATGTCCGCGTCGGAAAGCCCAAGCTCCGCGCATATCCACCGCCGGACGTCGCCGCCGCGCACGAACGCGGAGAAGACGGAATACGAGCGGGTGCGGGAGAGCGCTGAGAGCTGCGCCGCAAGACGCCCGAGCGACGACGTAGCAAGCTTCGTGACAGAGGGGTTGTGCACCGAAAGGCCGCGTGCGGCAAATGCGCTTTCTATCTCGGGGAACATCTCCGAATCCGCGACGCACAAGGCGGGCAGCGCATCGCAAGGTGCCACGCCCGCGAAATATGCCGCAATCCTGTCCGCCTCGTCGGCGGCCGTCGCGCATGGAGTTATCACAGAAAGAGACGGCCCCTCTCCGTCCTCGGGGCCGACAAATGCCGCGGGGTCGTCGAAGCGCAAGACCTCCTCGACGCCAGGCCACCTTGGCTCAAAAACCTTCATCTGCGAAATGCGGTCCTTCTTGCCTCGCCTCTCAAGCGCGGCAAGATAGCGCCTCTCAGTATCAGCAAGGTCGCTCCACCTGTCCTTTTCGGTGGGAAGCTCCGCCTCGGCCACCTTGGCGACATCCGCAAACGAAATCGCCTTGGCGGAGAGTATGGCCCGCATGTCTGAAAGCTGCCGCGCCATCTCCAGCGCAGCTCGAGCGTCATGTCCCTTCCCCGTCAACGCTTCCCGGAACGCCGCAAGCTCGTCGGCCCTTCCGGCGAGGGCCGGGTCGTCCTCGTCCAGCGTAATTCCGTAGGGCGTCTTTACAAGAGGCGGCACAAGCGCCCCAAAGCGCCTTGCGAGGGCAAGCCTGAGCCGACGGCCAGACTGCGCGGTAGGCACCACCGCGCAGACGTGGGCGAGCGACTTCACCCCCGTCCTGTCCGTGCGCACCTTGCCGGACAGCGCGTCAACCGCGATGTCAATCAGCCTTCGCATTTCAAAATCCGCTCATACGCTCCATACCCCGGCAATGCGGAGGATCTCGGAAACGAGAATCGCCGCGACGAGCAATGGAGCGACGAACTTGACCATCACTACGTAGAACGCCGCGAACCTGAAGCCCCCGCCGCCGCGGCGGCACTCGGCGATTATGCGCTTTGGCCTTAGCGACCAGCCTACGAATACGCAGGTGAGGGCCGCTACGATAGGCGTTAGGACGTTCATCGCGGAGTCGAAGAAATCGAGCGGAGGAAGCCCGAAGAGGCTAAGGCACGACCAGCGCCCGTAGCCAAACGCGGAAATGGAACCGACGACCACGGACCAGACGCCTATCGCGACAACGGCGGCGGCGCGGCGCACACGGAAGAAGTCGCAGACCGACGCGACGCACGTCTCCGTCATCGATATGGAGCTCGTGAGCGCGGCGAAGATGACGAGGGTGAAGAACAAGAGCCCCAGCCACAGCCCCGCCGGCCCCATCGAGTCGAAGATCCCGGGGAGTGTGGCGAACATGAGGCCGGGGCCTGCGTCTATCACGGGCCTTTCGCCGCCCTGTCCTCCGGCGAACATGACCACTACGGGTATTATCATGAACCCGGAGAGGACGGCGACAAACGTGTCCGCCGCAACGATCCTCACCGCAGCCTTCTGCACGGAGTCCCTTCGGCGCATGTAGCTGCCATACGTTATCATTATCCCCATTGCGAGCGAAAGCGAGTAGAACATCTGCCCCATCGCGCCCAGTACGACCTTCCCCACGCCGCCGCACTCGGAGAAGTCGGGGACGAGATAATACCTTATGCCCCGCCATGCCCCCGGCATTGATGCCACATACGCGGCAAGCCCAAGGGCCATCGCCAGGAGGAGGGGCATCATCACGAAATTCGCCTTCTCGATGCCGTTCTTCACGCCGAGGACGACTACCGCGAGGACCGCAAGCGTAAAGACGACCATCGCGACGAACGGCTCCCACGGCGCGGCGACGAATTGCGAGAAGAACGCCGACGGATCCGAAAAGACTCCGGCGCGGCCGAGGAACGCCGCCTTTGCGTAGGCCGCGAAATACTTGGCCACCCACCCGCCGATCACGTTGTAGTAGGGAAGTATGCAGAGCGGGACTACCGTCGCAAGCACTCCGAGGGCGTTCCACTTCGGGTGTCCCATCGCGCCGAAGGCCGTAAGCTGGCTCTGACGGGCATAACGGCCTATGGCGATCTCCGTCACGAGGAGAACGAAGCCGAGGGTAAGCGACAGCGCGACATACATCGCTATGAATGCGCCGCCGCCGTATTTTGCCGCGAGATACGGGAACCTCCAGAGGTTCCCGAGGCCAATCGCGGAGGCGGCTGCTGCGAGCACGAACGCAAGCTGCCCTGACCAGCTGTCCCTGCCGTCGGCCTTCATGGCGCCTGCCAGTCCGCATCGACCACTTTTAGCTCCGCATGGCGGCCGCCGTAGTCCGACACTGTCATGTTGAATGCGATGTCGTGCGGAGCGGAACCGGCGGAGCGAAGATGATCTATCCTCTCGCCGCCGTTCCACCACACGCCCCTAATGCGCGATCCGCCTGACCGCCCGCCGACGTAGAACGACAGATGGCGGCCGTCCTGCCCAAGGAGCCTTACGTCGGAAAGCGCCACTGCGCGCATGCCGAAGACAGGCTCCGGGTTGCCCTCTCCAAACGGCTCCATCCTTGCAACGTCGTCGGCAAGCTCGAGAGTCGCCTCCTCCTGCGAAAGCCACAGCTCGGGAAGCCCAGAAGAAGACTTTGCCGCAGTCGCCCCGAGGCCGCGGCAGTATTCGCAAAGCGCCTCGCGGAACGCTTCGACCTTGCCTTCCTTCACGGTAAATCCGCATGCGGCCGCATGGCCGCCGTATTTTTCGAGGAACGTATCGCACGCGACGAACGCGTCGCGGATGTTTACACTCTCCGGCGAGCGGGCGCTTCCATGCCCATTCGCTATGATGCAAACGGGGACAGACCCTCCCATGCACTCAAGAACCCGCGCCGCGACGATTCCCGCGACCCCGGGATGTCCACTGGGAAGGTCGATGACCTGCGCAGGGGCGTCGGCGACCACCTTCCCCATCGCCTCGTTCGTCATTGCCTGCTCTATCGCCTTGCGCTCGGCGTTGTATCCGTCGACGACCCTCGCAAGCTCCCGCGCCTCCTCCCTGTCGCCTGCAAGGACGAGATTTAAGGCCTCCATCCCCGAGTGCAGCCTGCCAGCCGCGTTTATGCGCGGCCCAAGGATGAAGCCAAAGTCCCTTGAAGTCATCTTCTCGCTTCCGCTGCGGGCGGCGCGGAGGTAAAGCTCCTTGAGCCCCACCGGCGCGAGGGTGCGGAAGCGGGAGAGCGCCTCCGAGACGAAAATCCTGTTCTGCCCGAGAAGCGGCATTATGTCGGTCACGGTGGCAAGGCCGGCAAGCACGAGGAGAGGGCCTGCGATGCCAGGCCCTCCGTAGAGCCCCCTCCTCCTCGCCTCGGTCGTGATCCTGTTCGCAAGGAGGAACGCAACCCCCGCCCCGCAAAGCCCGGAAAAGGAATCTGGAGAGGCGACCTTCGGGTTTACGACGACATCCGCCGGAGGAAGGAGAAAGTCGCCTTCGCTTCCTCCTTCCGCGCGAGAGGCGAGGTGGTGGTCTGTGACGACGACTTCTACGCCCTTCTCCTTGAGGGCCGCAATCTGCTTAAGCGAGTTTATGCCGTTGTCAACGGTTATTACGAGCCCCGCGTCGCCGTTCTCCGCAAGGCACCTTGCGACGGACGCGTCGCTCATCCCGTAGCCCTCCGTGAGACGCTCGGGAAGGAACGGGACTACCAGCGAATCGTCTCCGGCGATGGCCCTAAGGGTCTTTACGAGTATGGCTGTCGCGCATATTCCGTCGCAGTCGTAGTCGCCGAAGACTACGATCCTGCGACGCGACGCGACGGCGGAGAGCGCGATGTCCGCCGCCTGCACTATGCCGGGCAGCCCCTCTGGAGGCTCAAGGCCGGAGATCGAAGGATTGAGGAAGGCGTCTACGTCTGCGATTCCCCTCGCTTCGAGGAGCCTTCTTACGATCTTTGCCGAATCTCCGGCCACGGCGGAACCCCCGTGCCGCTACTTCACCTCGAAGCACCAGCGGTGCTTGTCGGGGGCGTCGCCATACTGGATCGCCTGAACGGCGTCGTATAGCTTCTGCAAGGTCGGATGGACCGCCTCGGGATCGGAGATCTTGATGACTTCCTTCCCGCGCGTGATCTCCCATACGGGCGTTATGACGACCGCCGTGCCGAGGGCCGCGACGGCCTCGAAGCGCTTGATCTCGCCATACGGGACAGGGCGCACCTCGACCTTGATGCCGAGGTCCTTCGCGCACTGCCTGAGGGACATGTTGGTGACGGACGGCAGGACTGAGCAGCTGTCGGGAGTGACATACGCGCCGCTCTTGGAGATGCCCGCGAAGTTCGAGGTCGCGAACTCCTCGACGTATTTGTGGGTCTTCGCGTCGAGATAGAGCTCGACCGGCCAGCCGTCGTGCTTCGCCTTCTCGTGCGCAAAGATCCCGGCGGCGTAGTTTCCGCCCACCTTCACGTCGCCCATGCCGTGGGGAGCTGCGCGGTCCCACTCGTCGAAGATTACGGCGCGAACCGGCTTCATTCCGCCCTTGTAGTAGGCGCCAACCGGCATCACCATTATCATGAAAGTGTATTCAGACGCAGGCGCGACGCCAATCTGGGGGCCTGTCCCTATGAGGAGCGGACGGATGTAGAGCGATCCGCCGGTGCCGTATGGCGGCACATACTCGGAGTTCTTCCTGACTACGGCCTTGCAGCATTCGATGAACGTCTCCACGGGAATCGGCGGCATGCACGTGCGCTGCGCCGTGCGGAACATCCTCTTCGCGTTCTCGTCCGGGCGGAAGATCGCGATCTTGCCGCTCTTCTGGCGAAACGCCTTTATGCCCTCGAAGCACTCCTGCCCGTAGTGGAGGCACGCCGCACCGATGTGCATCTTGATCCACGGGTCCTTCACGAACGAAGGCTTCGACCACTTGCCGTTCTTCCACGTCATGCGCAGATGGCAGTTGACGTCCGAGAAGCCGAAGCCCAGCTTCTCCCACTTGATTCCCTTCTTTGGTGCCTTGACCATTTTCTCTCCTTATTGTCGGATTTTCTAATTTTGCCACGCACGCGGACACTGGCGGCCTTGCTGCGTCTGCTTGTACCAGTCGATGTAAAGTTCGTAAAGGGCCTGGTCGCGTGGAATGCGCTCCTGCAACTGGCGCGGGTCGAGCCTTGCCGCCTGGTCGAAGCTCGCAAACGAGGCCCGGCGCTTGCCGGAGTGGTACTGGAGCTTGGCGAGGTCGAGCCACATGTCAAAGTCGCCAGGCCTCTGCTTGAGATACTTGTTGAAGGCCTTTTCCGCGTCCGAGCTCATATTGGCATTCATGAGTATCGTCGCAATCGCCTGAAGCATGGCGGCGTCGCTGGTGGAATCGACGATGCCCCGGACCAAGCGGCCCGATTCTGGAATGCGGCCCATCTCGTAATAGCAACGGGCGAGGGAGAACGTGTCCTCGCCGCTGAGCTTCTCGCCGGCGCGGCGCTTCGCCTCGACGCGGTCCACCTCTGCGTTCAGGGCCTTCGAGCGGGCTACGTAGTTGCGCAGGCCCGCCGTGCGCCTGTTGTTGGGATCGAGGCTGTCGGTATAGTCCATGAGCTCAAGCGCAACGCCATATCTCCTGAACGGAAGCAGGCTTTCCTGGGCGTACCTGAACGTCGCCTCCGGCGAGGCCGGGTAGAGTATGCACGCCTCGCGGAACGCCTGCGCGCTCTCGCGGTGGCGCCCCTGCCTTGAGTAGAGCCCGGCTATCGCGGCACGCAGCTTGGAGAAGCTCTTCTGCCCGGCGAAGTCGCGCCTGTACATCGGGTCGTCGAGGAGGCGGCGGGCGTACCAGTCCCAGAAATCGGCGTCTCTCGCGGCCGTCTTGGCGTCGTACTGCGTCGTGTCCGCGTTGATCTTCATGATGAGCCCGTGCGGCGACAGGTACGGATACATCCACGGTATGACGTAAGACTCCTCCACGTAGAACGCGTGGCGCAGCCTGTCGTGGCCGTGCATCATCTTCGTGAGGATGCCGTTTATCTCCATGACGCCAAGGGCTCCGGTCACCTGCACGCGGCCGTTTTCGATCTTTATGTCGCCGTTCGCCGGCCTTATGCCGCGCTGCACCTCGTCGACGTAGATGTTGAACGCCTCGGCGGAGTCCTCCTTGGCGGGAATCCAGATCTCGTCGCCGTAGAGGTCGCGCTCAACGGCCATGTAAGTGTCGTCCGCAAGCGCGTTCTGGGTTATGAGATAGACGTCGGGGCGGAATTTCGCGGAATAGATCATGTAGGTAGGCACGAACCTGCCCGGATCGGTTCCGCCGAAGAAGATCGAGAACTTCTCCATCGGAGGCGGCCACGAAGGATCGGGCAGCGGCTCCTCGTCGGCGGAAAGCTGCTCGTTTATGGCCTTGGCGCCCTCAAGCTGGTAGGCGCCGAACTGCCAGCCGAAGGTATGGCCGTTCTGCTCCGAGCCGCCGAGCTTGAAGGCGACTTCGTTTACGCCGAGGACGTAGTTGCCGCAGTAGTTGTCGATGAGCGGGTAGGCGAAGGAGACGGCTATCATGGCGAACGCAGACGCAAACGCCGCGTTCTTAAGACCACTTGCGCTAAAGCGCGGCGAAAGGCGGCGGAGCGCGAAGACGGCCGCAAAGACGAGCCCGTAGCCTATCCACATCGCAAGCATCGCGTGGGACGAGATGAACTTCACCTTCTGGATGAAGCCGTCCTGCACGTCGCCCTTCACGTTGGCGAGCGCGATGAGGAGGAAGCTCATCAGGAAGAAGCAGACGAAGGCCGGGATCATCCACTGCCAAAACGCCTTGCGGTTTTCCTTCTTCACGATCCAGTGGCCTGCCGCGAAAGGCACGAGCGCGAACGGGATGAGGAGGTCGGTGAACTGCACCTTGACGTCTTCGAAATAGTTCCAGATCACCTCCCACTTCGGGATCTGGAAGCCTATCGCCTCGTACTGCCCGCGCATGATGGCGTGCTTGAAGCCCTCCCAAGTGCGCGGATAGCCCCAGTTCATCGGGGGGTTCCGGAGGTCGGAGACTATCGGCATGTAGGCGTAGAACGAAACGCCGAGCTGCGCGAAGAACGCCGCGCCCGCGACGCTCCTGCCGTTCGGGAGAACCGCCCAGACGAGGGCGAGAAGGACGAAGTTCCACGCAATCCCCCACCAGAACCACCAGCTGCACGGATGCGTAAGGCCGTTCATGGCGCCGCGGGAGAGGAGCGTGAACACCGCTATGTGGAGACCTGCGACTGGAATCGCGTAGCAAAGGCCCCTCTTCGTGATGGCGGCGATTGAGACAAGGACAAGGATGAGCGCCCAGAACACAAGGGTCGACTTCCCCCACGGATACTTCACCCCCATGTACCCGCCGTCACCGGCCTCCGGCACCATGACAGCCGCCACAATCGCGACGACGGCCAGAATCGAAGAGATAACAAGCTCCTTGCCGAACTGCGAGGAAAGGCGCTCGAGAAGAGGAGCCCCCTTCTCGTCGTCTTCGTCGGGGATCTTGATCGCCGCGAGAACGGCGGCGACCACGCTGCCCGCCACCGCCGCCGCGATAAAGGCATAGCGCGAAGGCGCGATGAGAGGCGCGACCTCGGCCGAAAGGCCGGTCCACGCCGTCTTCGACTTGAAAACGAGCGAAGTGAGGAAGAGGAGCGCTGCCGCGCCGCCACCGCCGAACGCGACGACCTTGCGGGCCTTCTCGCCGCGCCGCAAAGCAGCCGCCCAGGCGACCGAGGCGACGAGCACGACAAGCGCAATGACGATGAACGTCGTCGAGGGCGCATACCCCTCCACAAGCGGAACGTGCTTGTTGATCGCATCCGCCTGCATCTCCCGGCTGGCCCTGACGAGCTGACCTATCTGGAGAATCTGGTAGGTGAGCGCAATCGGAATGAGATAGAGGGCGAAGTCGCGGAAAAGCGGCAGGTTCCTAAGCGCGATTACGAGCGCAAGCGGCACTATCGCGAAAAGGAGGACCTGGTAGTTCGTAAGCCCGAGGCCGAACACGAAGGCCGAGAACCAGAGCATCCTGTCCGTCGGGCGGCACATCCACCGGTAGGTCAGCAGGAATACGCCCATCAGAAAGAGCGCGTTGAGGGAATATATCTCGACTATAGTCGATTGCGACCACTCCACTGGCGAGAGTGCGAACGTAAGCGCACCCGCCACGCCGCCGCCGAAGGAGAGGGCCGAGCATACGTCGTCGTCGGAACCTATGAAGTCGCGCGACGACCTGCAGATGAGCATCGCAGTGCACCCCGCCGCAAACGCGCCGAAAGTCGCGGAGCAGAGCGACACGCACCACGCAGGCGTTGGATAGCCCATGTAGGTGACCCATCCGAACGCCTTGCAGAAGAGCCACGAGCAGAACGTCCAGAACGGATATCCCGGCGGGTGAGGAACGCCGAGGTTTGCCGCGGCGGTCGCAAGTTCCCCTGAGTCCTCAAGCCCTACGCTCGGGCCGAGGGTGAGGTAGTAGACCGCCGCGGATATAAGGGTGGCCGTCCAGAAGGAGGCCCAGTCAAGCCGTGTAAAAAAGCGTTCCTTCATGAAATTTGAGGGTTATTTCTTTTCCTCTTCCTTCTTGGCCTCGGTTTCCTTGGCCGTCTCGTCCTTCTTTGGCTCTTCCTTGACCTTCACCAAGTCGGAGCGCTTCTTGGACATGTTGTCCGCAGAGTAGGACGCAATCGTGAAGACCCACTTGCCGTCGTCGAGCTTGAAGTAGCGGTCGCTGCCGCCCTTGACCTTGTTGCCGACGTGCGCCGTGCGCTGGACGGTGTTGGAGCCCTCCTTGACCGTCACGGTATATACGAAGCCAGTCGAGAAGCCAAGCTCCTCCTCGGTGAGCTTCGGGTCCGCAACGGACGAGAAGTCGAGGTAGGAGAGGGCGGAATCGAGAGAGTAGGTCTTGGTCGTGTCAAGCTCCTCCTTCGGCCCGAGCCCCTTGAGGACCCAAGTCGAGTTAGTGCCCTTCTCGAGCTCCACCGTCTCTCCGGCGTGGGAGAACGCGACGGCCGTCACGTCGGACGACGAGATCGAGGCGATGCGGGTGTCGCACCACTTCTTGGGATCGCCGTCGAAGGCGTCGAGAGTGTCCTTTACGAGCACCGTCTCGCCCTCGAAGGCGAGATAGCGCCCGTCGGGATAGCCGCCGCCGTACATCGCCGCCTGGCCGGTCGCCTTGCGCGAGTGGGTGTCGCCGAGCTTGAGCTCCGCGATGGCCTTGCCGGAGGCGTCCTTCAAGGAGACGGCCGTCTCAGTGCCGAGCTTGCGCCCGCGGGCGACCTGGCCGACCTTCAGCTCCGTGAGCTTGAGGAGGTTCTCGGCGATCTTGTCGCGCGAGGCGGGATAGCCGTAGAGCGACTCCACGACCCATCCCTTGTCGCCCGCGGCGAGCGTGAGCTTGCCGCCGATTTCGACCTTGGCGACGTCGGCTGCGTTGAACCCGGGGAGGATCGCCTTCCCGTTGAGCTTGGGAGCGGAGCCCTTCGAGGCTCCGCCGAGGAAATACGCCGCACCGCCCAAGACGACGGCCGCGGACACCAAAACCACGAGATTCTTGTTAGTCATTTCCTTGTTCTCCGAATAATCACCCGCGCCTGCGGACAAGCCCGCGCAAGAGGCCGAATACCACGACCAGGACCGGTATTAGCGCGATGTTGATGCACTTGAGGAGGAGCCCGAGCGAATCGATGTCGGCGGTGAGCTCCTTGCGGACGTTCTTGAGCTGCTTGCGCGTCTCGGCCTGCGCCTTGCGGAGCTTGAGGATCTCGTCCTGCTGCTCGCGCGAGAGGATGTAGCGCTCGTCGCCGCTCTTCTGCTTCTGCAGGGCCTGGAGGCGCTGCTGCGTCATCTGCAGCTCGGCCTCGAAGTCCGCCTGGCGGCGCTGCCACTTGCGCATCGCCTGGGCCTCGAGGTCGTTCACGACCGTGAAGGGCCTGTCGGAAGCGCCGCGGCTCCTCACGCCGATGAGCTCCTCGCGTCCGGCGAACTGCTCGATGACGTTGGAGAAGAGCGTGAGGTTGTCGTTTATGAGCTGCGGGATCGCCCCGAAAGGCGTCTTCATGACGCGCACGCAGAAGTCGTCGGCGAGGAAGTCGGAGTCGGCTACGAGAAGCACCGAGCTCTTGCCCTCGGCGAGCGCCTTGGAGACGTCGTTCGTGCCGTCCGGCCCCTTCGGGAAGGCGGTCTTGAAGGCACCCGAGAGCCTTGCCGCGAGAACGCGCTCGTGGCCGTCCGGGATCATGTCCTTCATTCCGCCTCCGAACTGCACTGACATCTTGTCGACGGAGCAGGAGGTATCCTTCGCCGTCGTTATGACGGGCGTGAACTCAAGGCCCTCGTCCTTCTCGCCCTTCGTGAACGAGAACGCGCCGGCAAACGGCATCATCACTTGCGTAAGGCCCTGGACGAGCAGGTCGCCCGCGTCCATGTTCGCGGCGCCGAGACTCAGGAACGCCGGGTTCTCCTCCACGCCGCCCTGCCCGTTGTTGAGCTTGGTCGAAGCCGCGAGGTCGCCGGTTATCTTGGCCGTGTCGAACTTGACGCCCCATGCGTCAAACAGCTTTCCGAGGGTCGAGGGACCGTCCTGGCCGCCCATCTGCATCATCATCGGGTTCTGCTGCTGGCGGGAGGCGATCATGTCCTTGATGGAGAACGGATCGACGCACGCGACGAGCTTGCCGCCCCTGAGGACGAACTGGTCGATCGCGTAGAGGGTCTTGTCCGAGAGGTCCTTGGCGTGGACAAGCACAAGGGCCTTGACGTCCGCGTCGATTTCGCCGGCGTCGGTCGCGACTGTCCTAACCTCATAGTCCTTCGCAAGCTCGGAGAACGCGGCCCATCCCTGCGGGGGGCGCTGGCCCATCTGCATCATCATCGGGTTGGCCTGGCCGCCGATGACGTCGGGAAGCGACGTCATCACCCCGACTACCGGCCTCTCGGGCCATGCGACGCGCGTTACGAGGCGCGTGACGTCGTATTCAAGCGTAGCCTCGGTCTTGGGCGAGAGGACGCCAAGCGTCTCTTCGTGGTCTCCGCACACGGCGACGAGGCCGAAGTATATGGGCGAGCCGAACGGATTGACCGTCTGGGGCTCGATTCCATAGCGCTGGGCCCACTCCTCGGCGTCCGAGTCAGGCTTCGGGTCGTATGTCTCGACGGCCATGCGGCCGCCAGACGCGCGCTCGTATTCCTTAAGGAGGTTGCCGACGCGCTGTGCGTAGGTCTTGAGGGCAATGGGCATCTCAGCGGAGGAGGAGCTCACGTAGAACTTTACGGTCACATCCTCCTCAAGCTTGCCGAGGACGGCCTTCGAGCCGCCGGAAAGCGTGTAGAGGCTCTCGGCGGTGAAGTCGCCGCGGAGAGGCAGCGCCGCGAGGACGAAATCCGCCGCGACGGCGATGACCGCTATCGCAACAAGGCCGACGACGCCCTTCGACGCGCCACGGCGTCCGTCGGTAATCGTCTTTGCGGCTGCAAGGAAGAAGACGATCACCCCTGCGTAGTAGCCGACGTCGGCGAGGTCTATGACCGCGCGGCGCATCGACTCAAAGTGCTTGAGTAGCGAGCAACCCGCCACGGCGTCGGTTATCCACGTCGGAACGCCCCACCCCGCGACAGCCCCGACAACGGGGTCGAAGCCCGAGATCATGAGCACGAAGAGCATCGCGAGCGAAATCACGAAGCCGACCACGCTCGAGCGCGAAAGAGTCGAGGCGCACACGCCGACCGCCGCCGCCGCGCCCGCCATCAGGAACGAGCCCAGGTAGCCGCAGAACACGGCGCCCCAGTCGGGCGAGCCGAGGTAGCCCACGGTGAGCGTCACGGGGAACGTGAGCGCAAGGGCGATCCCGAGGAACGACCAAGCCGCGAGGAACTTGCCTATGAGGGCCTCCCACACGGTCATCGGAAGCGTGAGCAGGAGCTCGGCGGTTCCGTTGCGCCGCTCGTCGGCCCAAAGGCCCATCGTCGCCGCCGGCACCAGAAGGAGATACACCCAGGGATGCCAGAAGAAGAACGGCGTGAGGTCGGCCTGGCGGCGCTCGTAGAGCATGGCGACGCCAAACGTCAGGAACCCGATCAGCACGAGGAACGCCGTAAGGAACACATACGCGACTGGCGAGTCGAAATACGACTTGAACTCGCGCTTGAAGACAGCCTTTATGTTTTTCATCACTTGGCCTCCCCCATGGTCATTTTGCGGAACACGACGTCGAGACGACCGCTCGGGTCAAGGGCCTTGAGCTCGGCGGGGGTACCGTCGAACTTCTTGTCGCCGCCCGAGATCACGACGACCTTCGAGCAGACGGCATCGACTTCCTCAAGAATGTGGGTCGAGATGATTATCGCCTTGCCCTGCGCGGCCATGTCCTTGATCATCTGGCGGACGGTGAACTTCTGGTTGGGGTCGAGGCCGTCCGTGGGCTCGTCCATAATGAGGACCTTCGGATCGTGTATGATCGCCGCCGCGAACGCCGTGCGCTGGCGGTAGCCCTTGGAAAGGGTCTCGATGGTCTGGCCCGCCACGGGCTCAAGCTTAGCCTTTACGATGACATCCGCCACGGCCGCAGCAACGTCGCGCATGCCGCGAACCTCGGCGATGAACGCCAGATACTCCTTCACGGTCATCGCCTTGTAGCTCGGAGCCGCCTCGGGCAGGTAGCCCAGGGCGGCCTTTGCGGCAATCGGGTCTGAAATGATGTCGTGCCCGTCTATGACTGCAGTTCCGGCCGTCGGGGGCAAAAAGCCCGTAATCATCCTCATTGTCGTCGATTTTCCCGCGCCGTTGGGCCCGAGAAAGCCCAGAACCTCGCCTTCGCCAACGGTGAAGGAAACGCCCTTCACCGCGGCAAAGTCGCCGAAGTTCTTCTTTAGATTCTTTACTTCCAGCATGTTTTCTCCATTCCGTTGAGAGAATTTCTTGGTATTTTACCAAAAAAACCGCTTTTTTGAAAGTGCGCACGATCAAAACGCGTCTGCGGCCGCGCTGACCCTGGCCCTGCGCCTCTCGGCGGCAGTCTTCCGGGCCTCCCTGCGAAGCGCATCGTCTTCCTCTGCGCCAGCGGCAAGCACTGCCTCGTCCCACGCGACAAGCACGGTCTCGTAGTCGCTTGAGCATCCGGCAAGGCAAGCCGTCACATGGCGGCCGGAGCCGATGTCGAAGGTGTAGATTGGCCTGCACCAGCTGCGGGGCCTCGCCCAAGTGCCGTATTTCTTCTCAAGTGCCTCTATAAGGTAGTTGCGCCTCCAACCGGCCTCCTGGTCGACGGCCTCCTTTGCGCAGGCATAGACCTTGGCGACCTTGTGGGTCTTGGGCGTCACATAGACGTAGTAGTCGTCGAAGCCTGCGAGGGCCGCCTTCGGCTTGAACGTCGCCCTGAGGAGCGTAGGCTCGTCTGCGTCCTGCACGAAGTTCGTGCCTTCGAACGCCTCGCCGAACTTGAGGCCGAGGAACGAATCGGCGGCCGACGCCGAGGCTTCCTTGCCCTTCTTCTCGCCGAGCGAGGTCGAAAGAGATGCCATGCCGGTGTCGCCGACAGGGTAGCTCTGCGCGTATTCGCTCGTCGTCGTCGCGAGCAGGTTGCCGTCGTTGTCGATCGTGGTGCGCGTCTCGCGGCGGTGCTCCGTCACCATGTTGCCGTTGGTGGAGACGGTAGTCTCGACGAAGGAGCGCGCTATCGAGCCGTTTTCGTTCGTCACGACCGACGCCTCCGACGACTTCAGCGAGCAGTCCTTCTTCTCGTTGCACGATGCCGCGGCAAGGCCGATCACGGCCGTCATCGCGACTATGCCGGCTACGGTGCCGGCGATTCCCTTTCTGCCGATCTTATTCATGTTTACTTTCCTTTCTCCGGATTGTTCCGGTTTACATGCGCAATTATATCGCACGATTGTTAACGGATTGTAAACAAAAACAACTTACTTGCCTATAACTTCCTTGAGATTCTTCTTACTTGCTTTCGCTGCGGGGAGTTTTGGAGTTTTTGAGGATGGGGCAATTGGTAAAAAACGCTCCTCCTTAACTCCGAGACTCCCAATCTCCCAATAGCGAAAGCAACCATCATAGTTATCCGGATTTACATTCCCGTGCGAAGCGCGGGCGGCGGGCTATACTCCAGCGGAGGAGAGAAAGCCTCCATCGACGGGGACTGTGATGCCGGTTACGAAAGCGGAAACCGAGTCGTCGAGGAGCCAGTTGACGCACCCGAGGAGATCCTGCGCCTCGCCAAAACGGCCGGCTGGCGTATGATGCATCACCTGCTCGCCGCGCGGGGACAGACCCCCGTCGGGCGTCATCAGATACTGCTTCGAGCGCTCGTTCACCATGAAGCCCGGCGCGACGGCGTTTACGCGCACCTTCGCAGGGGCCATGTACTGCGCGAAGAACATCGTCCAGTTCGCTATCGCCGCCTTGCTCATCGCGTAGGGCGCGACGCGTGTAAGCGGGCGATACGTGTTCATCGACGCGAAGTTGAGGATCGCGCCCCCGCCCGCCTTCGCCATCTGGAGACCGAAGATGCGGCTCGGGATCACCGTGCCGATGGTGTTGATCTCAAGCACCGACTTAAACGCCTCCATGTCGATGTCGAAGAACCCGCGATCTGCAGGCAGTTCTTTTTGGACAGGATTAACAGGATTTACAGGATTGTTCTTAGCCGCAGAGAACGCAAAGTTCGCAAAGTCTTTGTGTTCTTTGCGTTCTTTGTGGCTAAGATCAACTTCAATATCTTTTTCGCAGAAGCGCAGCCGCGTCGGCATGGCCTTTACGTTGTTGCCGCCAGCGCCGTTGACGAGGAAGCGACAAGGGCCCCACTCGGCGGCAATGCGCTCCGCCATATCGCGTATCGCAGCCTCGTCAGTGACGTCGGCGGGCTCGATACGGCAGATGCCGCCAGATGCCGCGATTTCCCCTGCGACTTTCTCCAGCTTCTCGCGCGTGCGGCCAATCAGGACGACCTTCGCGCCCTGCCTGGCGAGATCCTTTGCGATTGCCGAGCAGAGAGTCCCGCCCGCACCAGTTACAACCGCCACTTTCCCTTCGCAGTATGTATTCATCTTTCTATTTTTCCCTTTCGACAGAATTCACAGGATTGCTTAGCCGTGTAGAACGTGTAGGAACATGCAGAGGCTCTACATGATCTACCTGTTCTACATGGTTAACCATATCATGCGCGTTTTTGTAGCAGATGTTCTCCAGCATCGGCCTAAGCAGCGCCTCGTCGTCCGGGAACGCACCCGAGGCGACCTTCTCCGCGACCCACTTGCAGAGGACACGGCGGAAATAGTCGTGGCGCACGAACGAAAGAAGCGAGCGCGAGTCAGTCGTCATGCCGACGAACGTGGAGAGGACTCCGTAAGCGGCGTTTTTCTCGAGGACATCGCGCATCCCCTCCTCGTGGTCACACCACCACCACGCGGGGCCAAGCTGCACCTTGCCGGGCATGCCCTCGCCGTTGAAAGAACCGGCGAGAACTGCAAGCTGGGCATGCGCCTCGGGGTTCAAAGACATCAGTATCGTCCTAGGAAGCGATTTGTTTGCCGCAAAGAACGCAAAGTTCGCAAAGTCTTTGTGCTCTTTGTGTTCTTTGTGGCTAAAACAATTTGGCATTGTTTCAAGCGCATTTAGGAACGCTGCCACTGCCGCTGGATCGACTGGCGAGCGCATTCCGGCGAAGCCGCCAGCGGGGCCCGCCGCCGCGCGGAGCCGAGCCGACGTCTCGCGCAGCGCGCCGAGATGGAGAAGCATCGTCCAGCCATTGGTCGCCGCGAATGCGGCGACAGTTGAGAGTTGAGAGTTGAGAGTTGAAAGCTTGGAAACGTCATCTACGGAGACATCGACAACTCGGCACCCGGCGGCGTCAAACTTTTCAAGCGTCTCGACAGAGATTTCGTCGCCCGCGTTCATGCGAAGAGACGGAACGATGGTCAATGTAGAATGGAGAATGGAGAATGGAGAATTGCGGTGTCGCGCATTGCGCGACTCCATCATTTTACATTTTACATTTTCAATTTTAAATTTGCTTTCGACGCACGGACTCAAATACTCGACTCCAAACCTCTTCAGCATCTTCGACGGCGTCCATCCAGCAAGCGAGACATTGCGAAGATTGCCAATCCGCAGCTCTACATTCTCCATTTTCAATTCTTCATTCAGGAACGCCAGTTCCTGCATAGCCCAGGCGAAGAGCGGATTGCCGACGAGCTTCGGAAGCGTCCTCGTCCACGCCGCCCACTTCTCTTCCTCCGGCGCATCGCCAGTTATCAGGCGCTCGGGCTCTCCGCAGATTCGCATCGCGCGGTGCTTGTAGGGATCTGCCTTCACCCAAACTTCGTAGAGCGAGCCGAGGGGCTTGTCTTCCGCAAGCATCTTCATGTCGAGGTGGTTGTGCCAATCGACGATTGGCAACTCCTTCACCCACGAATACAATGTTGCGAAATCGTTCATGTTTTATTCTCGCGCAGAGGCGCAGAGTTCTTTGTGCTCTTTGTGTTCTTTGTGGCTAAAGCTCAACGACGTGAACAATTCTTCCTTCGACTTTCTCTCCCTCTCCGATGTGCCTAGGAGCGCGCCGCCGAAGAAGCCCGCGAAGCACACGCCTATCTGGATGAACGTCCCCGTCTCCCACGAAAGCCCAGACCAGCATGTCTTCAGCAAGATGCCGGACGCAACGCCAAGGACAAGGCAAAGGTACACGCCTTTCGTGTTGGGCTTCTTCCACAGGATGCCAAACACGCTCGGTATCACTATCGGCACGCCAAAAAGCGCCATAAGGAGCTTGTTCGCCTCGAACGCGCCGCCAAGCCTCGAGACGAAAAGCGCGCCGAACGCGATAAGCGCGGCAACGGCGAGCGTCGCGAGCCTCGCTACGAGGAGAGTCTCCCGCTCGCCCGCGTTCTTGCGCAGGAGCCGCCTGTAGATGTCCGTCGTGAAAACGCTGCTCGTCACGTTGAACTCGGCGGCCAGCGTCGAGAGCGACGCCGCCATCATCGCCGCGACCATGAGCCCCAGCATCCCGGATGGCAAAAGCCGCGTGCACATCTCGATGTAGCAGCGCTCGTGCATCTCCGGCGGAAGGTCCGGAAGGTACACCCGCGCGGCAACCGCCGGAAGGACGGCGAGGATCGGGAACGCGAAGAAGATCGCGGACGACAGAAGACCCATCTTCAGGGCGTCGCGCTCGTTCGGGACCGATGCAAGGCGCTGCACAAACGACCAGCTGCCGTTGTACTTTATGAAGACGATGAGATAATACGCCGCAAGGAACCAAAGAGTGCCGCGATGCCCGCCGAAAAGCGAGAAGTGCTCGGGCACGGCGCGGTAGAGCTCGCCGATCCCCCCTACCGCGTTCAGGGAAAGCGGAAGTATCGTCAGCGCGACGGTCATGAGCACAGCGCACTGGATGATGTCCGTGACCAGCACGCTCCAAAGCCCGCCCGCAAGCGTATAGACAAGCACGATCCCCGCGCCGAGGGCGATGCCAGATGCAAGAGAGACGCCGAGGAACTGCGAGGCGATGATGCCGAGCGTGTAGAGCCGGACGGTGTTGTCGAGTATGCGGAACGCCACCCCGCACCACGACACGACCTGCCTGACGCCGGGGCCGTACCTGCGCTCAAGATACTCCACAGGAGTCGCAAGATTCGCCCGCTGCCACCGCCTTGCGAACACAAACGTCCCTATGAGGATCGCAAACGCCGTTGACCAGAACACGGTAAGCCCGACAAGGCCGTCCTCGTAGCCGATCTGCGCATAGGCTATGAACACGAAGCAGGAAATCATCGCCATGTAGGAGCTGATTGCGCCCATCCACCAGGGAACTTTCTTGCCGCCGGAGAAGAAGTCGCCCGCACCCTTGACGAACCGGCCCATGAAAAGGCCGACGGACATCGTGAGCGCAAAATACGCCGCGACGACAATCCAGTCAAGGCACGAAAGCGATAAAGCTGACTTCATACTTTGTAATTATATCAAAAATTTCGCATTCTTTCTCACTATTCGTTTTTGCAAATATGCACGGGCAGATTGTAAATATGCGTCAGGCTATGGTATAATGCGCCCTATGAGGCCAAAGCACGTACTTCTCCAACTTGGATACACGTCGAAGCGACGCCTTGAGGCAATAGCCGCGTTCGCCAAGTCGCACAACTGGAGCATCACGCTCGAAGACCGATCCTCCCTGCCACGGGGATGGACTGGCGACGGCGTGCTCACGCTCCTGCGAGCGCGTCAGCCGCGCCTTCTCGAATACGTCAAAAAGACCGCCGCTCGGGGAATCCCCGTAATCGACCTCACGATCTGCCATCCCGAGGTGCAGATGCCGCGCGTCATCGGCGACCACGCGGCAATCGGGGCGCTCGCGGCGGAACACTTCGAGGAGCGGCGCTTCAGGAACGTCGCGCTGTTCTCGAAGGACTACACGCATGTCGAGGAGCTGCGCTTCGGCGGCTTCCGCCGGCGCTGGCGCGGCAATCCGCCGATTGAGATGTTCTGGCGGAAGGAGACGGCGGAGCGCCGATACGACGACTGGAACGCCCTAATGGAATGGCTCTCTGGCCGGCTCGCCGATGCGCCCAAGCCCCTCGCCGTGTTCGCGTTCAACGACGCAGACGCCGCGCGCATTCTGCACGCCGCACAGGCCGCCGGGCTTTCGATCCCCGAAGAAGTGGCGATACTCGGCGCCGACGACGAGACCATAATAACCGAGAACCAGAGCGTCCCGCTGTCGTCGGTGCGCCACGACATCGCAGGCCTCGGATACGAGGCCGCCGCCCTCCTGGAGCGGCTCATGAACGGAGATACGCCGCCGAAAGAGCCGATTCTCGTGCCGCCGCTTGGAATCTCCGTGCGGCGCTCCACTGACGTAGTAGCCGTGTCGTCGCCGCTTATGCGCCGCGCGCTCTCGCTCATATCCGACCATCTTGCGGAGTCATACGGCGCAAGCGAACTCGCCGACGACCTCGGCGTTTCCCGAGCCACCCTGAACAGGCTTTTCGCCGCAGAGCTCGAGTCCTCGCCGTCGGCGGAGCTTCTGCGTCAGCGCATCGCAAGGGCGAAAATACTCCTGTCAACGACTGACGACCCCATGAAGGCCGTCGCCGCCGCATGCGGCTTCTGCGACAGCGCCCATCTCTCAAACGTGTTCCGCCGAGAGACCGGCCTTACGCCAAAGGCGTTCAGGGCCGGCAAGGCCTCCTGACTGCGACAACAGTCAATCAATGGCGGAAGCTGCGCTGTCCGGTGAACACCATCGCGACACCGGCGGCGTTCGCACAGTCTATGACGTCCCAGTCGCGCAGGGCGCCGCCGGGCTGCACCACCGAAGTTATACCTTCGCGGATGCCGACCTCAAGGCCGTCGCGGAACGGGAAGAACGCATCGGAAACCATCGCGCAGCCGGGAAGGCCGCCCTTCTCGGCGCGCGTCTGCTCCATTATCTCAGCCTGCTTCTTCGCGCCGTCCTCGTCGCCGAACTTGAGCCGGAGGTCGTTGAACGGAAGCTCAAACTTCTCCCAGGCGATCCAGTCGGCGTGCTTGGTATAGGCCTTGTCGCGCGCAATCTCGGCGACGCCTACGCGGTCCTGCTCGCCGGTGCCGATGCCGACCGTCGCGCCGTCCTTCACGTAGAGGACGCTATTCGACGTGACACCCGCCTCGACGAGCCAGCCGAAGACGAGGTCTTCGTATTCCTTCGCCGTGGGAAGCCGCGCGATCTTGTGCTCTTCGTATGTGACTTCGCCAGTCGCCTTGTTCGTGATCTTGCGGTTGCAGTAGGCAGGCATGAAGTCCTCTGGCTTCCTCGCGTTCGCCGAAAACGACGTCTGCGCGACGATCCCGCCGTCGATGAGCGACTTGAAATCTACGACGTGCTTCGCGACGAAGTCGGTGAGCCGCGCCATGTTCTTTATACGGAAGACGCGCAGGTTCTTCTTTGTCGCAAAGAGGTCCATGACGCCCGGCGCGAAGTCTGGAGCCACGACGACCTCGGCGTAGTTCTCGACGATGAGCTTCGCCGTCTCCATGTCGCAGTCGCGGTTCAAGGCGATCGCGCCGCCGAACGCCGCGAGGCGGTCTGCCTTGTTCGCGCGGAAATACGCCTCGGCGAGCGTGGAGCCGGTAGCAACGCCGCAGGGGTTGTTGTGCTTCACGATGACGGCGCAGGGCTTGTCCATGAGGTATCTTAGGATGTTGAGCGCGTTGTCCGTGTCGGTGACGTTGGTCTTCCCGGGGTGCTTGCCGCTCTGGAGAAGCTCAGGGACTGACGCAAGATACTGGCCCGCCTGAAGCATCTCGACGTCGCCAAGGACGAGGTTTCCGTTCACGAGCCTGTAGAGCGCGGCCTCCTGGCCGGGGTTCTCGCCGTATCTAAGCCCTTTCTCCTCGCCGCCGATGTTCCACGTCACCTTCTCGTAGCGGAACGTCTGGCGGTCGGCCCCGTCGATGAAAGATATCTCCATTGCAGGCGCGAAGTGGTCAGCCTCGATGGTCTTGTACGCTTCTTTCAGGTCTTTCATTTTTCTCCTGTTCTCTCTGCGTCTATACGTGAGATTTGCATGGCGTGCTACTGATATTTAAAGTAATTATACCAAAAATCCGAAGAAAGTTGTAGAGAGATGACTGCTTTAGGGAATTTGCTTAGAGGGTTTGCGAAGGAGGCAGCAAGTCTATCCAGTCGTACTCGATATACGCCGTCGGCACGATGTCGGCATAGCGCGTCGCCGCAAGGCGCCCTTTCCCGCCTTCGACGCAGTCGCGCCACGACGCAGGGGCTTTGAGGACCTCAACGCCAGCCCACGAAGAAGGACAGGCCGCCCATGCATGCGCGGCGGGGATTGCAAGCGGACCGGACGCGACCAGGACAGGCTTTTGCCCGCCGCAGCGCCTTGACATCACCTCCGCAAAAACCAGCATGTCCGTCGCCCGTCGCCCGACGAGCGGCTCGCCCATTAGGTAGCACATCGCGCCAAGCCCCTCGTCGGGGCGGTTTGTCGCGCCGTAGAACATGAACTTCTCTTGTCCGATCTCGCCAATGCCGGAAACGTCCGCCACCATGACGGGGTGCCCTGCCTCGACGTATTTCCTCGCGACCTCGAGGCCATTCGTGCGCCCGCCCCACGCCACGACGACGATAGGCGCCTTGTCTGCGCCCGGCCTCGCTATGCAGACCGAAGGCAGCATATGCCCTGTCACGGGATACTGGACAACCACCCGTGCGACGTTGCATCCATCTTCGAATGCGCTTCCCGCCTCCTTGGCGCGGTAGCCCGTCTCCGGCGGCAACTTGACCTTCGCCAGCCTGCGGACGGCCTCGGCGCGGGCGGCGGCGCCAAGCGGGCGACGCAAAGCGCGGAACTTCGCCGCGCGCTCGGCGATGACGTCCATGATGGAACGCCAGCCCGGGAGGGACTCTGTCGTGCGGGACTCGGTGCAGCCCCGCTCGTCTTCGGCGAGGCCGACATCTACCTTCGAGATGTCGTAGCCGATGTCAAGCTGCCAGAGATCCTCGAGGTCGATGGCCAAGTCGCGGCATTCCGGCATGAGGTGCCTTGCGAGGAACTTGACGGACGACTGCTCCGTCGCCTCGGTCCAGCCGTGCGGTCCCGGTGCGCAGTTGAGAAACGCCCGCTCGCCGATGCCGACGTTCGATTCAAGCGTACGGACCGTCTTGAAGAGGGTCCTGACGCCCGTATAGGGGAACATGTCGGAGAACTTGCACGTCACGGCTATGGGGATGTCGGGTATCAGCACGTAGCCCGTGTGGTTGAGGCCGAAGGAAAGCTGTCCGTAGATGTTCTGCTCGCCGTCCTGCGGGCCCATCTCGGCGCAAAGGGCCCTAAGGCTCGTGAGGAAGCAGCTTGGAGCTGCGACCTTGATGCGGTCGTCGGCCGCCTCCATGAGAGCCGTCATGGTGCCGCCTCCCGACTGCCCCATGTAGCCAATCCTCTCTGGATCAACCTCCGGGCGCGTTACGACATAGTCTATCGCCCTCATGCCGTCCCAGATGCGAAGGAGCGGAGCCGACCAGTCGATCAGCGAGCCGCGAAGCCCCATTTCGATGTGGGCAGGGCACGACTTCTTGCGCAGCGAGGTGCGGCGCTCTCCCTGATAGTGGGGATCGAACATGAGGGCGACAAAACCTTGCCGCGCCGCGATGACGCATGCCCTCAGATAAGTCAGGCAGTCCTTGCCTAAATCCGCGTGGCCGCAGCTCATCACTACCGCAGGCCTCCTGCCGGAGCCGTCGGGGACGAAGAGGTTCGCCGTCACGAACACGCCCGGCATGGACTCGAATATCACCTTCTCGACCGAATAGCCGTCGCGCTTCAGAGTGGCGACCGTGCGGGCGTTGAGCGGAGTGCGCTCGGGCATGGTCCCTATCGCGGCCATCATCTTCGCCTTGAGGCCCAGGCGGTAGGAGTCGTATTCGGCCTTTGTCCTCAGCGAACACCAGGCCTCGTCGCACTTCACGTCAAGGGCGTCGATTTCCCGAACCGCGAAATCCGCGCTCATCGAAAACGACGATTTCCATGGCAGGACATTGCCGTCCTGCGCCTTTGCTCCTGCCGCACCGGCAACCGCAAGTAAAAGGGCCACGCCCTTCAGCATACTCTTTTTCATTTTCATGATGCCTTGTTGTCTGACAAAACTGGTTTGACGATGCGAAGCGGTTTTCCGGCGACACCATAGGCGTTGCAGGGCCTTATGGTGAAAGCGACCTCTCCGCTCTTTGGGAGCTCGAACTTGCCGAAGGCGCAGAGGACCGGTTCCGTGTCTTTCGCGTCCGCCCAGCAAGGCCGTGTCGAGAATACCCGCCGTACGAACGGCTTGAAGCCATCTGCAGACGCGACGACCTCGTAGTCGTATGCGCGCGGACGGCCGGCCGCCGCGTGCGCAGCCGGAAAGGCAACGACTATCTGGTCCACGTCCTTTTTCGCGCGGTCCTTGCCACGGACGGCCGAAACAGTCGCCTTGGCGCCCTCGGGGAATTCCGGTGCGAGAGAGACGGAGCGCCTGGCCGCCTCCGTGCAGCTGCCGTCCGGCGACGGAAGAGGAATCGTCCAGTCCGGCCCCATGGATGCGTCGTTCCAGATGTCGCGGCGCGAGATCACTATCTTCTCGTCGTACACCGACATGAAAAGAAGCTGGTTCGTATGGTCCACGTCCGAACGCTGCATCTGCTGGACGCGCTTCTTGTCGGGATGGTTCCCGACGGAGAACGAGTTTTCCCTTCCGCCGCGCCCCCCGCAGTAGTTCGTGGATGGCACGTGCACGGCGGTGAACGCGCCCTGCCACAGGTTTAGCTCGTCGGCGCAATTGCGGTGGCAGTGGCCGAAGAAAGCGAGGACGTTCGGGTGGTCCTTAAGAGCCTGGTAGTTCGCGGACTTTTCGAGGATCCCAGGCTTCATCTCGGGCAATGTTCCATATACCGGCCTGTGCTGCGCGTAGAAGAACGGCTTCGTGGAGTCCTTGTCCGCCTTTGCGAGCGCCTCCGCGAGCCCCGGTATCGGAATGTCGCCCGTTCCGCCGCCGCCGTTTACCGGGTAGTGCCCGAGGACGAAGCTGTAGCCCTTCACCGTCTTCACCTGCACCGGCGACCACTCTTCGCCGAAAAGCCTTCGCCAGAGCGCAGGGATGTCTTCGTTGACTATCGCATGGTTTACGGCGGACGGGTCTTTCGAGCACTTTTTCGCCCAGGGGTACTTGTGGGCGAAGCCGCCTGTGTCGTGGTCGCCAAGGTGGAAGAGCTGCACTATCGGCTCTCCGTCGCTGCGCCGTCCACCAGGGAAGACGCGGTGCCAGATTTCCGCCGCGTACTCAAGCTCCGCGACAAGTCCGCAGTCCGCGATGTCGCCGCAGAGAAGGACAGCGTCGGCCTTCATCGAATCGTAGAGCCGGAGGGCTTTCTCGAACAGGACGTCGCCGTGCCAGTGCTTGTCGTTCGCCGTCAGCAAGTGCACGTCGGAGCACACGCCGACCCTGAGGCGCGGAGCGGACTCCCGCCAGAGACTGCAGCCGGTCGCCGCCATCAGCGACGCCGCCGTCGCCTGCCCGAAGAACGACCTGCGCGTCACGCCTTCTTGCCTTCTCGGATGACAGCGCCAACTTGGCCAACGGCTTCCAGCAGCTTCTTTTCCCATTCAGGCAGCGTGAAGAACCACGGTGCCGTCATGAAGCCCTTCAGGCGTTCCGGGGAACAGACCCTGCGGCAATGTTCGACGGTTCCGGCGAAATTGGTGTCGTAGCTCCAGTTTGAACCCGTAGGCACCTGGTCGAAACCAGCCTTGTCGAGTGCCTCGTACGCCTTGACATGGGTAATGTAGTTTTCCTTGCCGAGCGCCTTGAGCTTCTCGACGTCAAACTCGCGGCTGTAGTACCAGTTGCTCTGCAGGACGCTCTTCGGCATCCGCTTGTAGAAGAGGTCAGGATGGTGCCATACGTAGTCGCTCCAGATCCACGGGCGCATTCCCGTCTTCTCCGTCTCCTTGACGAACCAGAGGAAGTCGTGCCACCAGAGGTCGCCCTGCCTGACGACGCAGTACTTGAACTTCTTCTGGTGGCCCGCCGTCTCCTCGTCGTATCCAAGGTGCAGGAAGCGCGGGCAGTCGAATATCTCGCAGACGTCGCGTATCAAGTCGGCGCAGACCTCGTAGTATTTCTTTGTCGAGACCATCCTCTCGTACTTCTTGAGCCACACGTCGTGGGCTGTCGAGAAGTTCATCTTCGGAATGGGTTCGAGGCCCATTGCGCGAAGGCGGGCGAGTTCCTTGCGGAAACGGTCGATCTCCCAGCTGCCCTCGACCCACAGCTCCGGGTGGCTGGGGTACTTTATCGCCTCGCCGAGGTCGATGACGACCATGTTCATTCCGGCGTCCGCCATGCGGCCCGTTACGGTGCGCCACACCTTCTCGTCGAACCTTACATGGTCGGCCTGGCATACGAGGCTCAGCTGGTCGCCCTTGTAAGGCCCCCATGAAGAGACTGGCTGGTCGCTCCACATGTTCGTGCCCATGTGGAGAAGCGCCGCCCATATCTGGCCGTCGTTCTTTCGCGCCACCGCGCCCGTGCCGGTGGTGCAGCCGAACACGCCGGCCGCCGCCGAAAAAGCGGAAAGCTTTATGAAATCCCGTCTGTCCATTTTCTCCTCCATTCCTTTCATTCTCCAATAAAACTTGGGGAGGGACCCCATTCTGGCTTCGTTTTTGGCGCATTTTTCCGCATTTTCTGCAAGTTACGCCATCTACTCGCAGTCGCCGCAGCTACGTCTATAGCGAGCGGACGACTTCGTACGTTCCGGCAGGATACTCCTTCGGCTCGTAGCCGGGCATGGTAACCACGGCCGTCGTGTTGGCGGGAACCGTGAACTTCCAGATCCAGCGTCCGCCATCGTAGCGCCACGCGCTCTTGATTTCGCCATACGGCGATACGAAAGCCGCGTCCACGCTGCCGATGCGGCGGTCAGGCCTGGGCGCGAGCACGAAGCGCCTGTAACCGCCCTCTTCGCCCGCCCTTATGCCGGCCATCGAGCCATACATCCAGGAAAGCACCGCCCCGTAGGCGTAGTGGTTGAACGAATTCATGCCGGCGTTGCCGAAGCCGTCCTTCTTCGTGTAGGAGTTCCAGCGCTCCCAGATCGTCGTCGCGCCCTGGTCAACCGAATACAGCCAGCTCGGGTTCTTGTGCTGCAGGAGAAGCGAATAGGCCATGTCCGGAGCATCGGCGTCATACGTAAGGGCGTCCATCAGGATGGATGTCCCGAGAAAGCCCGTCTGCAGGCAGTCGCCGTGGTCCTTGAAGTTCTGCAGCAGCGCGGCCTTCGTCGCGGCGATGGCGTCGGGCTTCTCGAGGATGCCAAGCTTCAGGGCAAAGAGAGCCGGCGTCTGCATGTCGCGGAAGAGCGGCAGGAGCATGCCGTCCTCCGCGAGGAACTTGCCGCGCATGTAGGCGAGGTTGCGCGTGGCCATCTCGCGGAACGTCTCGGCGTCGCCGAAGAACCCAGCCGCCTTCGCCATCTCGGCCATCATGCGAGCGTCCCACGTCAAGTAGCAGCCTCCGAGATACTGCCAGTAGGTCTTGGCGTCATCCTTCACGATCCTGCTGCCGTCCGGACCCTTCTCGTAGGCACCGCCGCCGCAAGACTCGAGCTTCTCGTAGCTGAGCCAGTCGGCCCACTGGTGGCCCATCGCCACCGGAGAGGTGAACTTGGTGCGGTCGATGAGGGCCATGTACCGCTTCATGGAGTCCCAGTTCTGCTCTACTACCGACGTGTCGCCGAACTGCCTCCACATGGTGTAGGGGACGATCACCCCGGCGTCGGCCCAGCCCAGCTGCTCGCCGCGTTCGCAGCCATACTGCGCCTCCGGCGCGACGCCCGTGTAGGAGCCGTCTTTGTGCTGCGTGTCGCGCATGTCGCGCATCCACTTCACGAAGAAGCCGTATGTGTCGGCGTTGTATGCGCCCGCGAGCGCGAACACCTGCGTGTCGGCCGTCCAGCCAAGGCGCTCGTTGCGCTGCGGGCAGTCCGTGGGAACGGAAAGGTAGTTGGAATATTGCCCCCACAGGACGTTCTTGACGAGCCGGTTGACGTCGGCCACGCCGGTGGAAAGGCGGCCAGTCTCCATGCTTCGCCCGATGGAGGAAACCGGCAACGACCGGATCTTCAGCAGCTTTACGCCGCCCGTCACGGTGATCGACGCATAGCGGTAGCCAAAGAACGTGAACTGAGGATAGTACTTCTCAACGCCTCCGCCGGCGAACGTATAGTTGAGGGTCGTGCGCGCCCGCCTGTAGTTCGTCGTGTATATCGACCCCTCGGGACCGTCGCAGCCGCGCTTCTTCGCGCCGTTGCCGTCGTTCAGCATCTCGGCCGGGCGCATCGTCAGGGTAGTGCCTGCCGCAGCCTCGAACTCTAATTCAGGCACCGCCGCGGCGTTCTGACCGAAGTCGACGACAAGCGTCTCGCCGGCGTCAAGCTCCACGACGTCGCCGTCCCTGTAGCCGCGCAGTTTCCTCACCGTGCCGAACTCGCCGTCCTTTGCGCCGTCAACGTCCTTCCACACGTACATCTCGACGGGCGCGATCGAAAGGTCGCGGCGAAGGCTGATCCCAGGACCCTCCATGGCTACCAGAGCGCCGCCGAACTCGCCATTGGCCTCGGAGGCCTTGAAGCCGACGAGCCCCGAGCCGGAGAGCCACCCACGGGAAACGCGCGCGTCGTAGTCCTCGCCGTCGAATATCGCCGCTCGCAGGACCGGCCCCGCGACGGACGAAAGCCAAGTCTCGTCAGTGCCGACGCGCGTCTCGGAGCCGTCCTCGTGGCGCAGGACAAGCACCGCGCGCAGGGCGGACTTCTTGCCGTGGAAGTTCACGATCTTGTCGCGCCACCATCCAGCCGACACCTCCGCGGCGACTACGTTCGCGTCCGCCGCGCCAGTCTTCACGAGATGCGTCACGTCATAAGCGAAGGAGTGCTTGGTCTTCGCAAAATGCGTAAAGCCAGGCTTCAGGAAGTCACGCCGCAACGAGCCGTCCGCGAGCTTGCGCGACACGGGCTCTCCGTTCACGTATGCCTCGAAGACGCCGAGACCAGACACGGCGAGCCACGCCTCCCTGACGGCCTTTCCATTCGGCACAGTCTTTACGAAGCAGCTGGTGCCGTCCTCGGCTTCCTGCTTGGAGACCCTGTCGTGCACCTTCGCCACGTCCGCCCTGACCTTGGAGTCCGCCGCGGAGATCCACTTGGACCCAGCCCAGTCGCCGTCGCCGAAAAGCCCGGTGTCGAACGAAGCGCTCGCCGGCTTGAGCCATTCGCCCCTCTCGTCCTTGACGGCGACCGTCCATGCGTAGCGCATGGCGCTCCTGAGAGGCCTTCCGCCGTAGCGCACCGCGACGGACCTTCCGTCCGCGACCTCGCCGGAGTCCCACACCTCCGCGCCGCCAGCCGAGCGCTCGTAGAGGCGTATGCGATACGCGGTCTGCGCGGCGCCGCGCCTTTCCGAGAGCATCTGCCAGCCGAACGACGGCCTCGCGCCGATGTTGGCCGGAGACGCGAGGTGATCTACCGAAAGACGCACGATCTCCGCCTCGGCGGCAGCCGCAATTCCACCGGCAAGAACAGCCGACATGGCAAGCATTTTAGCAAGTATCATTGTTTCATCCTTTCTATATTTAAAATTTTACATACGCACCACTACGCCGCCGCCGCGGACGAGGTCAATGTCGAACTCCTTGCCGACCGACGACCAGCTCCCATTCTCCGGGGCAAAGCGCTCTGCAGCGGACGCGAGGCGGACGCGGATGGTCCTCTCTTTCCTGTAGTCGCAGTTCACGAACATCAGATACGTGCGCCCTTCCGGCGACTCAAGGCGCGTGACGAGGGTGCTGTCGACATGGCGCTCAAGCTCCTTCACCTCGGAATACGGCGTCTCCGGCGAAATCTTGAAGAACGCCTGGCAGTCGTAGGGCGTGGTCCCCGGCGCATGGACGCCCTGGATATACGCAGCCTTCAAGCTCAAGTTGCGCAGGACCCTTGAGAACGCGATGAACTCGCGGTTGATTTTCGAGACTCCCTCGTATTTCTCGCCTACCGTGCCGTCGGGCGCGGCGATTGTGCCGGAGTGGTCCGCCCTGCCGTAAACGTACCAGTAGAGCCCGCTCGCGCCGTATGCAGCGGTCGTGTGGGCGAGATACCGCATCTCGTCCACGTTCGGGATGCGCGGCGACCTTGGCGACGCAAGGCTGCCCGGAACCCACGTGCAGGCCTGGAGACCGTTCCAGAACGGGACCCTGCGGGCCGCGGCGTTCTGCTGGATTATCCCGAGGTTCAGGAAGTAGTTGCGCGAGTCCCCGTCCTTCTTGAGCTGGTAGTGGTCGTAGGTTATGAACTCCGGCTGGTATACGTCGCAAAAGAGCCGCACATGCTCCCAGTACGCGGCGATCCTGTCGCTCCCAAAGCCCATTCTCTGCGGCTCGTCAGCCTTGCCGCCGACGCCGAGCTGCTTGTGGTTGGCGTACGTTGGCAGAAGGTTGTGCCAGCATGGGTGCTCGGGGTCGAGCTCGTGGATATGCTCTTTCACCCGAGCCAGCTGCGGGAAGATGTCCGCCGCCGCTTCGTCGTAGTGCTCGTAGATGTAGAGGGCCGGATGGTTCTTCACGCGGTTGATGCGCTCGGTTAGCTTCGCCTTGTGGGCGGGGTCGTCGATGTCCACCTTAGCCCATTCTGTCGCGGGATCGACGCTGTATATGACCCTCAGCCCGTATTTCGCCGCGATGTCCAGTTCCTCCGGCGTGCGCGCCCAGACGGTGTTGAAGCCGCCCTCCTTTAGCTGCCTAGCCCAGGCGTCGGTCATCGCAAGGCTGATCTTGTTCGTTCCCGGGCACCCGGGGCCGAACCAATACGTCGTAACAGGCTCGCCCGGTTCCCACGCGGCAGCGGACGTCCCCGCGATGATTCCTACAGCCAGTACGGCAACTAGCTTCTTCTTCATTTTATTCTTCTTCGCTTGTCAGGGTGAAACGGGTATTACGGCCGCCGAAAGCGCGGAGAGTTTTACAAAGTCGCGTCTATTCATAGCCGTAATTATACCATAACCGCATTGCGCGCCGCAACCCTACGGCGGCGTAAGGCGCTTAACCGCAAAAAGGATAGAGACACGTCCTTTTACATGTCCTCGATTGACAACCCCTTGAACGCAATTCTGTATGATAGCCGTTCGGGATTCTTCTCGAAAAACGATTGCGACTTGCGCTCCAGCGTCCTCAGGTCTATTCGGGCGGCATCGCGCTTCACCTCATAGAAGTCTATCGACTTGCTGAACTCGTTTTCACATACAAGGTCAATCTCGTTCTCGCCCTTGCGATCCCACCATCCCCCCATGCGGGAATAGACGTGGCCTTCCATGAACCTGGCACGGAAATACCCTTCCAGCGCAATGCCGGAAAAGACATCGTAGTCGCGCTTGACGACATCTTTCAGTTCATCGAACATCCGCACCTGAACAAGATACTGGTATCTGAAAACGAATCAAAGAATTTCATCTTGATCCTTTCCGAAACGAACAGTTCGGAACTGTACAGTTCCGAACCAACCATTTCGGAAGTGAATTATACCATATCTTGCCTACCGTGGCAAACTGCTCACCGAGCGCAAATCGTTCACCTCTCCGTATTCCCAATCTCCACTACTTCGCCGGGGGGAAGCTTCACGGCGACGCGCGGCGCATCGGCTCCGCGCTGCACAAACGCCTCCTGCGCGAGGTGCATCTCCGTGTTGAGCAGGTAGATCGTGCCGTCAGGATAGACGCTCCAGCGGACGGTGTCGGAACATTCCACCTTCGGCCAGACCGTGGTGCCGACGGCCTCCATCGCCTTCGCCAGCAAAAAGGCGTACATCTTGCGCACTCCGAACGCCCCAGGCGAGTCAAGCGATGCGAGGAATACGACGCGGCCCTTGCCGACTTCGTTAACGAAGCCGATTCCCCTGCATTCCGCGAGCTTCTTCTCGTGGAAGTTGTCCGATGCAACGACAAACGGCTTCGCCGTCGTCGTCTCAATCGCCGGGATGTCGAACCCGCCCTCGATGAAGTCAGGGTCCCACATGTTGGTTAGCGGCTGGAAGTTCCATCCGGGGCCGGGGTTCTTCACGAACTTCATGCCGTGCGGCAGATGCCATGGCCTCCCGGGCTGCATCTTCAGGCCGACAAGCTCCGACCAGTCGCCGCCGTTGTAGGGGACGAACGCGCCGTCAGGAGCGTCCTGCGTCGTCAGATGGCTCGCCGCGAGCATCAGCGTGCCGCCGCCCTTCACGTATGCGACAAGCTTCGCATAAAGCCCGTCGTCCATCACGTTGCGGCCGAGCAAGAAGAGGAACTTGTACTTGGCGAACGCCTCGCCCGGGGCGTCAAACGGAACGATGTCCGCCGCGCCGAGCGGCGGATTGCCGGAATAGTCTGCGTCGCCCCAGCTGTCGCGCTCCTGCCAACCGCGATGGCGATAGAGCCCGTCGAAGAGCCGCCACGCCGTGCGGTCCGCCTCCGTCACGCGGAATGCGTCGTTGGCGCGCTGCCCGAAGAGATGCGTCTGGAAGATGCCCACGTATCCGTCGAAGCGCCCCTGGATCGCGCCGACCGCCGCGAGCGGATACCCGTCGGCGCGCGGATGGGCCTTGCACCACGCCGTGAAGTCGGAAAGCGCCTTGCGGTATCGGACCGTCACGGGATTGTCGCGCTCGTAGTCGCGCCCGTGGCATTTGAGACTCATCAACCCATGCTCGTTGTAGATGGGGTCCGCGCCGCGGATGTAGGCGTGGTAGAGCGAGGTGCGCCAGCGCGCCTCCCACAAGGCGTCGCTCTGCATGCCGCCGTACCAGTCCATCGCCATGTCCGTTCCGAAGCTCTTGCGCCCGAACACCTCGGCGGCCGTCTTCGTGCCGGCGTACGAGCGCTCCAGCTCGTCGGAATAGACGACCTCCAGGTCGACGCGGTCGTACCCCGCGCGCAGAAGAAAGGGTGAAAAGCCGAACGCACATTCTATCGAGAAGAACGGCCCCGGCAATCCGGCGTCCTTAGCCTGCTGGAGGTCTCGGCGCACCTGGGCGCAGGTGGAGGCGTAGGCCTGTGCGAGCGAATTGCCGCCTTTCGCGATGCGTGGCGAGAACTTGCCGCGATGCATGGCGTTCTTGGGATGCCAGTAGAACATCAGCCCGCCGGACTCGCTGTAGTGCTGCGTGCCGACGCATACGTCGCCGTATTCGCGGAGCGCGGCGAGAAGCGCGTCCTTCTGCGGCGCGTACTCGCCCTTCATCGTGCCGCTCCAGCGGTTGAACATCTCGTCCATCGTGAAGACGCATCCGTGCTTGCGGCAGTGCTCGCCGACGGCGCGTACCTTCTCGGGCGTCCACTTTCCGTGGAACAGGTTCAGCAGGTTGCCGCAGCCGTCGCGCGTCAGCGTCTCGGCGGTGGCGACGCCATATCCGCCCTCGGCGATCGACCCCGTCTGCACGACGTGCGCGGCAGATGCATATAAAAACTGCATCGCGGCAAATAGCAACGCTACCGTCATTTTACGCTTAGAGTTCCTCATCCCGCGTTATTCCTATTCGTACTGTTACACTCTTCACTTTACACTCTACATTTTCAATTTGCATACGGCTGCGTCCATGCGGTGTGGTGGTCTGGGTGCAGCTTGTGCCGGCGCTTGAACTGCGTAGGCGCGTCGCTTTCCACGCGGGCGCGGACGTAGAGGTCTTTTGCATCAAGCGTGTACGACGCCTCAAGCCGTTCGCCCCGCCTGCCTTCGGCCAACTTCGCCGTCGCGCCGATTCCGTCGGCATAGATAGGCACCTTGCGGGCGCGGTTCATGTGTTCCTTCGTAGCCGGAATCTCCACGTAGCTCACGGGATCGAGCGGCGTGCCCTTCTTCGTCGTGATGAAGCGGATCCTGTACTTGACGTCTGGCGTGGCCGGTACGGACACCTTGAGAGTGCGCGTCTTCGCGTCGAAGGATACGTCCTCGAGGTCCAGCTCGGACGATGCGTAGAAGTCGCCGCGACGGATCGCCTCGAAGAGCGCCTTCTGCGAAAGCTCCTCCGCCCGCACCATGATATAGCCGTCTCCGAACACGTAGGGGTTCTCGAGCCCGCTGCCGGGATAGAAGTGCGTGTCGTCGCAGCCGAAGCCGTAAAGGAGCTGCTGTCCGTGCGTCGCGCGATAGGCGAGCACCGCGTCCCAGATGTGGTCATGGTACCACTCGCCGTCAAGCTCCTTCGGCACTAGCCACTCGGAGCCGTTGCTGCACACCTCGAAGTAGCGAAGCTCCGGATTGTCGATGATGTCCTGCGTTCCGACGTCGTAGAAGAGCCAGTTCGGATGGTTCACCATGCAGATGCATTCCTGGCCACGCTCCTTGGCGAGCGCCTCGCTCATCTCGCGCGTCTCGCGGATCGCGGAGGCGACAGTGTGTTTCGGCAAACCCTCTATAAGGCCTGCCTTCTTCGCGCGCTCGATGATGTCGTCGATGCCGATCACGTTCATGTGCATGGCGTAGGTCTGGCCCGTCGCCTTTGCGTCGGTTGTTATCTCCACGCCCGGCAGCAAGAGGAACTTCTCCGGCTCGTCGAACATCTTCTTAAGCTCCGGATATGTGGCAAGGCGCACTTCGGTCTTCCCGTCCCTCTCGCGCACGTTGCCGCTGCCGAAGCGCTTCACGAACGCCTTGAAGCAGTCTGGATGCACCACCTTCGGCGGCCAGCCCTTCTCCTTGCCAGTGCCGACGGCCATCCACTTGTCGGGATTGTCCTGGAAGCGGTTGTGGTCGGAGAGCGCGATGAAGTCGTAGCCCGCGTCCTTGTAGGCGGCGACCGCCTGCTCCGGCAGGGCGCGCCCGTCCGACCAGTGCGTGTGCATGTGCAGCATGCCGCGATACCATCGCCTGCCAGTGCGATTGTCCGCAATGCTCCCTGTCGCGGCCAGCACGGTGGCCGCCGTGGCACCCCCAAAGAACGCCCGGCGTGAAAGCGCGAGCCCAGCACGTCTGATTGTCTTGTCCATACGTCGATAGTATAGCAAAATCGGCTGTAGGTTTCAGCACGAACGAACTGCACAATCAAGCAACGGGAATTCTACCTCACGCTTCTCGGGCGCGAACCTTCGGGCTGGCGAGAGATTGGCGGCGACGGCATGAAAGGCAAGGAGCGCGGCGGAAATCGCCGCGATAATCCGCGCGATGATCCTTCGCGAGAGCCTTTGCGCACTTCGGCGGGATGCGGCAGCGTCCACGCCTGCCCCTCATCCCCGCCTCTTCCGCCCCGCCCGAAAACAGGTGCACTACAACTACTCTTTGAAAAGGTCGTCAAGCGTCACTTCGGACTGCACGTCGTTCCAATACGAATTGCGAACCAGGCCCCGCGAAGTGACAAACGTCAAGTGTATCGCCTTTTGCGTCTTCGAAACTGCCCTGAATGTCTCGACCTTTGCCGCAAGGTCGGAATCCATCGCCTTGTCTATCGCAAAAGGACCAGAAGAATACTTCATCTCGCAGATATTGATTACGTTGTCGGCACGCTCAAGAAGCAAGTCTATCTGAGCCCCCGTCGGGTACACATCGTCTCCCGCATGATACCATGAATAGACGTTGGTCAACACGCCAGATATACCCAAAGCGGCCTTTATCTGCAGTATGTGATGAAGGCACAGGCGCTCAAATGCCAAGCCCCTCCAATTCGCCTGCACCGGAGAACTCACAGACCGCGACCACCAATGTCCGTCCTTGCCATCAATATCACAGAGGAACTGGAAGTGGAACAGTGTGAAGCAGTCGATAAGCTGATAGACAAAACGCTTTTTCGTTCCCATCACCTTGTACTTCCTGATGAATCCACACTCCTCAAGTGCCTCAAGGCACTGCGAAAGCGAACCGCTGCTGTCAACTCCGATCCTGTCCAGAAGCTCTTCGCGCGTCATTCCGAGTTTCTTACGGCCAAGCACCTCAACGACCTTGTGGTGTATCTTTGTCTTTCGGAACAGGGATGAATACAGTTCCGCGAACTCCTGCTTGAGCGGCGCATCGTCCGAAAAGAACATGCGGTCGAAATTCTGCGAAAGGCTTCCTCCCTTCTCCAGCAAACTCCAATAATACGGAATACCGCCAAGCGCCATATAGCACTCTGCGACATCCTTGCGTGACATCGAGAGGTGTCGTTCCTTGGAATACTCCTGGCATTCAGAAAGAGAGAACGGTTGGAGGTGCATGCGCCTTGTGACACGATTATGCAGACCTCCTTTGTTTCTGAACAACTTCTTGACGATCCAACTTGCCGCCGAGCCACACACTATCAGCAGAATGTCTCTGCGGGCGGCGGCCCAGGAGTTCCAAAACGCCTCAAGCGCCGTTATGAAATCAGAACGCGGAGTGTCCAACCACGGCATTTCGTCAATGAATACAACCTTTCGGTCAAGGTCACTTGCCTTAATCAACTCTTTCAGTTCATCGAATGCGTCAATCCAGTCTGAAAGAGGACGCTTTGCAACCCAACCGTACTCCCGCAGAGAACTCATAAATTGCCTGAGCTGCTTCTTCATTCCTCCTTTCGCAAGCCCTGAATGCTGAAAAACAAACTTATCCGAAAATACCGAACGAATCAAGTACGTCTTTCCGACACGTCTGCGCCCATAAACGGCGACAAATTCAGATTCGGAAGATTCATAGCATCTTCGCAGTTCATCAATCTCTTTCTTTCGACCTACCATACACAAATTCTCCTTTATAGGTTTTGTGGAGAATTATATCACATCTTCTGGTTTATTGTCAAATATCGACGCATTAACATCTTGAGAACTTTCCAAAGTCCAAGATTATAGCCGATATTTGGAAAAATTTCGGAGTGTTAGTACAGAACTAAAGTTTCCTTATGCTTGCCATGTCACTGGCGGAAGCGGCTGGCCATGTACGCCAAACGAGTCGGCGGGTCGCACGGTAAAAGTGACCGGCTTGTCCGACGGCAGTTCGAACTTGCCGAAGACGCACATGGACGGCTCCTTCTCGGCCTCTTCGCACCAGTACGCGCGGGTCGGGAACACGCGCCGCACGAGCTTGAAATTGTCGGCGCTCGCCGTGATCTCGTAGTCCAGCGCCCTGGGGCGCCCGTCGCGCGAATTCGCCGGCGGGAAGGTGACGACCACCTGCTCCATCTCCTTCTTGGCGCGGTTCCTGCCGATGCGCGTCAAAACCGTAGCGACCGCCCCTTCGGGAAACACGGGCGGCGCGGTACGCCCCTTGCGCGCCTCGGCCGAGCACGAGCCGTCAGGACTCGGCAAGGGCACCACCCAGTCAGTCCCCATCGGGCGATCATGGCGGATGTCGCGCCGCGCAAGGACGATGCGATCCGAATAGACGGTCATGAAGAGCGCCTGGTTGGACGAACGGCAGTCCACGCGATCCATAAGCTGCGGACGCTTCTTGTCAGGATGGTTCCCGCCTGAGAACGAATTCTCGCGACCCCAGCGCGTGCAGCAGTAGCTCGTCGACGGCACATGGACGGCCGTGTACTCGCCCTGCCACAAGTTGAGTTCGTCCGCGCAGTTTCGGTGGCAGTGCCCGAAGAACGCCATCACGTTCGGATACTGGCGAAGCGCCTTGTGGTTGGGGTCCTTCGCAAGGCTCTTTTGATCCCATTCTGGAAGCGTACCGTGCACGGGGCGGTGCATCGAGTAGAAGAACGGCTTCCTCGGATCGGGTTTTGCGGCGGCAAGCGCCTCGGCGAGCCCAGGTATCACCGTGCCGTTCTGCAGGTTGAGAGGATGGTGCGCCAGGACGAAGGTGTACCCCTTCACCTCGTGAACCTGTATCGGCGCCCACTTCTCATGGAAGAGCCGTTCCCATATCGCGACGACATCCTCGTTCACAAGCGCATGGTTCGGCGCGTCGGGATCCTTCGACGAGCTCTTCGCCCACGGATACTTGTGGGCATAACCGCCGTAGTCATGGTCGCCGAAGTGGAAAAGGTGCTTGATCGGCGCGCCGTCGCTGCGCCTGTCGCCCGGGAAGACGCGGTTCCATATCTCGGCGGCGTACTCAAGCTCCGATACGAGGCCGCAGTCCGCTATGTCGCCGCAGAGCAGCACGGCGTCGGCCTTCTGTTCGTCGTACCAGCGGAGCGCCTTCTCGAAATAGACGTCGCTGTGCATGGAGTCCTTCTGCACGAGAAGGTGGACGTCGGAGAGGACGCCCACCTTGAGACGTGGCTCGCCGCCTCCGACCTTCTTTGGAAAGCAACCCGCCGCCGCCAGCATCGTAGCCGCCGTGGCCTGTCCAAAAAACGCCCTGCGCGAAAGCGCCAGCCCGCCAGTTGCGATTTTATTTTTCATTGTCAGTATTATACCATATTCATTCCGCCACATCCGCTCGCCTGTGCCAGCCGTTGCCTCCGGCATAGTCCATCGATTTCTTTTACCATGTAGAACATGTAGATCATGTAGACTTCCTGCCTGTTCTACCTGTTCTGCATGGTTAATCCTTTCGCCGGTGGTCTTTTGCAGCTGGCTTCGCAAGCCTATGCAGGAACGAGACGAGTATGGGGCAGCCGACGGCTGTCACGATGATCGCGGCGGTGATCTGCGCCGTGGCCGTTTCGGCAACGGCCAGGAGCGTCGCGTCAACGGCGGCGACGGCCATCGGGGTGGCCGCCGCGTTGCCGGCGGTTGCGCCAATCGCGGCCCCGACCTCGGGATGGCGCAGGCGGAGAAGCTTGTAGGCGGCGAATCCGCCAAGCCCGGTTACGAGGAGGCACCCAAGGCCGAGCAGCACGCCTGCCGCGCCCGCCTTCACGAGATTGAAGATGTTGAGCCCGGCGCCCAGGGGGAACGCGAAGAACGGTATGAGCATCGTCGCGCCCGGTTCGCAGAACTTGCGGATGTCGTCGTCGAGGTTGCCGAGGATGCAGCCCACGACGACCGGGATGATGCAGCCGAGCAGCACCGACAACGGAATGTTTGCTGCCCCCGCCGCACCGAGCGCCAGCATCGTGAAGAACGGTCCGTCGTTGATCGAGAGGATGGATACGGCCCCGACGTCCGTCGCGTCGCCGTATTCCGCCGCGAGCGCCGCGTAGAGGCCGCCGTTCGAGTTGGCGAGCGCCGCGACGATGGCTAGCGTCGAAAGCCCAAGGAAGCCGGCCGCTCCGAAGAGCTTGCCGCACAAGAGGCCCACCGCGATGCCGATTCCGACCTTGACGACCGTCAGCAGTATGCCCTTGCCGACAGCCACGCCAGCCCTGCGAAAGCTGATCGTCGTCGCGTTGCAGAAAATGAACGCGGAAAGAAGCGGCATCGCCCCCGACTTCCAGAGATAGGTCGTGAACGTGCCGTCGAACTTCTCCCACACGCCGCCGCAGAACGTGTTCACGAGCGCGCCCAGGATGAGCGGCACGACCATCAGCCCGCCCGGAATCCGCTTTGCCGTCGCCAGGATCCTCATGCAGGCACCTCGCCTTCCCTGACGATGACCGCAACGCCGTCGGGGATGACGGTCACCGAGTAGTAGGGCCGCCCGACAAGCGATTTCGCGATCTCCATCGCCTCCGCCGCGCCGTGTGCGGGAATCATGTGCAGGTCGCGCACAATCTGGTCTTCGCAGTCCGACACGTATATTACGCGCGCCTTGAGCAGTACGCGCGCCAGTATCTGCGACTGCCACTGGTCGATGATTGTCTCGTCGGGGCGACGCGCCAGGAACGTTCGCATCATCCGTTCGACGTCCGGCTCGTCGCGGAACGTGCGGTGGAAGCTCGCGCCGCCGTGCCCGTCCTGGGACTTCGCGAACATCACGATCACGCCGCCCGGCTTCACCGTCGCCTCGGCGGCGGTCATGCCCTTCACGGCCTGGTAGATGTTCTGGTCGAGGGGATAGCCGCCGTTCGTGGAGACCGCGATGTCGGCCGGTATCGCGTCCACCTGGCACTTGGAGGCGAGGAACTCGCGTCCGGCGCGGTGGGCGGCCTCGCACTCGCCCGCCACGCAGAAGATCGGATCGTGCGCGGCGTCAATGACCACGTTCACCACGAACGCGAGCTTCGCCGCGCGCGCCGCGAACAGCATGTCCTCGTGCACAGGGTTCCCCTCCAGCACGCCCGTCCGCGCCCGGGGGTGCGCGATGAAGCCGGAGTTGTGGTTGTACATTACCGTCGCCCGGCTCGCAATTCCCGGCAGCACGCTCTTGCGCCCGCCCGAGAACCCGGCGAAGAAATGCGGCTCGATGAAACCCTCCGCCACGAGCAGGTCGGCCTCGACGGCTAGCCGGTTCAGCACCAGGTCGCCGCCGGACGGCAGGCGGCCTATGTTGACGAGGTTCGCCGCGTCGTCGCAGTCGTGCACGACAATCCGCTCGCGCGCCACGATCTCGTCGCCGAACTTCGTCGCCAGCTCGTCAGTCGTCGTGGTGCGGTGAAGCCCAGTCGCCACGAGAATCGTGATGTCGGCGGACGGATTTCCGGCGCGTATCTCGGCCAGCATCTGCGGCATGATCACGCGGCTCGGCACGGGCCGAGTGTGGTCGGAGGCAATCACGACGACCTTTCGCTTCCCCGCCGCGAGCTCCCGGAGGCGCGGCGTCCCGATGGGCTGCGCCATCGCTGCGCGGACGAGCTCCTCGCCGGTCGCCGGCGGCCTGTACCCGTGTATGCCGGAGCGCAGCACGCCCGCGAGGTGCCCCTCCTCGATCTCGACGGCAACGGTCTCTCGGCCGTACGGCAGAACAATCTTCTCCGATGTCACAGCGTCCGCTCCTCTCCCTATCGTTCCATCTGCTTCTTGAATCCAATGTATTTCGTGATGTCGTCGATCTTTCCGTCCTTTAGCTCGGCGAACCGGACGAGCACCTGCGAAACGATGGGCGACTTGCGGTCCCAGTTGTTGTTGAGCGTCGTCGCCCAGGCGAAACGTACCGCACCGTCACGACCACCGGGCACGACATCCACGCCATGCGTCCAGCCGAAGAGGTGTTTGCCCTTGACGTTGAAATCCCTGTCGAAGACGATGAAGTTGGGCGTACGCGCCGCCTCGTCGGACGTGTAGTAGCACGCATAGATGTACGTACCGTCGGTCGTCAGGTTCTGTGCGCCGCAGGAGGCCTGCTCGCCATGATCCACGACGAAGGGCTTGCCTATCGGCTCCAGCGTCTCGGCGTCGAACTTGCCGTAGAAGTTTCGGTTGCCGACCGGCGAATTCCAGTCCTCCATGCCCATGGCCAAGTAGATCACGCCGTCCAGGCACGTGATGCCGTCGCAGGCCTTGGTCCATTCCGGCATGCGCTTCTCCTTTAGCAGCTCCAGCGTCTCGGCGTCGTACATCTTGATCGCCGTGCACCATTTGCCGCCTTTCGCCTTCGGCTCTTCCCACACGCCCACATAGACGCGTCCGTTCCAGTGGCAGATGTCCCCCCCATGCGGAACGACCTCCACCCGCTTCAGGAGCAGGCCCTTCCAGTCTGTCTTCACGATCTGGTTGTGGAACGAGAAGTAGAAGGCGTTGGACGTGACGCACATTCCCTGCGAATGGCCGGGACACCTGCCGTCCTTCTCGTTGATGATTTTCTTGACGGCGTCAGGCGCAGAGATGAAGGCCTGCCAACTCGGCACCTTCCACGCGCCCGTCTCCCCAAGCGCGACCGACGCACATGCAGCAACCATCGCCAACAGAATTGCGTATTTCATGGATTTACCTCATCTGGAGAAAATCGCGACAACGCCGCCTTCGTCAACCATATCGAACACGACGGACTCGGTGCCTGAAACCCTGGTCGTCGAAAGGCGAATCGCCCTGGGATTCGCAGGCGTCAACTCGGGATCGTCAGCATAGACATCCATCTTCCACTCGCCATCGCCTAGAAAGCCCAGGTTCAGCTCGGCGCGGCGGCGTTTCACCGTGATAGCGGCGTAGTAGAAGCGGCCGTCGTGCGTCTCGCGTACAACCGAGTAGAACTTGCCGCATTCGCCCTCTACCGGAGTCGTGTCCTTCCATACGGCAGGAAGGGCGCGGAGTGCCTCCACGCCCATGGCGCCGCGATACCGCTCGGGCCAGTCGCAAAGCGTCATCAGGTAGCTGTCGAAGGCAATGCACTGCGCGATCGAGTGCGCACGGGTGCCGATCTCCTCCGCCCATATCCGGCGACGGTCGGTCTCGTCGCCGCAGCGGTGTCCGAGCTTGGTCTGGGGGATGAACTTTTCGCCGAAAACATTGGCGAAGCTTCCGGGCGTGAAGTCGCCTGG
>Ga0265300_10000422_pt1 | contig 43547 bp, 37 predicted proteins | sample AusTroGonzalo_MG_FD_193482 | JGI IMG/M metagenome (GOLD analysis project Ga0265300, IMG submission 193482) | Bovine rumen microbial communities from tropical cattle in Woodstock, Queensland, Australia - Gonzalo_03 | ecosystem: Host-associated > Mammals > Digestive system > Stomach > Rumen ... | reverse complement strand
CCCCCCTCCTACCGGCAGCCCACCCCACCCCACAACAGTTTAAACAACCTATCATCTCCGACCCCAGTCGGTGATGGTATGGTGTTGGTACGTATTTGGTACGGTGTTGATACGGTGTTGGTATCTTCTCGCTACTGATTATCAGCGCGTTATAAGTTCACAAAAACAATAAAACGCACATACCCAGAGGATTATGTGCGTTTTTATGCTTATAACTTATTGATTTTCAATCCGCGCTACGAACACAACAAAAGCCCCCTATCTTATCACCACCACCCGTCGGGCGGGAAGGGTGCCGACCTTGACGAGGTAGGTTCCTGAGGCGGGGACATTGAAGCGTATCGGTGCGGAGTCCTCCTGCTTAGTGGCTATCATGCGGCCCACCGCATCGTACAGCCACACCTGGTTGCCCTCCGCTCCGTCCACCACTATCTGGCCGTTGCAAATCGATACATTGAAATTGCTAACTTCTGTGATGTCGTGGATGCCCACCGTTTCGTTGGTGGCGATATTCGAGAGGATGATGTCGCCGCTCTTGGTCGAGCCCGAAAGCAGGATTCCCACCTGATAGTATACTGTGCCTTCCGGAGCTCCGTCGTCGGTGTAGGTGGTGTTGCCGTTCGAGGGCATCACGTCAATCTGCTGGATATTGCTTGCGTTGGTGCCGCGATAGATGACATAGGTGCTGTAGTCGGCTCCCTCGTAGGGCGTCCATACTAGGTTCCACTCGTTGCCGACACCCTGACTGATAGTGAGGTGCATCGTCTTGTGCACTCCGCCGGGCTCCGACTCATAGCCGTAGAGGTCGGTGGCCGTCATGCGGTAGCGGTAGCTACGGTTGCGAGGTCGCGAAGCGGTATCCGTCCACACGGGCTCCTCGCTATAAGGTATCGTAGCCACCAGATCGTATACATCCGAGGCGCTCCCCTCGCGGTAGATGTTGTATGCTGTCACCTCCAGCCCTTTCTCCCAGATCACCACATTGCGGCCGTCTTGCACTGTGACCATAAAGATTTCCGGAACCACGACCTCTGTGAAGACGGCCGTCAAGGTGGTATCATTCATTACTATGATATTTTCGGGGTTATTGCGACTGCCGTTACTCCATTCCGCAAAGTGATAACCCTCGTTGGCGGTAGCCACAATGACCACTTCTGTGCCATAGGGTACAATGCAGGCTCCGCTCACCGTACCGTATTCGTCATCGTTCGCCAGCAGCGTCACAGTGTGGGTGTCGATAGCGAAGATGGCCGTAATCACGCTGTCGCAGGTCATCACCACGTTGCGGGTCGCCGCTGTGCTCCCGTCGCTCCATTGCACGAAGTGGTAATGCGGCATCGTGATGGTCGCTGTGATGCTCACCGTATCGAGGTATTCTGCCGTCGTGCCGCCCGTCACCTCGCCCAGCGTCGTATCGTTGGCCAGCACCGTCAGCGTGTAGAGGTTTTTCGCAAACATAGCCGTGAAACCGGTATCTTGCGTCAGTGTGATACTGCGAGGATTGTTGGTATCCCCGTCATTCCACATCGTGAAATGGTAACCATAGTTAGCTGTTGCCGCAAAACTCATTATGTCGAGATATTCGGCGGTGTCGCTGCCGCTCACATCGCCCATCACACTGTCGGCTGTTGCTACAGACAGGGTGTAGCTGTTCTTGTCGAACTGTGCGGTGTATACGGCATCTTGTGTCACTACCAGCGAGCGGGGATTGTCGCTATTCCCGTCGTTCCACTGGGCGAAATGGTATCCGTAATTGGCTGAAGCCGAAAGAACGACCGTATCAAGATACTCTACCGTTTCTCCTCCCGTAACGGCGCCCCTCACTGTATCTGCCGATAGGGCGGTCAATGTATAGAAATTCTTTGCGAATAAGGCGGTAAACGCAGTGTCCTGCGTCAGCGTGACAACCCTCGGGTTGCTGGTGTCGCCATCATTCCATTGGGTGAAGTGGTAGCCATAGTTCGGAGTGGCCGTTAGAGTGCGCTGTGAGAGATAATTGTAGTTGCCCGAGCCTGTCACATTTCCATGAATAGATGTATCCACATCAAGCGCAATGGAATATTGGTTACAGTCAAAATATGCCGTATAGATTTTATCCTGTGTTGCCTGCACCTGACGTGGGTTATTTGTATTGTAGTCGTTCCAACGAGAGAAGTGGTAGCCGTAATTAGCGGTGGCCATTATTGTTAAACTATCAAGGTAAGGTATCGTATCACCTCCAAACACATTACCTTTCAAAGTGTCTTCGGAAAGAACTGTAACAATATAGTTGTTCTTATCAAACATGGCTGTGAATACTGTGTCTTGTGAAAGTGTTATAGTACGGGGGTTATTCGTGTTGCCATCGTTCCATTGGGTGAAATGGTATCCATAGTTAGCATTAGCTTGTATGATACGCTCTGAGAGATAATTATAGCTTCCGCCACCGATACAGCTACCGTGAATGGAATTGTCGGATTGCACGGTGATACTATACTGAACGAAGTTAAAAATGGCAGTCTTGGTAATATTGGTAGTGGCGGCAATTCGACGAGGGTTCTCTATGCTATAGTCATTCCAGCGGACGAATTGATAGCCATAGTGAGCTGTCGCTGACAAAGTGACTGTATCAAGGTAATCTACCGTTGCTCCTCCCGTTACAAATCCTTTCGTGCTGTCATTGGCGATGCCGGTTACCAAATATTGATTCTTGGCAAAGAAGGCAGTGATAGTGTCATCGTTTGTCAACATAATTGTATCGGGGTTGAACGTGCTTCCATAACTCCAATGGTCAAAGTGGTATCCATAATTGGCTGTAGCAGTTATTTCTGCGATGGAGTCAGTTAACCCAACATAACTGCCAGTTCCCCATGTACTATCGTTGGTATTTATTGAAAAATCAAATACTAAGTCCGGGATGCAATGAAAATTGAATGACGTTCCCCAACTATTAATGTAATTATTCAAAGATCCACAAGGCACTAATACTACAGCATTACTATTAATCGACTGAAAAGCGTTTGTTCCCAGTGAGGGAGGATTTACAGGTAATAGGTAAACGGTATCAAGATTCTCACAGAATCGAAATGCATTATTGCCTATAGCAGTAACACTTCTTCCAATAGTAACTGTTTGAAGATTATGAGCTGTTTTTAAAACGTTGTTGTCAATATATGTTACACTATTCCCAATTATAACGTTGCGTATGCTATCATAATAATCATTCTCATAACCAGAAAAAAATGTTACAGAATCACCAACAACAATGGTTCTCAAATGCCATGGACTAACTACAGTTGCCGCGTTGGCTGAACAATTATAGTATAAATATGTTACATTGTCAGACCAGAAAAAGGTTTCAAATCCAAAAGAAGTCACGCCATTCCCAATAATTATTGAATCCAAACTACCAATTCCATAAAAGGAATAATCCCCAATTTGGGTAACACTATTAGGTATTGTTACAGATGTTAATGAGCTATATCGAAATGCATATGAGTTAATAGAGGTGACATTGTACATTTGTCCATTATATGAAACGATTTCGGGAATAACCAATCGGCCAGACAAATTTGAACCGCCAACAATTGTAACATTATTGCCTGAGATATTGAAATTTAATGTCTGTCCGCTCGGGATCACCACCGAGAAATCATAGGCGTGAGCACTAAATACTGTGGCAGTTAAAAGTGCTGCAAAAAATAATAAACGTTTCATTTTTATTGAAGCATTAACGATTTTACATAAGCTCGACAAATAGCAGGAACATAATTTCCAAGTAGTTGAGAAGTAATTATGCTGAACAAATTCCTTTCGTGAGTACAAATATCACGTAATTCTATGCAAACACTATTCCAATCTCTTTCGGAGCAAACTTCTTCAAAACCATTATTATTACACGAAATATGAATCAATCCATCCTTTACAGAACACACAAACGACATTTCATAGTCTAATGTATTAAGGTGCATCTTTCTGTCTCCAATCCAACGGATTATTGCGCTATATCCTATGCCACGTAATCTGCGTCCATTAGTAATGGGTATGACAAAATGTATGTCTTCCATCAAGAATTCTCGTATAATAGCTAATACATTAGGGCCATAAATACGATTGTGCCAAGGTAATGCAGCGTTAATTGGAGTATTACTTTCGATTGCTTCTCGAATAACATTATTTTCTATATTCCAAAAAGCTTCATCGATGTTGCGCAATACCCTACCTTCGTCTCGTGATATGGAAATTTGATGATTATTGGGGCAGGAGCACCAAAATCGATTGGAGAATCCCCACATGCCTATACATCTATGGTTGCCTGTTATTCTCAACCACGTTACAATTTCATTAAAAGGAACTGGTTTAACCATAATACATTGCTTTTTTAATAATACCTACTCTTAAAAAGGCAGTTTTCGGCTTCCCTGCTATATCTTGTGAGCTGAATGCCATTATTCAGAATGAAGGACAAAAGAAAAAAGGCGTTGAATTATTCTTTTGTTGCTCCTTATTAGGTGTTGAGGCTCTGGACTGCCTATGATTATAATAAGGTGCGAATAATTCACGCCCAAGCGTGAACTCCGCGAGCTTATTCTCAAATCATAGAGGGAATTGTCCAGATTCCAACACCGAGAATAATGGTCGGTTAGCTCAATATGTCTTTTTTATTGTCTATTTTCTACATACTCTTGGTTTTAGGTTTCACGACTGCAAAAGTACGAATAAAATTCCAAACTACCAAAAAATAATTCACCTCCGCTAAAAAAAAAACTCAACGGAGGTGATAATTTATTATCGCGTAATATGCTTAAAACTTTTTTTGTATTGAAAGAAGTGCGGGTTTGAGACTTGGAATATCAGATGTTACCACATCCCATACCGCTTCGGGGACAATCCTATAGTAGTCGTGCACCAACACATGACGCATCTTTTCAATGAGAGGCCAAGGTATCTCGTTGTACTTCTCCTTGAATTCTTTTGTCAGCATGTACGCAGCCTCACCGATTATCTGGATGTTATAAATAGTGGCATGCATCCGCATACTATCAGACACGAATTGCTCAAAGGAAACCTCTTTTGTATACTCTTCAATCTTTTCGATTGCGAGCAGCATGTGGCGTATTCTTCCAGGATCTCGTTCAGGCTCTCTCATATATCAATTTTTTATCTCTATTTGCTGTCTCTTCCGCCCATGGAAGCAGGGCTCCGTTTTCCACCAAGTCGACCTCACGATTAAGGATATTCTCGAGATCTATAATGATAGCTGCATACTTCAACAAGCCCACTTTTGCGTGGGCTCTGTCAAATTCCACCAGCAGGTCGACATCGCTGTCTTCCCGCTGTTCGCCACGGGCAAAGGAGCCAAAGAGCCACGCTTTGTTCACGGGCTGTGTGGCCAGATATTCGGCAATGGTCTTCGATATGTCGGCTGTGCTCATCCGCTTTTTACTTTCTAAACGACGGTGCAAAATTACGAATAATTTTCCAAACCACCAAAAAAAATTCACCTCCGCCAAGAAAAATCTCGACGGAGGCGTAAGGGATACCTATGTTTTTTTGATGTATAGATACTATATAATACTCTTGGTTTTATGTTTCACGGTGTGAAAGTTACTTTATCACTGGTTGCGATGCCCATTGTGTCCAGTCGATTGTGTCCAGATAGCGTTGAACCTGGTCTCGCAATGGTGCAATATCATTTTTAATAATATTCCATAGCACACGGTTGTCGACTTTATAATATCCATGCACAATATGGTGCCGCATTCCCGCAATGTCGCCCCACGGGACCTCTTTATATTTTTCCACAAACTCACGACTCAGCATATATCCTGCCTCACCAATAACCATAGTGTAATACACAATGGCACCATAACGTAATTTGTCACTTACAAACATCTCAAAGGACAGTCCTTTGCTATGTTCGATAACAAGATTGGCGGCCTCAACAATATGTTGCAGGCGTTCTTTGTCTCTGTTAGGCTCTCTCATAAACCATTATCTTATCGCGGTTCACACTTTCGCGAGCATAGTCGGCCAAACTGCTTTCCGTTACAAGGTCCACTCTCCTTCCCAGCAACTGTTCCAACTCACTCCACATGCCGAAAAATCGTAGTCCTACAGGCTGTGACTGATCCAGGTCGACTAGTAAATCCACATCGCTGTCTTCGGTCTCCTCACCACGGGCGAAAGAGCCGAAAATCCATGCTCGTTCCACTGGCTGATGCTTGAAATAGTCGGCCAACGAGAGTTGTATATCAGTACTGCACATATGATTCAAACGTTATAATTTCACGCTGCAAAATTACGAATAATATTTGAAACCACCAAAAATAATTCACCTCCGCCGGGGGAAATCTCGACGGAGGTGTAAGAAATATATAGTTCTTTCGCCTTGCTAGGGGCCTGTCGGAGTGTCGTCGGGGTGTCGAACGACTATTTGTTGGAAGAAGACGCGTTTCTGGTTTTGCCAAAGACCACCACCAGCAGGGCGACGGCGGCGAGGGTGCAGGCGAGGGTCAGCAGGGGCGAGAGGGCAAGAGGGGCCGAGGGGTCGAACGAGGTGCTGTCGCCAGACATCAGAGCGTAGGTCACGACGACAATAGCATTATTGGCGAAATGGGCCAACACATTGACCAACAGGGAACGTCCGTAGACATAAAGGTATCCCAACAGGGCTCCGAGGAGGAATCGCGGCAGGAAGGCGAAGAGTTCGCCGTGGGCGAGACTGAAGAGGGCCGCTGTGACCCAGACGGCGGCATGCGGATTCTTGAACCAACGCTGCAATAAATTCTGGACTCCCGCACGGAAAAAGAGCTCTTCGCACAGGGCTGGAATCAACGCCAACCCAAAAAGGTTAAGCAGCGGGGGACACTCTTTCAGGAAAGACTCCACCATCTGCTGCGACTGATTGCCAGCCTCGCGGAGACTATGCTCCAGCTTTTCCCAGGCTCCCGGGAAATGCCACGAGTCGTTCCAGGTGGCGAGCCAGTCGGTGAGCGGCACCAGCAAGAGCAGCACCACGACTCCCAACCCGGCAAGCATCCAACTCTTGCGTCCAAAATCCAACCGGTAGAACTCGCGCTGTTCCTCGCGGTAATACCTCCTTGCCAGCAGCAGTACCGGCAGGGCGAATGTCATCAACTGCACGAAGACATTCCAGAGGAGGAAACCGGCATTGGGGCTTCCGAACTCCGAGTCGTCGGCAATACCCAACGCCATACCGGCAATGACGGAGACGACCATCATGGCCAACGCCCACAGCGCCAGCACTAAAAGATGCATAAAAGGATGGGAGAACCTCTTCATTGCCTGATTGCTTGATTGCCTGATTGCTTGAATGCGTGATTGCTTGAATGCTTGAATGCGTGAATGTTTGAATGTGTGAGTAATACTCAAGCAATCAGACAATCAGACAATCAAGCATTCATTTGTGACCCCGGCGGGATTCAAACCCACGACTTTCGGAACCGGAATCCGACGTTCTATTCAGCTGAACTACGGGGCCAGATGGTGGAATAACTACAAACAATAAATAATATTGTGCAGGGAAGAAAAAAAAACTTCGATTCCAACAACCGCGCGGGGCGTTTGGCACAAATATTGTTGTATACTATACAATAATATGTATCAAAACACGTTATTAAAAACAATGAAAAGGATAACCCTGTCTATCATATTACTGATATCCATCGCCTCCACAACGATGGCACAGCATTCTTCTGTGTTCTCCTCGGGACGCTGGTGGAAACTCTCCGTCACGGCATCGGGCGTTTACCGCATCACCACGGGCGACATTCCCGCGTTGTCGGGCACCCGTGTGGACAGCATCGCCGTCTACGGCATGGGAAGCGGCATGCTCTCTGTCTACAACAGCGAGACGTCCACCGATGGCCTCCGCCAGTTGGCCATCGAGGTGAAGGACCGCAACGGCAACGGGCTGTTCGATGCCGAGGACGAGATTCTCTTCTACGGCGAAGGGGCCGAGGAGTGGCGCTACAACAGCAGCCTGCAGCGCTGGACCTTCACCCACCACGCCTACGCTACCGAGAACTGCTATTATCTTACGGCCTCTGCCACCGCGCCCAAACGCATCGCCACCGCCGCACCCGTCAACGCCGACACCCTCTTCACCACCCACACTGTCGTGACCCACGTGGACAACGACCTGGTGAACATCTACAAAACCGGCCAGCTGTGGATGGGCGAGAAACTCTCCACCGCTGTACCGTCGCGCACCTTCGACCTGCACCTGCCGGGTTCGGGTATAAGCAATGTGAAGCTCCGCTGGGCCGTAGCCACCAGCGGCACCCTCTCGGGAGTCTTCTCCCTCTCTACCAACGGCTACAACCGAGGAGAAGACACCCTTATCTCCAGCAATCCCTACCGCACCATTGTCGATGCCATTCCCGTCGCCTCATCCTCCTACACCTTCACCCTGAGATTCACCCCTTCCGACAACGGGGGCAGCGGCTACCTCGACTTCATCGAGCTCACCGCCGAGGCCGCGCTCACCTTCAGCGGTGGCCAACAGTTGATACGCAACGACCGTTTTCTCCACAACAACGTCTCCTTCCGCATGACGCAGACCTCCTCTGCCAGCGCCAGAGTATGGGAGGTGACCGAGGCAGGACAGGAACGCGAAATGGCGCTCTCCAACAGCACCTGGAGCGACACCACCGGTATCCCGCGCACCTACATTGCTTTCGACGACTACTCCTACCTCGCGCCCGAAGTCATCACGCCTCTCGACAACCAAGACCTCCACGGCTGTGCTGCCGCCGACCTGGTGATAGTGACCCACCCAACCTTTTTGGAGAATGCCTCGCGCCTGGCCACACTGCACGAGCTCTTCGACACCCTCAACACCCTGGTGGTCACCGACGCACAGGTATACAACGAGTTTTCCTCCGGCAAGCAGGACCCCATGGCCATCCGCGCAATGCTGCGCTGGATGAAAGAGCAGTATCCCGCGCGTCCGCCACGCTACTTGGTGCTCTTCGGCAAGGGAAGCTATGACAACCGCAACCTTCTGGGCAACAACATCCCCACGGTGGTGACCTACGAAACTCCGCTCTCCGTCAAATCCCGGGACGACGACAACAAATCCTACGCCAGCGACGATATGCTGGGCTATCTGGCCCCTGATGCCCAAGGGAGCAGCAGCGAGACCCTCGAAGTCAGCGTGGGACGCCTGCCCGCCAGAGATGTCGAAGAGGCTGCACTTATGGTGGACAAGATTGAAGGCTATATCACCCGACGCGACCTGATTGACGAGAACAACCGCGGCGACTGGCGCAATTACGTGGCGCTATTGGCCGATGACGCCGACCCCAGCTGTCCCGGCGACAGCCTCTTTGTCCACTCTTCCGAAGTTGTCGCAACCGCCATCAAACAGACCCTGCCACAGATGAATATCGACCGGCTCTATGCCGATGCCTACCACCAGTCGTCCGGCGCCATCGGTTCCTACTATCCCGACCTCAACAACGCCTTGCGTCAACGCATGAACTACGGATGCCTGCTGATCAATTACATAGGGCACGGTTCCGAGGCCTATATCGGCACCGAACGTTATATCGAGCCCGCGGATGTCGCCGCCTATAGCAACACCGACCGTCTGCCTTTGTTCGTCACGAGCACCTGCTCCTACGGCCATTACGACAAACCCGACGAACTCTGCGGTGCCGAAGCCTGCATGCTGGCTCCCGCCGCCGCCATCGGTGTCATTGCCGCCTCACGTCCCATCAGCCATATTGAACGTTTCAACAAAGACGTGGTGCTTTATGCCCTCGACCCCGCAAACACCATTGGCGACGCCCTGCGCAAGGCCAAGAACAGAACCTCTGTCCACATGTCCATCGCCCTCATCGGCGACCCCGCCCTGCGTCTGAGCCAACCTACCCACCGCGTCCGCGTGACACATATCAACACCACGCCTGTGGACGACACCACCGACATCATGGCCGATGTCCTCAGCCGTGTCACCGTCAGCGGCGAGATACAGGATGCCGACGGGCAACTCGTCAGCGACTTTGACGGCACCATCTATCCTGTTGTGTACGACCGTGAGATGCGCGCCACCACGTTGGCCAACGACAATCCCGGCACCGAAGTCTCCTTCTGGCAGCAGAAAACCGTCCTCTACAAAGGCAGCCACTCCGTTAGCGGCGGCCGTTTCGAGTACTCGTTCATTGTGCCCATGGATGTCTCTTACCGCTACGACTACGCAAAGCTGAGCCACTATGCGAAGAGTCCCTCCGACCACGCCACCGGCAGCTTCACGCACCTGATGCTCGGGGGCATGAGCGACTCGGCCTATGACCATGCGGAGCCTCCCGCAATACGTCTTTTCTTGGGAGACACCAACTTCCGTGCCGGAGGACTTACAGGTCCCTCCCCCACCCTGCTGGCTTTGATTACCGACTCTGCCGGCATCAATATCGGCACTGGCCTCGGTCACGACATCACTGCCGTTGTCGATGACAATCCCGGAAGTCTCATCGTCCTCAATGACCTCTTCCAACCCGACATCGCCGACGGCCGCTGCGGCAGCGTGTCCTATACCTTGCAGGGCCTCGCTCCCGGACGACATACCGTCACCGTCAAAGCATGGAACATCTTCGGCCTTTCTTCTTCCGCCACTGTGCCATTCACTGTCCACAGCAACGACACCCTCACCTTCTCCGAACTCACCTGTGCCCCCAACCCCGCCACCACACGGGCCACCTTCTCGCTCCGCGTCAACAATCCCGCCGACATCCTGTCGGCCGAATTGCAGATATACAACTTCCACGGCCAGCTGCTGTACACCCACACTCCGACAGTATCAGCAGGAGCCTTCCTCGTGGGCCCGGTCTACTGGGATGTCTCCTCCGTACCGCCGGGACTCTACCTCGCCCGCATGGTCCTTTCATGCTCCGACGGCGAGACCCGACAAGTCACTACAAAATGTATAGTACGCTGACACAATAAAAAGAATCCTCCAACGTTATAGAGGATAGTTTTAACAGAAAAAAAGATAGATTAAGAATAGATGAAGAAACTGATTTCACTGACACTGCTTATGGCCATGGGCGGAATGCTCTGGGCCCAGTCCTCATGGATAGGACAAGATGCCTCGAACAAGAATTATATCTCCACTGGCATGCCCATATTGTTGATTGCCCCCGACGCCGTCTCCGCCGCACTGGGAGATGCCGGCGTAGCCTCTACCCCCGATGCCTATTCGGCACACTGGAACAACGCCAAGTTTGCCTTCATCGAGAATCAAGCCGGCATCAGCACCACCTACACCCCTTGGCTGCGCAAGTTGCAAGTGGGCGACATGAACCTCTTCTACCTCGGTGGTTACTACCGCATCAACGACCGCAGTACCGCTGCTGCCAGCCTCACCTACTTCACCCTGGGAGACATCGACATGACCGATATCGACGGACAGAAAATCAACACGCTGCACCCCAACGAATTCGCCATCGATGCCACCTACGCCCTTAAACTCACCGACGACCTCTCCCTCGGTGCCACGGGCCGCTATATGCGTTCCGACCTCACCAACGGGCAGACCATCAACGACGGTAGCGGCAACACCGCCACCCAAGCCGCCAACTCTCTCGCTGCCGACATCGGACTTTACTTCCAAAAAGGCATCGACAACAATCAGGAATACGCCTTGGGTCTTTTCATCTCCAACCTTGGCGCCAAACTCTCCTACTCCAACGACGACAACGACAAAGAGTTCCTTCCCGCCAACCTCCGTTTCGGCGGCCGCTACACCAACCGCATCGACAACTACAATAAAATCTCGGTACTTCTCGACTTCAACAAGCTTCTCGTCCCCACACCGCCCTATACCAAGGATGGTGTGACCTACCCTTCGCGCTACGCCAACAACTATACCGAGTACAACAACATCGGTGTCATCCAGGGTGCCATCCAGTCGTTCTACGACGCTCCCGGCGGCTTCTCCGAAGAGATGCATGAGGTGCAGATTTCCACAGGTGCCGAATACTGGTATGCCGAAACCTTCGCCATCCGCGCCGGTTATTTCTACGAGCATGAGACCAAGGGTGGTCGCCAGTACGCCACCGTGGGTTTTGGTATCCGCTACAACTACTTCTCCGGCGATTTTGCCTACCTCATCCCCACCACTACCGTTTCCACCAACTCTCTGGCCAATACCATCCGTATCTCCATCGGAATTGATATGAAACCCACGAAGTAAAGTTTAAAGTTTAAGGGTTAAAGTTTAAAGTTTAAGGTTTAAGGTTTAAAGATTTTTATGATGCGCATTGGGACAGGATATGACGTTCATCGTCTCCAAGAGGGTCTTCCTCTGTGGATTGGAGGTGTGCGTATTGAGCACACCCATGGTCTTCTGGGACACAGCGACGCCGATGTGCTGCTCCATGCCATCTGCGATGCCCTCCTTGGGGCTGCCGCTTTGGGCGACATCGGCAAGCATTTCCCCGACACCGACCCCGCCTACAAAGGCATTAACAGCCTCAAACTGTTGGCACATGTAGGCACCCTGCTAAAAGAGCACGGTTACTCTATAGGCAATATCGACAGCACCGTTGTTGCGCAGCGTCCCAAGATGGCTCCCCATATCCAGCAGATGCGCCAGAACATCGCCGATACCCTCGGCATCAGCGTCGACCAGGTATCGGTGAAAGCCACTACCACCGAGCGGTTGGGTTTTGAGGGAAGAGAAGAAGGTATTTCGGCGCAAGCAGTGGCCCTAATCCTAGAAAACCCTAGGAACGCCTAGGAAATCCTAGGGAAACCCATAATGAGTAAATGGAAGAAAACAAGCCCTACATATCACCCCAAGCAGACGACGAAGCCACCGTATTAGAAGACAACGGCTGCTCGTTGGTGCTTTGGAACGACGATGTCCACACTTTCGACTACGTCATCAAGGCGCTTGTCGACATCTGCCGACATACCACCGAGCAGGCCGAACAATGTGCCATCCTCGTGCATTGCCACGGGAAATGCACCATCAAACATGGCTCCTACACCGAACTTCTCCCCATGCACACTGCTCTGCTGAACAAACAACTGACCAGTGAGATTGTTGAATAGAAAAATATTATCACAATGAATACAGCTTTGATTATCATTATCCTGATTCTGGGTGTTGCGTTGCTGGCACTTGAGATTGTGGCATTGCCCGGTGGTGTCGCCGGATTCTTCGGCGTGGGACTCATCGGTGTGGGCGTATGGCAGAGCTACGGTCAATTTGGCAACAACGTAGGTACTATCATCCTTATCTGCGCCATTGCACTTTGCATCCTCATGCTGATTCTTTTCATGAAAGCGAAAACATGGAAACGGTTCAGTCTCAACGAGGAGGTGGATAGCAAGGTGAACCAGTTAGAGCCTGCCGTGAAAGCAGGCTCCCGTGGGGTCACTATCTCACGTCTCGCCCCCACAGGAAAAGCCCTCATCGACGGTGAACAGATGGAAGTCCATGCCGTCAACAAATTCATTGACCCCGACCGACCCATCGAGGTGGTCGGCATCGAAGGTTACCGCATCGATGTAGTGGAAACCAATGACAACCGATTCGAAAATTGTAATTAACAACTAAAATTATAGCCTTATGACTGAAACAATGATTATCATTGGAGTGTGCTTTGTAGCCCTCGTCCTTTTCCTTTATTTAGTGCCTATTGGAATTTGGTTCCAGGCTCTCATCTCGGGTGTCCACACCTCGCTAGTGCAGCTCATCTTCATGCGCTTCCGTAAAGTGCCTCCCACGGTCATCGTCAACAACATGATTTCAGCCACCAAGGCAGGCCTGCAACTCAAACAGAACGACCTTGAAGCCCACTATCTGGCTGGTGGTCATGTCAACTCTGTTGTCAACGCTCTCATCAGCGCTGACAAGGCCAACATGAACCTTGATTTCAAGACTGCCACCGCCATCGACCTCGCTGGCCGCGACGTGCTCAAAGCCGTGCAGACCTCCGTCAACCCCAAAGTCATTGACACTCCCCCTGTGGCCGCCGTTGCAAAAGATGGTATCCAGCTTATCGCCAAAGCCCGTGTCACCGTGCGTACCAACATCAAACAGCTCGTTGGTGGTGCCGGAGAAGAGACCATTCTCGCCCGTGTCGGCGAAGGTATCGTGACCTCCATCGGCTCGGCTACCAGCCACAAACAGGTGCTTGAGAATCCCGACAGCATCTCCAAACTCGTCCTTACCAAAGGCCTCGACAGCGGCACCGCTTTCGAAATTCTCTCCATCGACATCGCTGATATCGATGTGGGTAAGAACATCGGTGCACAACTGCAGATGGATCAGGCCAACGCCGACAAGAACATCGCTCAAGCCAAGGCTGAGGAGCGCCGCGCTATGGCTGTCGCTTCCGAGCAGGAGATGAAAGCCAAAGCCCAGGAAGCTCGTGCCAAAGTCATCATGGCCGAGGCCGAAGTGCCGCTGGCTATGGCCGAAGCTTTCCGCAACGGCAACCTCGGCATCATGGACTACTATCGCATGAAGAATATCCAAGCCGATACCGACATGCGCGCCTCCATCGCTACCCCGCAGGGTGCTCCCAAACCCAACACCAACAAGCCATTGGATAAATAAAAACCAATAAAGCAATAGCGTTATGTTTAAAAGTACAAAAACGAACCTGATCATTCGGGGAATTCTCTTCGTCACCCTTGGTATTCTTTGTTTCTTCAACGCCGAACAAATTACCGAGACCATTGGCACCGTCATTGGTTTAGCAATCATCGTCGCCGGTGTGCTGTTTTTTATTCTCGGAATGAAAGGCTACAGCAAGAATCTGGACACCATGCGGCTCTCTTTGGCCCTTCTTCTGGTGCCTGTCGGCATCATGTTTATGATAAAACCCGAATACATCCTTGTCGTTCTGAGCGTTTTCGTCCTGTTTGAAGGAATCGACTTCATTCTTACCTCCTTCAAATATAAGAAAGCCAACTCCACAAGTTGGTGGCTTATGTTAGTGCTTGGATTGGTCATCGTGGCTTTGAGCTGCATCACTATCTTCTGCCCCAACCTTATCGAGAATTTGATTGGCATCTTCATCGGTTGTGCGCTTCTGGCCATTGGTTGCGCCAGTTTCACAGCCCTAACCGGTTTGAACATCGTGGAAGACTATTTCGAAGCCGCTCAAAAAGCCTTGGAGGATAAAGATGCTGAGTTTGTCGAAACCGAGGTGATCAAATAAATAATCAAACGAAGCATTCTTTTAGTTATTACCTTCCTGTGCAGTCTCCCATTGGAAGCGCAGGAAGGTAATCTTTTTCAATACGCTGACAGTATTCTACAGCAACGTTACCAACGGAAAAACTACGACACCAACTACATCGGCCGACCCGAGCATTACGAGTGGCCTCTTTATTATTTGTGGTTTATGAAATATATTCTAGTATTGCTCTTTATTGTTGGGGAAGTCTCCTGATTTGACATCAGAAATATAATGGCGGATAGCGTTAGAGATATCCTCGCCGAAGGTGCCATAGGTGCGGAGGTAACGAGGCTTGAACTGCTGGGTGATACCGAGCATGTCCTGCAACACGAGGACTTGTCCATCGGTGGCGGAGCCGGCACCGATACCTATGGTGGGGATTTTGAGTTCTGCGGTGACCTCTCCAGCCAATTTGGCAGGGATTTTCTCCAGAACAATAGCAAAACACCCTGCCTCTTGAAGGATAAACGCATCTTTCTTCACTTGGTCAGCCTCCTCTTTTTCGGTAGCACGCACGGCATAGGTGCCAAATTTATTGATGCTCTGAGGTGTGAGACCGAGGTGTCCCATCACTGGGATACCTGCAGAGAGAATACGCTGGATACTCTCTAAAATTTCCTCACCGCCCTCCATCTTGATAGCGTCGGCGCCCGTCTCTTTCATGATGCGGATGGCGGAGGCAAGAGCCTGTTTGGAGTTGCCCTGGTAGGTACCAAAAGGCATGTCGACCACCACAAGGGCTCGCTTCATAGCCCTCACGACCGATGCGGCGTAGATAATCATTTCGTCAAGTGTAATAGGCAAGGTGGTCTTGTGACCCTCCATCACATTGGCGGCGGAATCGCCCACCAGCACCACATCAATCTTAGCGCTCTCAAGGAGCGAGGCCATGGAGTAGTCGTAGGCGGTGAGCATGGCGATTTTCTCGCCATGGAGTTTCATATTCTGCAGGACACGCGTAGTGACCTTGGTGACATCGGTTTGTAAGTATGCCATTATTTTCGATTTTACTTTATTTCAAAAGATTAGTCTTCGATGATTTCCTCGCCTTTCAGCTCTTTCTTTTCTGAGGGTTTTTTGAAATCTTCTTCCTGTTCGGGAACAATACGGAAGAGGTTGCGCAATGCTTTCTTGAGTTCATACTGTCCATGCTTATCAACACGATAAGCCACAAAGAAACGCTTGCCCACAGCAAATGCTGCTGCTTCCGTAGGAGAATCTACTTCATAAAAATAATCCTTCAACTCTTTCTCCTGAATACGCTTGCCCAGATAGATGGTATCGAACTGGTCAACACTGATGGGCGCCTGTAACACCAAATCGCCCTTACCGGGCAATTTGCGTGTAGGTAACGCCTTGTATTCGATTCCTCGCGTAGTCTTCACCTTGGCAAAAAACTTCAGTTTCGAAGCCAACTGTTCCGGTGTTGCGGGAATGCGAACAAACACAGAGTCTTTTTGTTCCAACTCACACTCATCGGCACCACGGCCAAAGTTGCTCTTCACAATAATATATCCTGCCTGAACAAGTATCTGCTTAGGATGCGGAATAAGTTTGTAACGTTCTACCGTCTGACGATAGTCAAGATGGTCGTCGATGGATATTTGCAAACCTCCTGGGCAGGTATCCTTGGTACCTGCCACCGAATATACCGAGCCGCGGGCAAGGAAGAGGGTAGCATAATAGCCACGCACCAGACTATCTTCTGAAGGCATAAAGCATCCACGCGCCGTACCCACGCATTCGTCGGGGTCATTCTTGAAAGTGACCAACACAGAATTTTCCAACGGGATAGTTTTGTTGAGCAAACGGCGTGCTTCCGGCAATTCGCTGTAATTGTATACAGCCGTAGACGTCGGTACCTCAAAACGAAGAGACTCCACGGTATCTCCGTGACACGAGCAGCGAATAGGGTTATGCGCCATACGTATGGGGAAAGGGGCATAACTGCGCATAGCAAAATAGCGCACTACACCGTCCACGCGACGTTGACCCAGAGAGTCATCTCCGTTACCATAGCTCTCCACAGTCATCGTGTAATAGTTAGGATTCTCAATATCGAAAGCTATGCGATAAGCCGAATCAAGGAGGTCCAGGTCGTTCACAGAATAAGAAGAATCGTTGCCTTGATAACACAGCAACAATTGAAATGTCGGCGGATTGGTCAATGCCTTCTGCATGTTCTTCACCGGCTTGGCCGAAGGGATATAAAGACCCGACTGTCCCAAAACAGGTGAAAGGAGAAATGTGAATGGTGAAAGCAGGGCAAACGCCAACAGGAGCCGTTTCATGACTTCAACAATTCATTGATGATTTGATCGGTGGAGATATTCTCAGCTTCAGCGAAATAGTTGCGAACAATGCGGTGACGCAGCACATTGAAAGCGACAGCACGCACATCTTCGGCATCGGGAGAATACTTACCATGCATGGCCGCATAGGTGCGTGCTCCCATGATAAGATACTGTGAGGCACGAGGGCCTGCACCCCAAGAGATGTAACGGTTGATTGATTGAGTGTCTGAATGCTTGATTGGTTGAGTGGAGGGACGAGTCTGAGCCACCAACTTTACGGCATACTCCACTACATTGTCGGGTACGGGCATGCGACGAATCAGTTGCTGGAAAGCAAGGATTTCTTCAGCGGTAAGTATCTTCTCCACCTTAGCATCACGGTCGACAGTAGTCTGGCGAACAATCTGCACCTCTTCTTCGAAAGAGGGATAATCAAGCTTGACGTTAAACATAAAACGGTCGAGCTGTGCCTCAGGAAGCGGATATGTGCCCTCCTGTTCTATGGGGTTCTGCGTGGCGAGGACAAAGAAAGGATTGGGCAAAGGATAGGAGGTGCCGGAAACAGTGACACGATGCTCCTGCATAGCCTCGAGGAGTGCAGCCTGAGTCTTAGGAGGCGTACGGTTGATTTCGTCGGCAAGAACAATACCGGCAAAGACCGGACCTTGAATGAACTTGAAGTTGCGCTCACGATCGAGAATTTCCGAACCCGTGATATCGGAAGGCATAAGGTCTGGGGTGAACTGGATGCGAGAGAAAGAAAGGCCGAGCGCTTGAGCCAAGGTATTCACCATCAAAGTCTTGGCCAACCCAGGAACACCGAGAAGCAGGCAATGCCCCCCTGTAAAGACCGAGAGGAGGAGACTGTCAACGGCTTCTTGCTGACCCACAATCACTTTGGCCATTTCTGAGCGCAAAGCATTGTATTTCTGCTCGAAGAGATCAAGATTTTCTTTGTCGGACATACTATTTGATTTTAAGGTTTCGGAAAGAGCAGTTTTGATATTCAGGAGAAAGTTTGATATAAGTTTTATTCAATTGTGTCTGTGCCCACTGACGCATATACTTCTGCTTTGCTGAGGCAAGGGCGGCATTGTAAATATTGTCGTAGTCGTCGGTAAGATTCGCCCGATGAGCCGGGTGTTTCTTATTGAGGCGCACAATGCGGTAGGCCTCCTTGTTGTCGGAAGTTCGGAAAGCGGTTGCATTGGAAATCTCTCCCACATCGAGTCCAGGAACACCCACGGCAAGATAGCTCTCCTTGAGGGCTTCGGCATCAAAACGACCAGTACCATCAGTAGTATTGGTAACGGTACCTCCCTGACGGGCATTGTCAGCAGTGCTGTATTGTTTGGCGGCGTCTTCAAAAGAGATGTTGCCGGAACGAATCTCTACAGCCAGACTATCGAGGCGCATACGTGCGCGCAAAAGGTCTTCGGAAGAAACCTTGGGAATAATAAGGATGTGGCGGGCATTGATGGTATTCCCTCGACGTTCGATAAGCTGAATGATGTGGAAACCAAACTGAGTCTCAATGATAGGTGACACTTCGCCAGGTTTGAGTGCAAAGGCGGCAGCCTCAAACTCTCCCACCATATCTCCACGGGAGAAAAAGCCCAATTCGCCACCTTTGGAAGCGGTTCCTGGATCCTGAGAATAGAGGGTAGCAAGCATAGAAAACTTCTCTCCTTTGATGACTCGCTCACGCAGGGCGGCAAGCTCGGTACGGACGCGGTCACGCTCAGCTTCAGACACGACCGGCTGAATGACAATTTCCGAAATTTCATAGCGTTCCGGCATCATGGGGAGGCTGTCTGTGGGAAGCGTATTGAAGAAGTCTGTAACTTCGGCGGGAGTCACTTTTACACTCTCCGTAAGGTTATATTCCACACGACGACTGAGAAGGTTAGAGCGAACCATTCGATTGTACTGCTCTTTAAGATCCTCATAGTCGAGTCCCGTGTTATCTCGGATAGCTTCCTTACTGCCATACTGGCGAAGGAGTCCTTTAAGGTAATACTGAACATACTGGTCCACTTCGTCATCAGAGACTTCGACACTATCAATCTCACCCTTATGGACAAGAAGTTGGGTAAGGATAAGGTTTTCGAGGATATCGCAGCGAGTCTGTCCTGCTTCAGAAGAACGCAAGCGGGTCTGCGCATATGCGGTCTCAATATCGGAGTATTTCACAATATTCTTTCCCACAACGGCAGCAACACCGTCCACGAGCGTTCCTTCTTGCGCATAGAGAGGCGAAGGATGAAAGGTGAATGGGGAAAGTAGGGCTATTACCAGCAGTATTTTTTTCATTCTTTACTCTTATTGTTATTGATTCTTTATTCTTTTCACGTGGCCACCATTCTCAGCCTCGCTAAGGAGGTCGGAACGGAGTTTTTCAAGGATTTCCACCTTACGGTGATTAAGGAGTATGGCACGGATGTTGTCTCGCTGCATGTCAAGGGGGGAGATATCGTCGGTAACCTTATAGTCAAGGATACGGGCGGCATAGAAAAGGGAGTCGTCCGAGAGGGTGATGGCACGATGCTGTTTCAAGAAAAGACTCTCGTTATAGGCAGTGACTGGGACAACCGTCTGGAAAGTATTGAAAGGAATCCAAGACTCCGCATCGTAATAGCCAGTAAAACCGTTGTGCGAGGCTGTCTCCTCAAGTTCGATGATGTCTTTCTCCGAGAATGTGCCTCGCGAAACAATCTTCTTCAGCTTTGAAACAGCGGCGGCTTTGACCGGTGCCACAACATAAACGGTCTTCACTATACTGTTCTTTAGTGTAAAGTCGGCCTTGTGCTGCGCGTAGTAGTCTTCTATCTGTACATCGGTGATATTGGTATCGAGAAGTTGGTCGATAATCTGACGCTCGTATGTGTAGACAAGGAGGTTGTTTTTGTATTCACGCAGTTCACGCTCGAAGTTGTCCGTCACATTCTTGCTGGCTTTCTCCAGAATTACAGCCTGACGAATCCATTGCTCTATGTAAGCATCGACGATAGCAACGCTGTCCTCGGGACTCATACCTTCAGGAACAAGTCCTTCAATGTCTGTAGCCAGAAGTTCCTGGTCATAGACGCTGACAAGCACCGGAGAAGGGTCGGCCTTGCGCGAGCATGCCGTCATAAGCACAAAGAGTGCACAAAGACTAAAAGCGAATCTGGTTAAGTGCATCGTAGTGGATTTTCACCTTGTACTTTGCGCGGAGGGATTTGCAGAGGTTCTGTTCGTATTCGTTCTGCCAGCCACTAAGGTAATAGCCACGAGCCTCGAGTTGCCCTTTCAAACAGGGCTCGATGATGTTCTGTACCACGAGGACACGATAACCCTTGGCTCCATCGGATGAGGTGTAGACCCCACGCTGCCATTGGTCAGAAGCAAGGAGCGACTGACGCCCCTGCTCCACCTGGTCGACAACAACGGTGACAGGCTCTGCGGCACTGGTCTTTTTGCGGTTGACCTTATCTAAAAGCATCTCCTGCATGGCAGAAGAAGAGAGATTCTTGTCGAGAGCTTTGCGCATCAGTTTGACGGCTTTGGCGGGATCGAGAGCAGCGCTGTCGGCAATAGTGAGAACCACTACGCGCGCACGCGTACGCCAGAAATATATAGAGTCTTCCGGGTTTTGCATGCTCTTCTTGGCACTTTCACGTGCATAGAAAGCGGCGAATCCAACAGAGTCGTTGATGGCTGCAGTCCAAATCATCTTTTCGTTGTAGTCGAAAATCATCAGGCCACGACGGTATTCATCAACGAGGTCGGCGAATTCAGGATATTCCTTCTCCAGTTGACTATCGGCATAAGCAATAGAAACACTGTCGAGAAAATCGTTATAGAGGTTGCGCACATGATAGGCCATGTCGCAACGAAGTGTCCTGTACTGATTTTTGCGGATATAGCGGGCGAAATCGATTGCGTTGTACTTCTTTCCCGGAACCTCGACAAGGGGACGGAGGTCGTGGACAAGGGTGGTGTCGCGGAAGCGCCATTCAGCCTTGAAGACAGAATCGTTGACAAGCGAGACAATCTCATCCAGCGAAGCCATCATCTCGGTGGGCTGCTGATTTTTTTTCTTATTCTTGCCTTGCTGTTTGACAGGAGTGACGGTGAAGTCCACGATGCCATATTTCTCTCGTGCCGAAGCAGCAAACGACTTACGGGAGGCATCGCCACGCTGGTCACGAGCCATACGCTGCTTATAGTACGGCACCATTGACTCAAAAGGAGGCAGCGTATCCTTGCTGACGAGCTTTACAATATGCCAGCCATAACGGGTAAGGAATGGGTGGGAAACCTCACCGGGTTGAAGTTCACTAAGCACCTTGACATACTCCTGCGGAAGTTGTCCGAGGACGGCATCCCTGATGTAACCGCCGTCATGAGCAGAGGATTCATCATCGCTCTGTTGCGCAATATTTTCAAACGGCACTCCCGACATGATATTCTCATACATGCGGCCGATGGTTTTCTGACGCTCATTACCGCGCAGCCAGATATGCTGGAGGGTTGTCTTACCATACATTTCCACGCGGTCATAAAGCTTAATCAAGTGATAACCGTAGCGTGTACGTACAGGCATGCTCACCTCACCGGGTTGGAGCGAATAGGCAGCAGTCTCGAAGGGATAAACCATCTGGAATGAAGAGAAATAAGCCAACTCACCCTCATTAGGTTTAACGGGATCATAGGGCCTGGCTCGCCGGGCCTCTTCAATGGCCACAGCCGTGAAATCTTCTCCATTCAAGATACGCTGTCGGTATTCAAGCGCACGATTGTAGGCCTCCAACGTGTCCTCCGGCGGAGCGTCGGGACCTACCTTGATAAGGATATGCGATACATGGAGGGAATAGCGGTTACGCTCATAGGCTTCCTGAAGGATTTTCATGAGCATCACGGAGTCGATAAGGTACGGGGCTGCAAGGTCGTGACGATACTTGGCCAGTTCGAGTCTGAGGTCGCTAGCAGTGTCCAAGCCCATCGCTTTGGAATCACAAAGCTTCGCGCGGAAGTTGGCATAGAGCTCCGCATACTCGGCGAGGGATTTACTCTTCTCCGCTTGGGAGAGATTCTTTTTGTTAAAATCACTGCCTGCCGACAGGCGGAAGTCATGCATAAACTCCGACTGCATGATTTGCTGCCCCCCTACCTCAAGCACCACAGGGTTATGATCCTGCGTCTGGGCATAGGCAATCGGAAATTGAAAATTGAAAATCGAAATGATGGCTGTAGCCAACAATATCTTCTTCATTTATAACGCTTAAAGTTTAATGTTTAATGTTTAATGTAGGGGCGTACCCCAGTGTACGCCCGGTTTAAAGTCCTCGTTTCTTTAACCGTTAACCGTTAACCGTTATCTGGAATAGTTCGGTGCCTCGCGGGTGATAGCGATGTCATGAGGATGGCTCTCAGTACGGCCGGCAGCGGTGATGCGGATAAACTTGGCCTGTTGCAGGTCGCCGATGGTACGGCTGCCGGTATAGCCCATGCCAGCCTTCAAACCACCGACCATCTGGTAGAGTACCTCGTTGAGGGTGCCTTTGTAGGGCACACGTCCCACCACACCTTCGGGGACGAGCTTCTTGGCATCGGTTTCCTTGTCTTGGAAGTAGCGGTCTTTCGAGCCGCTCTGCATGGCTTCGAGGGAACCCATGCCGCGATAGCTCTTAAACTTGCGACCTTCGAAGATAATGGTCTCGCCCGGAGCCTCGTCGACACCGGCCACCAGGCTGCCCACCATAATGGAGCTAGCGCCGGCGGCAATGGCCTTCACGATATCGCCGCTGTAGCGGATACCGCCATCAGCGATGACCGGCACATCATAGCCTTTCTGCTTCAGGGCTCCGCACACCTCGCAAACGGCGGTGAGCTGCGGCACACCGATACCAGCCACAATGCGCGTCGAGCAGATGCTTCCAGGGCCGATACCCACCTTGATGGCGTCGGCACCGGCTTCTGCCAGCATAATGGCGGCCTCGCCCGTGGCGATATTACCCACCACCACGTCGATGTCTTTGTATTTGTTCTTCACCTGCTTCAGGGCATCCACCACACGGATGGAATGGCCGTGGGCAGTATCAATGACGATGGCGTCGGCACCGGCTTTCACCAGAGCGTCGACACGGTCCATCATATCGGGCGTGATGCCCACACCGGCAGCCACACGGAGACGACCGTTGGCATCCTTGCAAGCGTTGGGACGCTCCTTCGTCTTCATAATGTCGCGGTAAGTGATAAGGCCCATAAACTGACCTTCGTCGTTCACCACAGGCAGTTTCTCAATCTTGTGCTGCTGAAGAATGTCGGTAGCTTCAGCGAACGTGGTTCCCACATGGGTGGTGATGAGCTTGGTGATCATAATCTCACTCAGCGGACGCTCCATGTCGCGCTCGAAACGGAGGTCGCGGTTGGTCACCATGCCGATGAGCATCTTGTTCTCGTCGACGATGGGAATACCACCGATGCCGTATTCCTCCATCAGATGCAGGGCATCCTTCACCTTGGCGTCCTTATTGAGGGTTACGGGGTCAATAATCATGCCGTTCTCGGCACGTTTCACTTTGCGCACCTCGTTGGCCTGACGTTCGATGCTCATATTCTTGTGGAGCACGCCGATACCGCCCTCCTGCGCCATGCCGATGGCCATGGCGGCCTCGGTGACAGTGTCCATAGCGGCACTCACCAAGGGGGTGTTGAGGGTGATGCGCTTGGAGAAGCGCGAGGCTACCGAGACTTCGCGGGGCAGCACTTCAGAATAGGCGGGGACGAGCAGCACGTCGTCGTAAGTAAGGCCTTCGCCGATGAATTTAGAGGTGTCTGTATACATAATAAACGCGTTTTATTTCCCAAAGAAATTAATTTGCAAAAATACTACTTTTTTTCGACATATTGAGGAAAAAAAATATAAAAACAAAAAATATATGCTTTACGCACTGACAATCAGCATATATAATATTTTTATAATAAACCCCGAAAGTCAGATTAAAAACTTTCGGGGTTTATTATTCACCTACCACAAAGGAGGATTATTTCATCTTCATTCCGAGATTGTACATGATGAAGCCATAGATGTCGGCTTGTTCCTCGATGACCTTGGCCAGGGGTTTGCCGCCGCCGTGACCGGCTTTGGTGTCGATGCGGATGAGCACGGGGTTGGCACCTTGGTGGCATTCCTGAAGGGTGGCTGCGAACTTGAAGGAGTGGGCAGGCACCACACGGTCGTCGTGGTCGGCAGTAGTGACAAGGGTGGCAGGATAGGAGGTGCCGGGCTTGAGGTTGTGGAGCGGCGAATAGCCCAGGAGGTATTCGAACATCTCTTTCGAGTCCTCACTGGTGCCATAGTCGGGTGCCCAGTTCCAGCCGATGGTGAATTTGTGGTAGCGGAGCATGTCCATCACACCCACCTGGGGCACTGCCACGCGGAAGAGGTCGGGACGCTGGGTCATGCAGGCACCGACGAGGAGGCCGCCATTGGAACCTCCCACGATGGCAATCTTCTCGTTCGAGGTGTAGCCCTCGCGGATGAGCCACTCGGCGGCACCGATAAAATCGTCGAAGACGTTCTGTTTCTGCATCTTGGTGCCGGCAATGTGCCATTCCTCACCATATTCGCTGCCGCCGCGGAGGTTGACCTGCGCATAGATGCCGCCATTCTCGAGGAAGGGGATGCGCATGGCCGAGAAGCCAGGTCCGAGCGAGATGTTGAATCCACCGTAGCCGTAGAGGAAGACGGGATTCTTGCCATTGCGTTTGAGGCCTTTCTTATAGGTCAGCGACATCGGGATGCGTGTGCCGTCCTTGCTGAGGAAGAAGACCTGCTCGCTGACGAAGTCCTCCTGACGGAATTTGATTGTGGGAGAGGAATAGAGGGTGCTCTCGTTGCGGTCGATATCGTAGCGGTAGATGGTACCGGGCTGGGTGAACGAGGTGAAGGAGTAGAAGCACTCGGGTTCTTTCTCGTCGCCGATGAAGCCGACGCTGCCCACGCTGGGGAGCTTCACCTCGTGGCGCAGGCGTCCGTCGAGGCCGTAGACATAGGCGTGGTCGAAGACATCCTGCTGATAGGTGAGGATGAACTGCCGGTTGATGACACTGATGCCGCTAAGGACGTTGCACTGTTCGGGAATCAATCCCTGCCAGTCGGCGATGCCGGGATGGCGTATGTCGGCCTTCATAATGCAGGCTTTCGGGGCTCCATAGTTGGTGTAGAGGTAGATGGTGTTGCCCTCGGAGTAGATGGGGCTGTACTGGTAATCCATGTCGGTGGTCATCTGGATGAACTGCGAATTGGGCTGGCGCAGGTCGCGCACATAGAGGTTGTTGCCGCTGCCCTCTCCGCTTTCGTAGAGGAACATCATTGTCTCCTCCTCGTTAGTTTCCACTCCATAGAAACGCTTGGGATAGACGGGGTTCTGATAGAAGAGCACATCCTCGCTCTGTGGGGTTCCCACACGGTGGTAGTAGATTTTGTGGGTCTCGTTCACATTGGAGAACTCCTTACCCTGCTCGGGGGCATCGTAGGCGCTGTAGTAGAAGCCGTCGCCCTGCCAGGCGGCACCGGAGAATTTGGCCCACAGGATGTGGTCGGAGGTGAGCTGGCCGGTCTTGAGGTCGATGACGTAAAACTCCTGCCAGTCGCTGCCCGAACGCGAGATGCTGTAGGCGGCCCAGCGGCCGTTGTGGGAGAAATGGACACCTCCCAGCGCCACAGTGCCGTCGTCGCTCAGCGTATTGGGGTCGAGGAAGACACGCGGGGTGCCGCCCAACGCATCCATCACATACATCACATACTGGTTCTGGAGACCATCGTTCTTATAGAAATACCACTTTCCGTGGCGTTTGCGCGGTGCGCCAATCTTCTCGTAGTTGGCGAGTTCGGTGAGTCTTTTCTGCAGTTTCTGGCGGAAGGGAATCTTCGCCAGATAGGCGTTGGTTACCGCATTTTCCGCCGCCACCCAGGCGGCCGTCTGTGCACTGGTGTCGTTCTCGAGCCAACGGTAGGGGTCGGCCACCGTGGTGCCAAAATAGGTATCGGCGGTACCCACTTTCTCGGCTTTTGGATACTGGATGTTTTGTGCCGAAATGGCAGTCGTAGCTAAAGCAGCCATGAGGAAAAGAATATTACGTTTCATTATTTAATATTTTTAAGTTTCAATCTTTTCTGAATATTGATGTCTAAGCAGTTTCTCACTGTGTAGTTCGGGGAAAAACGATTGCAAAGGTACAACATTTTTTGTATTCCACAAAATTTTTCCCGTCATCCTACGATTGGTTTAAGAAACTTTCGTACCTTTGCAACCGCATTTTTATATTTTTATACAATGAAAAAAATATTCCAAGTCATTTGCACTGTTGCAGTTATCGCCATGATGGGCAGTTGCGGCAACAAGAACGAGTTTACGATTAACGGCACCGTTAACAGCAATATGGACGGCCAGATGGTCTATCTCTACAATTATGAGAACCACGACAACCCGAAAGACAGCACCTTGGTATCCGACGGGAAGTTCACCTTCACAGGAATTGTCGACACCGCCTGGATGGCCGTGATTACTTCCTCGGAGTCTGTCGTAGGCATTCTTTTCGTGGAGCCGGGCTCCATCACCTTGAAAAGTGACAGCATTGGAGGCACTCCCCTCAATGATAAATACTACGCATTCAGCTCCACCCTCAACACAAAAGACATTGAGAGTAAGATGGAAGAAATCATTCCCCGATACTACAGCGCTCCCAATGCCGAAACGCGTGCCGAGATAGAGCATCTGCTGGACAGTTTGGAGGAGATTCGCGTCAGCCGCACCCTCGATGCCTGCTGGAAGCTCTACCACGAGAACGGAGACAACCTGCTGGGCGTCTTCGCCATGAAGAATATCGTACAGGAAGGCACATTCACCTACAGCCAGTTCGACAGCATCGTGAGTACCGCCAGCCCTCTGGTCGCCAACAATAAATATGTGCAGCAGAAGCTCACGCAGCTCCGCAACATCGAGGCCACCTCGGCCGGCAAACACTATGTGGACATCCAGGGTGTGAACGGCAAACTCAGCGACCTTATCGACGGCAAGCTGGCATTGGTCGACTTCTACGCCTCCTGGTGCGGTCCCTGCCGTGCCGAAATCAAGGACAACCTTGTTCCGCTGTGGAAGAAATATGAGAAGAAAGGTCTCGTCATCGTGGGACTCAACGTGTGGGAGCGCGGTGACGCCAAAGCCCGCAAGGCCGCCCACGAGCAAGTGATGGCTGACCTCGGAATCACCTATCCGCAGTTGGTTGACAGCACTCGCACCGCCACTGACACCTACGGCGTCAACGGCATCCCGCAGATAATACTTATCGACAAGGACGGCACCATCCTCGCCCGCGACCTCCGCGGCGAGGCCATCGAGGAAGCCATCAAAGAGGCCCTGAAGTAACGGTTAAAGGTTAAAGTTTAAAGTTTAAAAGATTTGCAAACATTTGTCCTACAGCGGCTAAAGGCCCACAAGGCCACACGACTGGCGATTTTCGTCAGCCTGCTTCTCACCTTTCACTTTTCAGCCTTCACCTTAAAAGCCCAAGACACCAACACGGTGCTTCTCCATATCGACGGAAGCACTTTCTTCATCGACAACGAATACTTCGGCGACCGTGTGCGCGGCTATACGCTGCCGGGCTTCGTGCTGCAGCCGAAGGTGGAATACCGCTTGAGCGACAAGGTATCCCTCAAAGGAGGATTCCATTGGCTCAACTACTGGGGCGCCCGCAACTACCCCGTCACGTCGGCCTACGATGCCTATCCCAGGTACGACAGCATTTCGCGTCCCATGCACCTCCTCCCGTGGCTGCAGGCCAGGATTGATTTCACGCCCAAGCTGACGCTCCTATTGGGCTGTTTAGACAACGGCGACCACCATTTGCCCATGCCCCTCTACAACTATGAGCGGGCTGTGGTGGGCGACCCCGAAGCGGGTCTCGAACTGAAGTTCTCGACTCCCGGCTTGGAGATGGATTTCTGGACCGACTGGCGCGAATTCATCTGGTACCGGAGTCCCATCCTCGAGCGCTTCACGATGGGCTTCTCTGGAAAACTGTACAACGATTTCGGGAGATGGACGCTCTACCTGCCGCTGCATTTCATTGCACAGCACGAAGGCGGACAGAGTATGGCGGATGCGGCCGACAGCCTGCCCAACAACAGCAATTTCAACGCCGCCGCAGGACTTGGAATCATCATGTATGAGTTCACCGACCACAGCCACCTCGACTTCAGCTGCCACGCGATGTTGTATCACCAACACAAAAACCCCACTGTTCCCTTCACCAAGGGATGGGGGATCTACCCCGAAGTGAAGCTGATTGGCGACCACTGGAGTTTCCTGGCCAGCTACTGGTACGGGAAGGACTTCGTTCCGCTGATGGGCAGCTGGCATTTCAGCAACCTCTCGGCCAATACCGCAGGGCTGACCTTCGACCGCACACGCGTCATCACTTTGAGTGCAAGGTGGAACTGGTCTCCTTTTGACAAACCGGGGCATTCTTCCTGTTTCCTCACCCTTCACGGTACCCTCTACCACTATCTGCCCTCCACAGGCACCTCTGCCGACGGAGCCACCCACGAATACGACCACCGCAACCAGTTCACCATCGGAGTAGCCTTCAATTTCGCTCCCACGATAACACTATTCTGATGTTCCAACTCTACGACATACACGGATCCATCGACACCATCGTTGAAGAGACAGCGGTGACGGTGGGTGTGTTCGACGGTGTGCACCGCGGCCACCAGCAGCTGTTGTCACAGATGCTACCCACTACCCACTATCCACTCCCCACTCTCGTAGTAACCCTCACCGCTCATCCTTCCTTCGTCCTCGGCCGTCGCCAAAGCGAATACTGGCTTGATGACCCCGAAGAACACCTGAGACTGCTCTTTGAGGCGGGAGCCAAATATGTCGCCGTACTGCCTTTCACCTGTGAGGTGGCGCAGCTGTCGGCCTGCGAGATGGCGCGTCTACTGTACGAGAAACTGAATATGCGCAGCCTTCTGTTAGGATACGACAGCCGGTTTGGCAGCAAGCAGAACGACGACTTCGACCGCCTGCCGCAGTTGGCCACGGAGTTAGACTTCACGCTGCAACGTGGCGAACCTTTCCTCGTCGACGGCAGTCCTATCAGTTCCAGCCGTATCCGCGAGAGCCTTCTCAAGGGCTCTGTCGAGGAGACGGCAACGCTGCTGGGACGTCCATACAGCCTCACAGGCATGGTACTCCACGGCCGCGGCGTGGGGCACACACTTGGATTCCCCACCGCCAATATCTCGCTGGAAGAGACCCGAAAGATGCTGCCGAAAGAGGGCGTGTACTTTGTAAAGGTGAAAGGTGAAAGTTTTGCTCCACTGGAGTCGCAGGCCTGCAAAGCAGGCAGAGAGGTGAAAGGTATGGCGAACCTAGGTATTATTCCAACCTTTGATATAGACAAGTCATCGCTTGAAGTACACCTGATCGATTTCAAAGGCGACCTCTACGGACAGACCGTAATGGTGGAGTTCGTCCACCGCATCCGCGACATAGTGCGCTTCGGCTCAACCGAATCGCTGCAAAACCAACTGCAAGAAGACCTTAAAGCCTGTCGACAACTATGAACGACCTCCATATCCAACTCTACCAGCAAGACATCGTCTGGGCCGACCCTGAGGCCAACCGCCGCCGCATTGAAGAAGCTTTGCACAAGACTCCCAGTTTGAGCGACATCTTCATCGTACCCGAAACCTTCACCACCGGCTTCGGCGACCACATGGCCGCGCTGGCCGAAGAGCCAGACGGTCCCACGCTCCGCTGGGCACAAAACCTGGCTACCAAACACAACTTCCTTTTTGTGGGCACCTGGATAGTCCGCGAAGGAGACCACTGCTACAACCGCCTGCACTGGGTCTACCCCAACGGCGACTTCGGCTACTACGACAAAGCGCACACCTTCCGCGTCAGCGGCGAGGCCGATGTGATAGCCCGAGGCACCAAGCGTGTGGTGTTCGAATACAAAGGCTGGCGCATCAAACCCGCCGTCTGCTACGACCTGCGATTCCCGAAATGGCTGCGAAACGATAATATGGATTATGATTTGCTGCTTGTCTGCGCCAACTGGCCTGCCAGCCGCCGCGAAGCCTGGATGACCCTGCTCAAGGCCCGCGCCATCGAGAACCTCTGCTATGTCGTCGGCTGCAACCGCACAGGCATCGACGGCAACGGCGGAGAATATAGCGGCGACAGCCTCGCCGTCAACTACAAAGGACTGGTCTTTGCCGACGGCATCAGCGAAACCGAGAATGAAGATGCCGAGATGACCATCGACCTTGTCCTCAACAAAGAACGCCTCGACGCCTTCCGGCAAAAATGGCCCTTATACCTCGACTTTGACTAAATGAACAATATAGAACAGAAACTGGGGTTCGACCGCATCCGTCAGATGGTGGAGGAACAGACCACCAACGACCTCGCCGCCCGCATGGCTGGCGAGATGCGCTTCTCTTTCGACTTCGAGAAGGTGCAGTACGAGCTGCAACTCACCGAGGAGATGCGTCAGATAGTGCTCATGGAGAGCGAGTTCCCCCAGCAGGATTTTATCGACCTCACCCCTACCCTCACCCATCTCCATGTAGGGAACACGCTCATCCCTTTGGAGAACCTCTTCGATTTAAAACTCTCGCTGCGCACCATACGCGAATGCTACTATTTCCTCACCGCTGAAGAGCATCAGCAGTATACCGCTTTAAGAAACCTCGCCATCGAGGTGGAGCTGGGTTACGGTGGCAAGAGTTCACAACTCAACGTCATCAACTCACTCTTAGGCAAACTCATCGACGACCACGGCGAGCTCTACGACAACGCCTCCCCCGCCCTTGCCGAGATACGGCGCACCAAAGCCCGCAAGGCTGCGGAGGTCGACGCCCAAGTCAGCAGCACCCTTGCTCGCGCCAAGCGCGAAGGGTGGGCACCCGAAGGCGCCGAAGTGACTATCCGCGACGGCCGCCCCGTCATCCCACTGCTCACCACCCACCGTCGCAAAATCAAAGGTCTTATCCAAGACGAGTCAGCCACCCGCCTCACCGCCTTCGTGGAACCCGCCGAGGTGGTGGAACTAGGCAACGACCTCCGCGAGCTCGACTTCGACGAGCGTCACGAGATACAGCGCATCCTCCTCACCTTCAGCGACCGCCTGCGTCCCCTGCTGCCGCAACTCGAGGAAGCCTACCGCTTCCTCGCCCGCATCGACTTCCTGCGGGCCAAAGCCCGTGTGGCGGTGGAGTTGGGCGCCAGCGTCCCCATCCTCCATCGCGAACCCCGCATCGAATGGATGGACGCCCGCCACCCCCTGCTCTTCCTCCAGAAAAAAGACGCCGTAATACCTTTTAACCTCACCCTTTCATCTCTCACCTCTCATCCTTCACCTCAAAGAATCCTCATCATCTCCGGCCCCAACGCCGGCGGCAAGTCCGTGCTGCTCAAGGCCGTGGGATTGATACAATACATGCTGCAATGCGGCATGCCCGTACCCCTGCGCCCCACCTCTGAGTGCGGCCTCTTCGGTTCCATCTTCATCGACATCGGCGACCAGCAGAGCATCGACAACGACCTCTCCACCTACACCTCGCACCTGCAGAACATGAAAGCCTTGCTGGGTTCCGCCAAAGAGAACACCCTCTTCCTCCTCGACGAGTTGGGAGGCGGCACCGAACCCCGTTCGGGTTGTGCCATCGCAGAAGCGGTGTTGGAAGCGCTCTACGACAAAGGGGCCTTCGGCGTGGTGACCACCCATTTTGCCGACCTCAAATTGTTGGCCGACCGCATGCCGGGCATCGTCAACGGCGCCATGCTCTTCGACACCGACGCCATGCGGCCGCTCTACCGCCTCGCCGTCGGACATCCCGGCTCCAGTTTCGCCTTCGAGATAGCCGAGAGCATCGGCTTCCCTAAGGAAATCCTCGACCGAGCAGGCGAGATGGTGGGACGCGAGCAACTCAACTTCGAACACCAGCTGCAGCAACTCGAGCTCGACAAGCAGGAGATCGCCCGTCAGCGCGAAGAGTTGAAGGTCGCCGACGACTTCCTCAACGAGGTGACGCAGAAATACCAGCGCCTCAACGACAACCTGCAGGCCCGCCGCCACGAGATTATCAGTTCCGCCCGCCACGAGGCGCAGCAGATACTCACCGATGCCAACCGCACCGTCGAGCGCACCATCAGCGACATCAAGTCGGCCAAAGCCGAGAAAGAAGCCACCCAGCAGGCCCGCGCCCGTCTGGCCGAAGCCACACGAGAGAATGAAGAATTAAGAATCAAGAATGAAGAATTAAGGAAAGCGTCCGTCTCTCACCTTTCACCTCTCACCTCTCACCTCGAACAGGTTCTGCCTGTTCAAGTGGGCAGCATCGTCCGCATCGACGGTGAAGACACCTTCGGTCAGGTGGTGGAAATTAAGGGAAAGAAAGCCGTCGTGGAGAGCAACAGCATCCGCATGACCATTGCCCTCAGCCGCCTCACAGGCACCGCCAAGCAGAAGATTCCAGCAGCCAAGCAATCAAGCAATCAAACATTTACTTCCATCTTCGACGAGATGAACGAGAAGCGTGCCCACTTCAACCCCACCCTCGACCTCCGAGGTCATCGTGCCGAAGAGGCGTTGGATATGTTGCATCGCTTCCTCGATGAAGCCATCCTCCTCAGCGAGAAAGAGGTGCGCATCCTTCACGGAAAGGGCTACGGCATCCTTATGCAGGTCATCCACCAAGAGTTGAAATCCATGCGTGAAGTCCGCACCTTCCACCCCGAAAAAGTGGAATTAGGCGGCGTCGGAGTCACCATCGTGCATCTTCGATAATTTTTTAATCTATTATTAGGTTTTTTTTCGTAACTTTGCAGCGGAAAAATAATGCTGTGTAGACTATGTTTGAGAACCTTAGTAGCAAGATAGAGAAAGCGTTACACACCCTTAAAGGTAAAGGGTCGATTACTGATATCAATGTGGCGGAGACCGTCAAAGAGGTGCGCAAAGCCCTCTTGGACGCTGACGTGAGCTATCCCATCGCCAAGGAGTTCACCGACAAGGTGAAGGCCGAAGCGCTGGGTCGCAACGTCATCCAGAGCATCGAGCCCGGCCAGTTGATGGTGAAGATTGTCCACGAGAAGCTGACCGAGCTGATGGGCTCGGAGGCCGTGGAAATCAACATCAAAGGGCAGCCCGCCATTATCCTTATCGCTGGCTTGCAAGGTTCCGGTAAGACCACCTTCAGCGCCAAGCTGGCCAACTATCTGAAGACCAAGAAGGGCAAGAGCGTGATGCTGGTGGCCGGTGACGTTTACCGTCCCGCCGCTATCAGCCAGTTGCAGACCCTCGGCGAACAGGTGCAGGTGCCTGTCTACACAGAGGAAGGCAACAAGAACCCCGTCGAGATTGCCAAGCATGCCATAGGTGAGGCCAAGGGGCGCGGATATAACGTGGTCATCGTCGATACCGCCGGTCGTCTGGCAGTCGACGAGGAGATGATGAACGAGATTGCCGCCCTGAAGCGCGAGCTGCAGCCGCAGGAGACCCTCTTCGTGGTTGACTCGATGACCGGTCAGGATGCCGTGAATACCGCCAAGGCCTTCAACGAGCGCATCGACTTCGACGGCGTGGTGCTCACCAAACTCGACGGCGACACCCGAGGCGGCGCCGCCCTTACCATCCGCTACACGGTGGACAAGCCCATCAAGTTCGTCGGTATCGGCGAGAAGATGGATGCCCTCGATGTGTTCCACCCCGACCGTATGGCCAACCGCATCCTCGGCATGGGCGATGTGGTCAGCCTTGTGGAAAGGGCCCAGGAGCAGTACGACGAGATGGAAGCCCGCAAGATTCAGAAGAAGCTCCTGCACAATGAGTACAACTTCGACGACTTCCTCTCGCAGATTGCCCAAATCAAGAAGATGGGCTCGATGAAAGACCTCATCGGCATGATTCCCGGCATGAGCAAGCTCACCAAGGATGTGGAAATCAGCGACGATGCCTTCAAGCCCATCGAGGCGATGATAGGCTCGATGACCCCCTATGAGCGCCAGAACCCCAGCTGCCTCAACGGTAGCCGCAAGCAGCGTATCGCCAACGGCAGCGGCCGCAGCATCCAGGAACTCAACCGCTTCCTCAAGCAGTTCGAGGACACCCGCAAGATGATGAAGATGGTCAGCAAGAACGGCGGCAAACTTCCGATGCGTAAGAGAAGATAAAAAAACGATATATGACAGAATTATTGGACGGCAAGGCGATGGCCTTGCAAATCAAGGACGAGATAGCCAATGAGGTTCGTGCGCTGACCCAGCAGGGTCGCCGTGCCCCCCATTTGGCCGCTGTAATCGTAGGCGAGGACGGAGCCAGCATGACTTACGTCGCCAACAAAGAGAAATCCTCCCACGAGGTGGGCTACACCTCGAGCGTCTACCGCATGAGCGAGAAGACCACCGAGAAACAGCTGTTAGAAACCATCGAATTCCTCAACAACGACCCCGACATTGACGGCTTCATCGTGCAGCTGCCGCTGCCCAAACATATCAACGAGCAGAAGGTCATTAACGCCATCTCGCCCGACAAGGATGTCGACGGCTTCACCCCCGTGAACATCGGCCGCATGGTCCTCGGTGAGGAGTGCTTCACTCCCGCCACCCCCATGGGCATCTGCACCCTGCTGAGACGCTATGGTATCGAGACCGCCGGTAAGCACTGCGTGGTGTTGGGACGCTCGAACATCGTGGGCACTCCTGTCGCCAACCTGCTGAGCCGCAAAGGCTTCGACTGCACCGTCACCATCTGCCACAGTAAGACGCAAAACCTCAAGGAGCTCTGCCTGCAGGCTGACATCCTGGTGGTGGCCATCGGCAAGCCCGAGTTCGTCACCGAGGATATGGTGAAGGAGGGCGCCGTGGTGGTCGACGTGGGCATCCATCGTGTGGCCGACGCTACGAAGAAGAACGGCTATCGCGTCATCGGCGACGTGAAGCACGACGAGGTGGACAAGAAATGCAGCTGGGTGACTCCCGTACCCGGCGGCGTAGGACCGCTGACCATCGTCTCATTGCTTCAAAATACGATGGCCGCGTATAAAAGGCATTGTAACGGTTAAAATATAGAGAGAAAAGTAGCGTGACCTTAATGCCACGCTACTTTCATCCTAAATCAGGAAGGTTCAGATTTCAGAGCAATTTGTAACTTGGGTAATACCATTAACAGTTTGAGTTACAGAAAGATCACTGCAGCTCTCGACTCCATTGAGTGTAACTTCCTGAATCACTTCACCATTCATTGTGGTAGTGCATTTGCAATCAACCTTTTTGTTGCAGCCAACGAGGCAGAAAACCATGGCAACGGCGGCCAATAACATTACTTTCTTCATGATTTTTTTGTTTTTGGGGTTAGTAATTCAGCCACAAAAATAGGAAAAAAAACAACACTAACATTTTTTTTTACTTCTTCGCGCGAGCGGGGGGGGTAAAAACATGATTCACAACATGTTACATGCGCGATTTTTTTGGGCTACAATTCACAAAATAAGGCAAAAACAAAGAAATAATTCCCTTAAAAAAAAATTTTGATGTATTCCGATACATGCCTAACCGTCCCGTCCAAAACTATAAGGGGAGGTAAATCACTTTCTTCGTTTCGAAGAACTCTTCTTCGAACCATTCGCTGATGTCCCACGTCTTCACCTTGTGGCGGAAGGGGAAGAGTTCGTTCGTCAGGTCACCACCCTTGAGGTAGAGGATGCCATTACGGAGAGTGTTGTATTGTGTCTTTGAGATTTTCTTTTTCACCCAGGGGACAAATTCACCCAGGGTGGTAACGGCGCGCGAAACGACGAAATCGAACTCGCCGTCGAGTTGCTCGGCACGTATCTGTTGCGCTTTGGTGTTGGTGAGTCCGAGGCGGTCGATCACATCGCTCACCACCTTGATTTTCTTTCCGATGGAGTCGATAAGCGTGAAGCGGGCATCGGGAAACATGATGGCCAGAGGCACACCGGGAAATCCGCCGCCGGTGCCCACGTCAAGGATTTCACTCATCGGTGCAAAGGGCATCACCTTGGCGATCGCCAACGAGTGCAGCACATGATGCTCGTAGAAGTGCTCCATATCCTTACGCGAGATGACGTTAATCTGGGCATTCCATTCCTCATAGAGAGGATACATGGCTTCGAATTGTTGCTTCTGCCGGTCGGTCAGTGAGGGGAAGTATTTAATTATCTTATCCATGATGTGTCGCCCCTTCGGGGCTCATATTGCTTTTTATACGCAAAGCAGGGGTTTCGCTACGCTTCACCCCTGCCTATACCCTTTCGCCCCTACAGGGCTTAATTATTAATTATTAATTCTTAATTAAAGATACGCTTTCAGGTGTTTGCTCTTGCTGCTGGTCTTCAAGCGTTTGATACCTTTCTCCTTGATTTGACGCACACGCTCGCGGGTGAGATTGAACTTCATGGCAATCTCGTCGAGGCTCAGCGGGTGAGGCAAACCTATGCCAAAGTACATCTTGATAACCTCGCGCTCATATTCGGTCAGCGTGGAGAGGCTGCGCTCAATCTCCTGGGAAAGCGATTCCTGCATCAACTTGCTGTCGGTCGGAGGAGTGTCCTCGTTGGGCAGCACATCGACGAAGTTCACATCCTCGTCGCTGGCCAACGGTGCGTCGATGGAGACGTGACGGCCGCTGATGCCCATGATGGCCTTGATTTTGTCCTCGGGGATGTCGAGCAGTTCGGCCAACTCCTCCTCTGAAGGCGGACGCTCGAGTTGCTGCTCCAGTTTGGAGATTTCCTTTTTCAGTTTGTTGAGGGCACCCAACTGGTTGGAGGGCAGACGCACGATGCGGCTGTTCTCGGCGATAGCCTGGAGGATGCTCTGGCGAATCCACCACACGGCGTAGGAGATGAACTTGAAACCGCGGGTCTCATCGAAGCGTTTGGCAGCCTTGATAAGTCCCACATTGCCCTCGTTAATGAGGTCGGGCAGAGAAAGTCCCTGATTCTGATATTGCTTGGCCACCGACACCACAAAGCGCAGGTTAGCCTTGGTGAGGCGTTCCAATGCGGCCTGGTCGCCCTGCTTGATGCGCTGCGCAAGCTGCACCTCCTGCTCGGGGGTAAGCAACTCCTCGCTGCAGATATCCTGCAGGTATTTGTCCAGAGATTTGATGTCGCGGTTGGTAATCGAATGTGTAATCTTCAGTTGTCTCATACATCACCTAATTAGTTATCACCTAAAATTATAACCAAGTAACGCAGAAATTTCTAAAATGTTACATTGTGTGTATATTTTTTTTCTTAAAAGCTGTTTTTTTAACATTTCAAGAGTTTCCATCCTTACATTTTCACCATCATCCCCACAAAACAAAGAAGAATCTAAACAATTATGTATCAGCAGAAAATAGCACTGAAGGAAAAATACTTTTGACAAGGAGATTTTTCCTATCGAAATTTTGCGTATCTTTGCATTCGAAAAAACATTCATAAAACAAAAAAACAACCATTTATGAAAAAGCTCATCTTACCTGTCCTTGCGGCACTTCTTATGGGATTGTTCTCCACCTCGTGCCATAAGGACGATGTGATTGAAAGCATGAATACGGTATGGACCGAATTCACTGTAACCAACGACATGTGGACTGTCGACCAAGCTACCGACGATTTGGTATGTTCCCTGGAATGGGATGTGCTGACAGATTACGTGTTGAGGTGTGGTAATGTGCAGGCCTACATGTATGAGGGTGTTCGCCAAGTGCCGCTGCCTTATGTCTACCCGGTCACTTTCTCTAATGGCGAAGTCCGTCCTTTGGAAATCCGCTTCGACTTTGAAAAGGGCATTATCACCTTCATCGTCACCGACTGTGGCGAATATCTAACCGACCAGGCCACCCTGCTGACCATGCGTTTCCGCGCTGTCTGCACCTATCCGGTCAACTATGTGTTGCCCCACGACAAATAGTCGTTAGCGAAGCATCACCTCATTAAGGGTCTTGACTCTCACCTCCAAGTTCCCAATGTCGGCCTTCGGGTTGACGGGAATGAAACGGGAAGTGAGGGTCTCGCCTTTTCTAAGGTCGAAGAAATTATGGGTGAAGTGGCCGTTGAGGTGAGGCTCTGTCTCAAGATAGACATCGTAGAGGTCGCTCTCGGCGGTGATGGTAACCTCCAGATGAGAGGTGAGAGATGAAAGGTGAAAGGTGTATTTTGGTTCGGAATAGGTACGATCCTTGGGATAAACACTGTAATATTGCTCCCACTGCCGGAGGTTGACATCATCGGCATACAACGCCTGCGCCCTGTAATGCAACGCTTTCCAGTTGCCATAAAAATCGATTGACGACCATGAAGCCACTGGCCAGCAGTCGTTGAGTTGCCAGTAGAGCGTACCCATGCAGTGGGGCTGCTGTTTGATGTGCTGGAAAATGCCGTAACCCGTTCCCCATGCTTGAAGCAACTGACTGACATAGCAGAAATCCTCGAGGTTCAAACTCTTACTGTCACAGCCATAGTACTGCATCATGGCTTTATCGATAATCTCGCGACCACGCGAATGTTTTTGATGATTTTTGAGTGTCGGCGAGTCGATATAGAGCTGGTCTTCAGGGCAGAACTGACGAATGGTGCTAATCATGGGATAGCTCTGGAAGCCATATTCGCTCATGAAACGTCCCGTCTTCTCGGCATATTTCTCAAAAGGCTCCTCGCCCCACCAGACACCCCAGTAGTGGCTGTCGCCATGAGTGATGCATTCCGGATGTCCCCAGCCGTAGAGGGGCGAGGTAGTGATGTAGGGGCGATGCAGGGGGTCGCAATCTCTCACCGCTTGCGCCAACAGACTAGTTGCACTAGTATTACTAGTCATACTAGTATACCCAAAGAGGGTATCCATCGCTTTTTCGAGTCTTGCACGCTGCTCGGGAGTCCATTTATAAACTCCTTGCCAGCCCCAGTCTTCCCATCCATTCTTCACCTCGTTGTTGCCGCACCAGAGCACCACACAGGGATGCTTCGCAATGCGCCTGACATTCTGGTAGGCCTCTTCCTTAATGCTCTCCAACATCAGCGAGTCGTCCGGATAGAGCATGGTGCTGAAGTTGAAATCCATCCAGACCATGATATCCAGCGAATCGCAGAGGTCGAAGAAATAGTCGTGCTCGTAGATGCCGCCACCCCATAGGCGGAGCATGTTGAAACCCGCTTCCTTGGCGGAACAGAGCAGGTGACGGTATCGGGCGCGATTGGCGCTGTCGAGGACAGGAAAACTGTGGACGGGAATCCAGTTGGCACCCTTGACGAAGAGGGGCTTTCCATCGCGGTAGAAGGTGAAACTTTGACCGATGCTGTCTCGCTCCTGTCGGAGCTCAACTTTTCTAGTTGAACTAGTTATACTAGTTGAACTAGTCATACTAGGTTTTCTGGAAGTGATATACACTGGTTTCCAGATGCCGCAAGTGGGCAGCGTGGGGCCCCAGTCCCAGCCCTGCTGGTAGGGTGCAATGCGCGTGAACGCCCTCCAGTCGGGCAGCGGGATACCATAGTCGACTTCGCGTACAGAGTCGGCCAATGGGGGAAAAGATACTATGACAAGGATGCTGTCGTAGTGTTCCCTGCTGGTAGAGATGGGAATGACACTTTCGACAAACATATTGTCTATCGCCTCGGTGCCCACTTCCGGATCCAAATCTCCCCAAAAAGCAACCCACGTAACCAATGCATTCCCTGCCAACCCTTCGCAAACAAGATAGAGCGGTCCTTCGGGGATATCCTCACCACGTAAAACGGTACGGTATTCCCATTCACATAGATTCACCCACCACACGGAATCCTCATTGGTTGCCATGTATGGATCGGGTATAAGCCCGTTGTCCATCAAGTCGGTGTGGATAAAACCTGGTACCGTAGCGGGATACCATTGCCCATCGTATTCAAACTGCCAGTCGGTCAGCTCCACATGGTCGAGTTTCGTTGCACAGGCCACCAGCAGCAACGGTAGCAGGAAAAGCAGCGTCCGTTTCATTTATCTTAAATACATTAAACTACTGTCTACCCAACTACTTTGTTTTCCAAAAGGCGAAGACGACGGCGAGGATGATGCAGCTAAAGCTGACAATATGATTCCATCGAATAGGCTCCCCTTTGAAGACCGTAGCCACAATAATGGTAAAGACCAACAGCGAGATACATTCCTGGATGATTTTCAACTCCATGAGAGAGAATGGTCCACCGTTAATCTGACTGCCGATGCGGTTGGCGGGAATCATGAAAGCATACTCAAACAGCGCCAACCCCCACGAAGTGACGATGATAAGGATAAGGGGCCAGTCGGTATTAATTTTCAGTTCCGTAAGCTTCAGGTTCCCATACCAGGCGAAGGTCATAAAAACATTGCTCACCACGAGCAACAGAATTGTTATCAGTGCTTTTGACATAGCAATCTCATTAACATAGAATAGGCTTGGTTTGTGGTGCGGTCGATAGTCTGCTGGCGGCGGTCACCGTAGTGCATTAACTGCGTAACAGTCTTTTCTTTGTTGCAGACGGCCACCCAGACGGTTCCAACGGGTTTCTCCGGTGTGCCTCCTCCGGGACCGGCGATACCTGTAGTGGCGATAGCGTAGTCGGCACCTAACCGATTTCGTACCCCTTCCACCATCTCACGGACGGTTTCCTCGCTCACAGCGCCGTGAGTCACGAGCGTCTCGTGCTTCACGCCGAGGGTGCTCTCCTTCACCTCATTGCTATAGGCCACCACTCCCCCTTTGAAATAGGCTGAGGCGCCAGCTTGCGCCGTGAGCAGACGCGCGATATTGCCACCCGTGCAACTTTCAGCGGTGGCAAGGGTCTCCCCTCTCTCGATTAGCATCTTATGGACCAACTCATCAAGGGTCTCACAGTCCTCGCCGACGATGTACTGGCCAGCGAGGGCATAGAGCCCCGGCAGGAGACTAGTTAAACTGGTTCCGCTAGTTCCACTAGTGAATCTAGCAGTCAGCCTCAGCTTGACCATTCCCGCCACAGGCAGGTAAGCCAACTTGACATTTTTCGGCAGCGACAGCTCCCACGGTTCTATCAAATCGCTCAAAAAGCTCTCCCCGATGCCCTGCACCAAAATGTTTTTGGTGATGATGGTATCGGTGCCAAAGGTCTCCTGCAACTTGGGAACAACGCGATTCTTCATCAGCCACTCCATCTCGAAGGGTACCCCAGGCATGGACACCAGGACTTTATTTTTTTCACCTTTCACCTTTGACTTTTCACCTTTACTGAACCACATGCACGGGGCGGTGCCTAAATCGTTGTTCAGCACCTCGCAGCACTTAGGTACCAGCGCCTGAGCACGGTTCACAGGCGTCAGTTCGTAGCCTCGGGCAGCGAAGATACGTTTCACATTCTCCAATGCCATCTCATTTTCCACCAGCTCGCTATCGAAATATTCGCACAGCAGTTTCTTGGTGATGTCGTCCTTCGTGGGTCCAAGGCCACCAGTGACCAACACAGCATCGCTCTCACACATCGCCTCGTCAACGGCATCCCAGATGTCCTTGTTCACATCTCCCACCACCATAGTCTTGCAGACTTCCATACCCGCTCCGGTGAGCAGACGGCTCATTGTCGAGGCATTGGTGTTGACGACCTGCCCAATCAGCAGTTCGTCACCTATATTAATGATTGTAACGTTCATAATTTATATTTTCTGTCGTACTCCTCATAGGCGTAGTCCAAGCCACTCTCCTCGTCGAACATCGGCTCACTGAGGTTCACCAGCGTGAATTCTGACATATCGATGGTTGGGAAAAAGACATCGGCTTCATAGTCGCGGTACACCCGAGTGATATACAAACGATCGGCGAATGGCAGAAGAAGCTGATAGATGGCCGCGCCACCCATGACGAATACTTCTTCGTCGCAATCTTTCAGCGTCTTAAACAACTCATTCACGCTGTGTACAACCTCGGCACCTTCGGCCTCAAAGTCGGGATTTTGTGTGAAGACGATATTTTTTCTGCCAGGCAAAGGACGCTTAGGCAGACTTTCCCATGTCTTGCGTCCCATCACCACAGGATGGCCCGTAGTGAGTTTCTTGAATCGTTTCAAGTCGCCACTGAGGTGCCACAGCAGGTCATTGTTCTTGCCAATAGCACCGTTCTGCGCAATGGCCACAATAATCGAAAGACTCGGTTTCTTATTAATATCTATCATTGTTTGAAAATCTTTGTTGCTCTATCGAAAATCCCATTGCACCAAGCCAGTGCCAACCCATAGTTACTCACCGGCACACCTGCTTCCAATGCCGGCAGCAGACGTGCTTTCACCTGCTGCGCCGTAATCACACAGCCGCCGCACTGAATCACTAATGCATAGTGATGAGCGATGAGTGATGAGTGATGAATGGTGTCGTTGCCGGCAAGAATGTCAAATTCCAGTCGTTTGCCAGTGGCTTTTTGCAGCAGGGCAGGCAGTTTCACACGACCAATATCCTCACAGGTGACGTTGTGTGTGCAACTCTCAAGCAGCAGCACACGGTCGCCATCCTTCAAATCTCCTATTTTCTTAGTTCCTTCAAGATATTCTTGAAAAAGACCTTTTTGCCGCGCCAACACCACACTGAAGCTAGTCAACGGAATCTCCTCGGGAACTATTGTAGCCACCATGTGGAACACCTGACTGTCGGTCACCACCAATTGTGGAGGTTCTTTCAATGTAGCCAGCGTGGACGGTAGTTCCTCAGGTTGACAAAAATATGCCATTGCGTGGAGATCCATCAAATCGCGCAGCACCTGCACCTGTGGCAAAATCATGCGTCCTTCGGGAGCCGACGAGTCGATGGGAGTCACCAACACCACGGTATCACCTGCTGTCACCACATCGCCCAACAATGACCGTCCGCGGTAGGCGCTCTCGGGGAGAGCCTCCTTTATCTGAGCAATCAACCGATCTTTATCGATGGGTGCCGCTTTAGTAAGCACTTTCAGTATCGGCGTACCATGTTCCATACACCAAGTCTCCACTTTCTCCTCA
>Ga0265300_10000421_pt1 | contig 43616 bp, 29 predicted proteins | sample AusTroGonzalo_MG_FD_193482 | JGI IMG/M metagenome (GOLD analysis project Ga0265300, IMG submission 193482) | Bovine rumen microbial communities from tropical cattle in Woodstock, Queensland, Australia - Gonzalo_03 | ecosystem: Host-associated > Mammals > Digestive system > Stomach > Rumen ... | reverse complement strand
AGTCATTACAAAATGAAAGCATTACTAGCAGAATGACTGCAATTTGCCAAGCACACAGCAATGTGAAATTGGGGACAGTCCCCTTTTTCACGTACTAAAGTAAGCGACAAATGAAAAAATAATCATGTGAAAAAGGGGACTGTCCCCAATTTCACATTACTTTTACAACCAATCAAATGACAAACAACAGTACTATGAGACTGTCATATCACTTTTCTATCATGGCGTTGTTGACCTTAACGGCAGCAATACCGGCTCAAGCGCAGATTACAATAAATGAGGTGCTGGCATCAAACAACAGCATCAATGCGGATCCTGATTACGGTGCAAATGCCGACTGGATTGAGTTGTATAATGCAGGCAAGACCGACGTGGACCTGAGCGGATGGTCAATTACGGACAATCTGAAAAAGCCGCAGAAATACATTCTGCCTGACGGCACATCCATCAAAGCCGGAGGTTATCTGCTGATTTGGTGCGACGACAACGGCATCGGACTTCACACCTCTTTCAAATTGAGTGCCGACGGTGAGGAGGTGGGTCTTTTTGACGCAGACGGAAAGATGGTTGACAGCATGATATTCGGGACGCAATATGTTGACATAAGCTATGGTCGCGCCAAAGACAATACCGCAACGACACCTTTTTATATGACTCCCACTCCCGGCAAAGACAACGCCACCACAGGATATACCGGCAGGTCCAACCAGCCTGTCATACTGACACAGGGCGGAGCTTATTCGGGCTCAGTCACGGTTACAATAACCAATGACCAGGGAGGTGTGGTTTATTATACCACCGATGGTTCTGAGCCTACAGAGGAGTCAAACGTATATACAGCTCCGCTTACGTTTACCAAGACAACCGTACTCAGGGCACGCATACTGGAGCCGGGAAAGATGCCGGGTATCACCAAGACCATGACCTATTTCCTTAACAACGAATTCCAGGGGCACAGTCTGCCGGTAGTATCGCTGGCAACAGAAAGCAGCAATTTCTGGGACTCTGAGCATGGAATTTACGGTTATACCAACAAATATAATGAGAAGGCCGATTTTGAGATTCCGGCAAACATAGAGCTCTATGAGAACAACGGCAGTGACAGACCCGCATTCAACGAGGCTGTAGGCGTAAAGATAAACGGTCTCTATGCATGGCAGCTGCCGCAGAAAATGCTTGGAATCTACTTCAAGAAGAAATACGGCGAGAGCAAGCTGTCATACCAGTTGTTCCATGACGACGAGCGCACCACGTTCGATGACTTTGCGCTGCGTGCATCGGGCAATGACTGGAACTACACCATGTTCCGTGACGGCCTGCTTCAACAGGCTTGCCGCAGAGGCGGGCTCAACCTTGCCCTGCAGGCTTTCCGTCCGTCGGCCGTATTTCTTAACGGTGAGTTCCTGGGTATCCATAACATTCGTGAGAAGGTCAACGAGGAGTACATAGAGACCCGCTACGGACTTGAGTCCGGTACGTTTGACATGATTGAAGGTGACCAGAACGTCGAGGCCGGTGATTGGGAGGAGTGGAACCACTACAAGGAGGTGTGGCAGAAGGACCTGAGCGTTCAGGCCAACTATGACGCCCTTACCCAGATTATGGATGTAGAGAACTATACCGATTTCATGGTGGCTCAGATATGGAGCCATAACACATCGGTCAACCACAACCCCATGGCCTGGAAGCCTAAGGGCGAAGGTGTTTGGCGCTGGATATTCACTGACGGCGACCGCGGTTTCAACAAATATGCCGATGACTATGCCGACTGGTATGCCGATAAGGCCAACATGCCGTTCGGATCAATGCTCAAGAATGACGGTTACCGCCAGTATTTCTGCAAACGTGCCGCCGACCTCCTCTATACGGCATTCAATCCGGAGGAGATACAGCGTCAGGTGACAGAGCACGCCAAGGATATAGAACCGCTTATGGAACAGCAGGTAGAGAGGTGGTATGGCACCAGCAGCTCCTACAGCGGCAGTGCACTCACATCAACCAGACAGTGGCGCAGCCGTATAAGCTATCTGCGCGATTTCTGCAACGGCCGTCCTATAGTTCTGCTTTGGGACTTCTATGAGAACTACGGTGCAGGAGCACCCGCCCTACTCACCCTTACCGGCAAGTCCGGTTTCAAGTTCAACGGTCTCTCCATCAATAAGAACAAGTGGAGCGGATCATACCCCACCGATATGGAAATAACCCTTACTGCCGGAGAGCGCGTGGGTTATACCTTCAAGGGCTGGCGTGAGAACGCCGTAAAGAAACTGATATCCACCGGCAGTCAGTGGAAATATCTTGATAACGGAAGCACCCCGTCTTCATGGTATTCAACTTCTTTTGATGACTCAGGATGGAAAACCGGAGCATCACCTCTGGGATATGACACTGACAACAAGATGACGGACCTGATAAACACCACCGTGAACTACGGATCAGAAAACTCCAAGTATGTCATCACATATTTCCGCCGCAAATTCACCATTGATGCAGATCCCTCATCCTACCTGCAGATAAAGCTCCGCCTTCTGCGCGATGACGGCGCGGTTGTATTCATCAACGGCAAGGAGATAATCCGCAGCAACCTCAGGGAGAACTATGAATCCAATCCGCTGGCTGACAATTATGCCATTCCCAAGCGTGCCGCAATAAGATATGTAACGTATGACATCGACCCCTCCTGCCTCCATCAGGGAGAGAACACCATAGCCGTTGAGATTCACCAGAATGCAAGGAACAGCTCGGACATCATAATGGACGTAGAGCTCCTGGCTGTGCTGGACCAGGCGGCATCTCAGGACAGGTTAAGCGGCAAAACCAGCCCGACAATCAAACTGTCTATCGATTCCGATATAGCAGTAGAGGCATTGTATGAGCCCGATGGCCTTAACATGCTCCCGGAGACCATATCTTCCGATATGACCCTGCTCAAGTCCAAGTCACCTTATTATACCGCAGCCGATGTAACTGTAGCCAAAGGCGCACGACTTACCATTGAGCCGGGTGTGGAGATAAGGTTTGCACCCAATTCCTGCATGATTGTGAACGGAGGTCTTACCGCCCAGGGAACAAGTTCAGACAGCATACGTTTTGTGCTTAACCCGCAATATGCCGGACAAGCCTGGGGAGCACTCTGCTTCATAAACAGTGATTCCAGATCAACGCTCAGTTATGCGACGATGATTGACGCCAGCCAAGGCCCGCGCCTATACAACTGCGTGGCAGCCATATCGGCCTACAACTGTCAGCAACTGGTGCTTGACCATCTCTGCATAACAGATGTTACAAGCAATCCCATCGCTGCCCGCTACAGCGACGTCACTCTCACTAACAGTTTGATTCACAGCCGTGTCACTGGTGACCTGATAAACATCAAGTACGGCACGGGACGCGTGGAGCATTGCACGTTCATAGGCAACGACCAGGTTGACACCGATGCCATTGACTTTGACGGCATAAACGGCGGAATCATCAGGGATGTGGTGGCTCGTCACTTCCTTGGCGACAACAGTGATGCCGTGGATATAGGCGAGCAGGCTATGGGCGTAATCATTGACAGCCTGTTGGCATACACTATAACCGATAAGGGCATAAGCGTAGGCCAGCGCTCATCGGTTAAGGTGACCAACTCTACATTCATCCAGACCAACATGGGAGTTGCCGTAAAGGACTCATGTCATGCCGATGTGGACAGATGCACTTTCTTTGCCGTAGCCACTCCTGTGGCCTGCTATGAGAAGGTAGAGGGCCGTCTGGGCGGAAATGCCGTGGTAACCGAATGCATACTGTCCAACAGCTATGACCAGACATACCAGTGCGATGACAGATCCAGCATCAGGTTCAGCGGATCGCTTTCAGACGGTGACACGCTCTCCATGGGTAACCTGTACGGTGACCCACAGTTTGCATCGGCCACGGAGTTCCTGTTGACGCCCGCCAACCTTAAGATTGGCTCCTCCTACATGCCTGAGACCCCACAGCTGGAGCCCGTAATTAGTGAGATCTGCTACCACCCCACCCTTGATTCCGAGACAGAGTACATAAGGATCTACAATCCCACAGATACTCCTTTTGACATAAGCGGATACATACTCAGCCAGGCCTTTGACTTTACATTCCCTGAAGGAAGCCTGATTCCGGCACATAAAAGCGTCTATGTTGCGGCCGATGCATCCAAGCTGACACCTAAAGCCCAGGGCGAGCAGGTATGGCAGTGGGCCGATGGAAAACTCTCCAACAAGGGCGAATCCGTACGTCTGAGCAATGCGGCGAGCATAGTCGTTGACCAGGTAACCTACATGTGCGTGGCTCCATGGCCTGTCTCAGGACATTCAGTCACAACGGCACTGCTGCTTCGTGACCTTAATGCCGATAACCACATGGCCGCCAACTGGACCCTTAAGGCGTATCCCACTGATGTGGAGCTGATACCGGCAGCACCGGAATCGGATTTAATCCATGACTTAGGCGGCCGCGCAATAGAGGGACAGCCCCGTGGCATGGTAATAATCAACGGCAAGCTATACTACATAAAATAAAAATGTGAAAAAGGGGACAGTCCCCTTTTTCACATTTCAAATGCAGCCTTGACAAAGTTCTTGAACAGTGGATGCGGGTTCTCGGGGGTACTCTTGTACTCGGGATGGAACTGTGAGCCTATGAAGAAGGGGTGAACAGACTGCGGAAGCTCCACTATTTCGGTAAGACCCGTCTGAGGATTGTGGCCCGATGCCACCAGCCCGGCCTTCTTGAAATCATCGGCATACTTGGCGTTGAACTCGTAACGATGGCGGTGACGCTCGGATATAAGGGTCTTGCCATATACCTTATATGCAAGAGTGTCCTTGCTTATCTCACACTCATATGCACCCAGACGCATTGTACCGCCCTTCATTGTGGTCTTTTTCTGGTCCTCCATCATATCTATGACAGGATGTTTGGTATCGGCATTGACCTCGGTCGAATCAGCATCCTTGAATCCAAGTACGTTGCGGGCAAACTCCACCACGCACATCTGCATACCCAGACAGATGCCCAGGAACGGGATCTTGTTCTCACGGGCGTATCTGACAGCCTCTATCTTTCCCTCAAGACCGCGTGAACCGAATCCGGGAGCAACCAGGATTCCCTTCATGCCCTGGAGTTTTTCCGCCACATTGGCTGCGGTTATCTCCTCACTGTTGACGGAATGGATATGTACCTTGCAGCAGTTGGCGGCTCCTGCATGTACCAGTGCCTCTAGGATTGACTTGTATGCGTCCTGGAGCGATACGTACTTGCCCACCAAAGCGATGTCCACCTCGGTCTTGGGATGCTTGAGACGGCTCAGGAACTCCTCCAGAAGCGTGAGGTCGGGCTGGTTGAAGTTCTCTATTCCCAGCTTGCGTACCACAAGCTCATCCAGGTGCTCCTGATGCATGTTGAGCGGAACCTGATAGATGCTCCAGGCATCAAGGCTCTGTATCACATGACCGGGCTTTACGTTGCAGAACAGGGCCACCTTGCGGCGCAACTCATCTGACAGCGGGTGCTCGGTACGGCAAATAATCACATCCGGCTGGACACCGGCCTGCTGCAACATCTGCACGGAGTGCTGAGTAGGTTTGGTCTTTAGTTCCTTTGCAGCACTAAGATATGGTACCAGTGTGAGGTGTATGGACATGCATGAGCCTTCGGGCAGTTCCCACTGCAACTGGCGCACAGACTCAATGAACGGAAGTGACTCCATGTCACCCACAGTACCTCCTATTTCGGTAAGCACCACATCAAACTCTCCGGTCTGACCCAGCAGCAGCATGCGGCGCTTGATCTCATCGGTAATGTGAGGTACTATCTGGACAGTCTTGCCCAGATAGGCTCCCTCACGCTCCTTGGTAATCACGGTATTGTATATCTTTCCTGTCGTTACGTTATTGGCTTTTGACGTATACACACCCAGAAAACGCTCGTAGTGTCCCAGATCCAGATCGGTCTCAGCACCATCCTCGGTAACGTAGCACTCTCCGTGTTCATACGGGTTGAGAGTACCCGGGTCAATGTTGATGTAAGGATCAAATTTCTGGATAGTGACTCTCAGGCCTCTTGCCTTGAGAAGTTTGGCAAGCGATGCTGCAATAATACCTTTTCCGAGTGATGAAACCACTCCACCGGTAATGAAAATGAACTTTGTCTCCATTGTGTGTATACTTAAACAAAAAAAAGGCCGGTCTAAAAAACCAGCCTTATTTCAATCAATTCAATAACTTTAAACTAACATATTGTCCGGCTGGATGAACAAAACTGATTATTCAGAACCTGATTATTATTCTGGTTCTGATTATTGCCCACCTGATTATGGAAACTGCTATGTGTAAGCACTCTATCCATTGCCTTAAACAAATACGCCGCAAAGATATGAACAATATTTCATATTGCAAGCAAATCAATCAAAAATATTGCAAAATGTTAGTTGGAGCTTGTATTGATCTCTGACCTGTAACTTCTGCGTGGAGTCTCCTCTACCGGAGTGTCGTCATTGGCCTTGAACTCCTCCCAGTACTTTATCTTGGCCAGATAGAACTCACGTACATCCTCCCAGCGATAATACGGCTTGAGTTCATTGCCCTTGGCATCCTTATAGAAAGGTACGGACTCCGGCAATGTAGCCTCAACCTCATTCATCAGGAACTTGACGATCACGTTGCCCTTCTTGTCGCGGAAGAATATCCACTGTACGTTACCGCCCATACATGCCAGGTCATATGCAACCCAATGGTCTGCCACACTCTCCAGGTCATCAGTGCTGTAACCGGAACCGTTCAGGTCCAGAAGTGCAAAGTATGACATCAGGGTAACCTCATGGCCGTAACGCAGCATCACGCTCACGCCGTTTCCGGCCAGGGCCTCATCGGCAAAATCAATGAAGTTCTGCAGGGTCACGCAGTGGCCGTAAGGAACCACATTGTCCGTAAGCGGAGTAAAACCTCCCTGTGAATACCAGCGCATGTTGTTCATCAGGAACAGGTCATACCACTCATCGTATGTAAAGACATCATTCAGATCAACGCCCGGATCAGAACTCTGTACGTATGACGCTACGTCATAGAGCGATGAATAGAGGCTGCCGCTCTGGTCACGTCCCTGCCCCTGATAATTGGTTATGAACTCCGTATCCTTGAACAGGGCCTTCATGAGGCGCTCCGGATGAGTGTGACGCTTGTTGAACTCCGATACAGCGGCACTGGCCTTACGCTTGTGGGCCGATACGCCCTTGTCCTCCGTGTACATCCAGGGCTCATCATGGTTGCTGGAGTCATAGTCAAACTTCATCTTGGGACGCATGCGCAGTATCTGCATCAGGGCCGAGTACTCACTTACCAGCACGCGGTGTGACGTTGTGGAACGGGCCATCACTATCTTATCCTTGGTAAAAAGCTCAGGATAGTTCTCTACCATGCGGCGGGCTATGTCACGATGCTGCTGCATACCTTTCTGCGTAAGGTCACCTGCACGTTGGTCGGCCTCCGCACGGATTATCTCAAGACGGCGCATCACGTCCTTACCGAAATCCGTAAGCATTCCGGCATCATCGGCCTCCTTAAGGTAATTGTAGGGACGGTCATAGTTGGACGCATTGTCCAGATAGCGTGAACCGTGACGACCAAAGTGGGTCAGATATACCGGTTTGAAGCCCTTGGGTGCAGGCGTAAGAGGCTGCGTCGGCGCCTCATACGCATACACTGAGCCTGCAAACTTCTTTAAATTCTCTGCATTCATCTTGTCCCGTGGTATAACCTCGGCCTGCAGGGAGACGGCAACTGCCGAAACCATCAGGAAAGATAGTAGTCCTTTCATATTCAATAGGTTATTTAGGTTTTTGATTTCTTTCTTATCTGAACAGAAGAGGTGCGAATTCGTATAGACTGCGACGCCACGTCTGCCATTCGTGTGCCGTGAGCGGCGACTCGTAGTATACGGCATTGATACCTGCCTCCTTCAGTGCACTGACAGTCTCCTTGGGTGCCTGTCCGCGCGGATTCTCAACCTCACGGCTTCCGTAACTTATGAATGTGAGCTTGTTGTCCTTCTTGAATTCCGGGTTGCCGTTAAGGTCCTGGATAGAGATCACGCCACCGCTGAATATACCTATCTGGGAGAAATAGCCCGGATAGTTGAGTGAGATGTGACGGGTCTGCATTCCACCCATTGACAGACCCGCAAGCGCACGGTGAGCAATATCGGGAACAGTGCGGAAATGAGAATCTATGTACGGAATGACATCCTGTGTAAGGATCTTGGGGAACAGATCGTTGGCGGCGGTCATGAGTGAACCGAAACCGGTCCCCGATGCCTGATGTGATATCTCACCGTTCTCCATAACGATTATGAAGGGAACGCACTTTCCATCGGCCAGAAGATTATCCATGATCAGACCGCAACGCCCCTGACGGCTCCATCCGGTCTCGTTCTCGGTATATCCGTGCTGGAGATAGAGTACAGGATAACGTACGGTAAGGTCATCGTCATACTGAGGCGGAGTATATACGAATATGTGGCGCAGTCCGCCTGTAACATCGGAATGGAAATAGATCTCCCTTATCTGACCGTGGGGAACATCACGCAGTGCATATTTGTATTCATCCTGGGCAGGAATCTCCAGTTGGGTGCGCTCGGCACCGGAGCCATACAGGAACAGGCTGGCAGGATCAGGGACAGTAGCGCCGTCAATGACCAGTCCGTAATAGTGGTTACCCTCATCCAAAGGATCGGAATCACCGGTCCAATACCCTTCGGCTTCCTTTGTCATGGGATAGTTGATACCGTTTATCTGCAGGAACACCTCATGGGCAGCAGGGGCCAGGATACGCCCTCTTACTATACGCTGTGAATTGACCATGGGATACTGCTCCCCATACTGATTGGATGATAGACTCTTGAAATCCTCCACTACCTGTGCAGCTGCCTGGGGCATCAGGACCGGCATGGCCATGACCATTCCGCAAACGGCTGCAAGAACTCCTTTACTGTTCATTTTTTTATTGAATCTTTTTAGATTGTGTATTTGATGCATCTACTCGTCTGACTACAATTATTCCTTTCTCCTTACCCGGGATGACAACCATCTCCAGGGATCCTGTATTCCTGGTCCCCTCACCCAGAAGAGTAAGAGGAACCCTCAACGTCTCTACCGGGTCATCCTTATCTGCAATCAGTTCCTTCTCTGTCAGTTGTCCTGACCACAGGACAGGACCGTACGAATGGCTGAGCGTCCAGGTGCCCGGTTCAACCTCACCGAAAGAATACTCGGAAACTCCCTCCTTAAGCATGATATACCTGGTACCTGCTCCCTGGGCATAACCTGCATTACCGCCTCCTCCACGCTGGGCAAGCTGGATCTCTGCACCCAGACCGATGGTCTCAAGCGGATTCTCATGATACTGCGGCAGACCGCTGCTGAAAGCCTCAACCTCAAAGTAGTACTGTTTGGGGGCAGTATTCAGGCTGTGCATGTAGAGTTCATTCTTGCCGTATACTATGTAACTGTTGTACAGTTTCTTCTTCTCTATACCGTAGCGAACTATGTAGCCGTCAGCTCCGGGAACAGGCTCCCACATGACATTGGCCTCCCTGAGGTCATCAGGATTGCGTACAGCCATGAACTTCTTTACCTTCTGAGTCTTCATCTGCGGAGTGGTACCGAATATGCGCAGGTCCTTGATTGAGAACTTGGCTCCGTCATAGGTAGCCACGTTCACGACCTTGACATATCGGGCCTGCACTGGCTCCTTAAGCTCGTTATAGTCATGCTTGAGCTCCATTTTGTTCTCCGGCTTGCTGATTATCCTGGTCCAGCTTGAGTTATCGTCCGATACAAACACCTCATAGCACTGGTACAGCTGCTCGGCCTGGGCCTGCTGCGGTCTTGCACCGCCCATGCCGCCCATCATTCCGCCACGACCGCCGGCAGCACGTGCTGCACCTATGTGGTCCCAGTTCAACTGGATTGCATTGATGGTTGCCTTGGCACCCAGATCCACGGTAAAGAACTCCCCGGCATCACCTGTAGCAGCCACCCAGCAGGTCTTGAAATCCTCATCCAGAGCCTGTGACGGCTTGTAATTCTCAAAGATTGATGAAACTATGGCTTTCTTTCCTACTGACAGCAGTTTCCAGTCAACATAGTTGTCCACGCCACCCACCGGGCGCTCATCGGGATAATACTGGGGATAATCCCCCAGAGCGGTATTAGAGTACATCACGCCCTGTTTATCGACAGCTGTAGGATAGATGGCAAGTTCTGATCCGCGGCCGCCCTCACCGTACTGTGCGGGAATCATGCAGATGGTCCACAGGTTACCCTTCTTGTCATGGAAGGTGCTGCCGTGTCCGGCACCCACCTGGAATCCGCTGGTCTTGAATGTAAGCGGGTTGTGCTCACTATAAGTAAACGGGCCTAACGGACTGTCGGATACATAAATACCGTGTGAATATGAAATGAATTCAAGGCCTATGGCAGCGTACTGAAGATAGTACTTTCCGTTGTGCTTTATCATATACGGGCCCTCAATCCAGGGCAGCTCCTCGGGACCGTAATCACGGCGTCCGTTGAATATGGAGTATATCACATCCTCGGGCTTGCGGACTTCGAATCCGTGGTTCTTGATATCGCTCCAGAACAGTTTGGTAGGCTCACCTTTCTCCTTGAAAGTCTCCTTGTCAAGCTCAACTACCTGGAACGGCATTATCTGAGACCAGCCAAAGTACATATACAGCTTGCCGTCATCATCCACAAACATGTTTGCATCGCCGTAACGGTCGCTTGACAGCTCACCTATCTTCTCCCACTCTCCCTTGTACGGATCAATGGCACGGTATACGTTACGGTTGTTCATGGAGCAGCCTATCAGCTTGCCGTCCATCTCTACGACCGAAACCACACCGGCCGGATAACCTGGAGCGTCCACATATGTCCAGTCACGGAAATCGGGAGAATACCAGTATCCGCGTCTGTGGGATACAAAAAGAAAATAGTTGTCCTCATAGATGATTACCACAGGTTCGCCGCCGCGTACGGCGCGTTCATTACCTACCACCACGTCAAGCGGGTTTGCAAACGTATGCTGGGCCTTTACTGTCAGACCGCTCAGCGCCATGACTATACCGGTCATAGTCCATTTCAGAATCTGTCTCATATAGGTTGTAATAAGGTTAGCAATCAATACTGTTTTTGCAAATATGAGAAAAAAATAGCTAACTTTACGTCTTGAAATATTTATTTTCAGTAGTACAAGCGTTATGAAGAATTCAACCAATTTCTGGGGATTGCTGGCACTGGGTGTCTGCATTATCCTCTCTGTCGGCAAGTTTACCGGCACAAAACGTGTTGTAAACGTAAAAGGTCTTGCCACTCAGGAAGTTATGGCCGACCACGTTATCTGGCCCCTGGTAATTCAGGATGTTGACAATGACCTTGTCAAGCTCTACTCCACCATGGACAACAAGAGCAAGGAGATAGTAAAGTTCCTTAAGGAAGGCGGAATCCAGGAGAGTGAGATCAGCATAGCCGCTCCCACCGTTTATGACCGCAGCGCAAACCGTTACTCGAACGAATATATCGCATACCGTTATCAGATGCAGCAGGTAGTTACCGTCAGCTCAAGCAATGTCGAGCTTGTACGTCAGCTCATTCTCAAGCAGGGTGAACTGCTCAAGAAAGGCATCGCCATCAGCGGCAACGACTATGAACACCAGACACAGTATGATTTCAACGGCTTGAACGAGCTCAAGCCTCAGATGGTTGAGGTTGCCACACGCAACGCCCGTGAGGTTGCACAGAAGTTTGCCGATGACTCAGGCTCAAAGCTGGGCAAGATCCAGACAGCTTCACAGGGTCAGTTCTCCATCTATGACCGTGACAGCAACACTCCATGGATCAAGAACGTGAGAGTAGTGACCACCGTTACCTACTACCTTAAGTAAATGGAACTGATAAGAAAATATTTCCCTGACCTTACAGACATCCAGCTGACTCAGTTTGAGCAGCTGGGTGCCTTGTATACAGACTGGAATAGCAAGATCAACGTAATCTCCCGTAAGGATATTGACAACCTTTACGAGCATCACGTCCTACATTCACTGGCCATCGCCAAGACAATAAAGTTTGTACCCGGCACACGCATAGCCGATGTCGGTACCGGAGGCGGTTTCCCCGGAATTCCGCTTGCCATCATGTTCCCCGAGTGCAGTTTCACACTCATCGACAGCATCGGCAAAAAGGTCCGGGTAGCTCAGGATGTGGCTCTGCAGACCGGTCTTAAGAATGTGATATGCCGTCATGAGCGTGCCGAGGAGGAGAAAGAGCACTTTGAATTCGTGCTCTCACGCGGTGTCATGCCTCTGCCCGACCTCTGCTCTGTGGCTAACCGCCTCATAGACCACAAGCAACAGCGCAACGCCTACCCTAACGGAGTCATATGCCTCAAGGGCGGTGACCTGGGGGCCGAGACCGCCAAGTTCCGCAAGGTTGCAGAGATCAATGAGATAGGCAAATACTTCAAAGAGGAGTTCTTCAAGGACAAGAAGGTCGTTTACGTACAGATATGATGAACGTCAAATGCTTTGAGTTCAACTTTCTTCCCGTCAACACCTATGTAGTCTGGGATGAGACAAAAGAGGCCGCCGTAATAGATCCCGGCTGTTTCTATCCCGGAGAGACAGAACAACTGGCCGGATTCATAAAAGACAACAATCTGACCATCAAACTGTTGCTTGACACACATCTGCACTTTGACCATGTGTTCGGCAACAATTTCGTTGAAGAGACATACGGCGTCAAGGCAAAAGCCAATGACCTGGATATGCCGTGGATAAAGACCATGAGTGACCGCCTGTCTGTTTTTGGAATACGCTATGACGGCCAGGTAAACCCAATAGAACCGCAGAATGTACTGAATGAGGGTGACTGCGTAACATTCGGAAACACCCTACTTGACGTACTGCATATTCCGGGACATTCACCCGGCAGCCTGGTATTCTGGAACAGGGAGCAGAAGTGCGTCTTTACCGGTGACGTTATGTTTCAGGGCAGTTACGGACGCACGGATTTTCCGGACGGAGACCATCAGGCCCTGATGACAGGCATAAGAGACAAACTGCTGACTATGCCCGATGACACCATAGTATATCCGGGACATGGTCCGGCAACGGTAATAAAACATGAAAAGATATATTATTGACATGAAAACGAAAGCGATACTAACCTTATCTGCAATGCTGGCCTGCGGCTTGTCATATGCCCAGGAGCAACAATCCGCATTGCTGTTTGAAACTTACGAGTGGGATTTTGGTGAAATTGAAGAGGCCGACGGTGTAGTACAGCACACCTTCCGTTTCATGAACGTTTCTCAGGACCCCATTCAGATTGACAACATAGCCACCAGCTGCGGATGCACCACAGTCCAGTACTCGGTAGAACCCATACAGGGCGGAGAACAGGGTGAACTTACAGTATCATTTGATCCTGCCCGCACTGACGGACGTGTTCTGCGTGAAGTTGAGGTCTTTACAAAAGACCGCCGCAATTACGCCAGCCTTATGATAATGGCCACTGTAAATCCGGTACCCATGGGACTGGAACAGCTCTACCCTCACCTTCTGGAAGGCACCATCAAGACAAACGCTCTGCGCTGCACGTTCGGTTACGTAACACAGGGTGAAAGCATGACCAAGGTGGTACGCATAGCCAATGTAGGCAACAAGACGGTAAAACTGTCAACCGTTACCACCGGAAACCGTTACGGAATGAGCGTGGACTGCCCCGAGTCAATAGCCCCTGAGGAGGTAAAAAGCATAAAGATCACATACAGCATACCTACCGGCCGCAAATACTATGGAATGGCCAGAGACAGCGTCTGGGTTGTAGCCGACGGTACGAAGAGTCAGCATCCAATCACGGTAAACGCCCTTCGCGTTGAAAAATTCTCAAATAAGGAGAATGGCCCCAAGCCGGTATTAAGGATTGAGCCGTCATATGTGGATTTTGGTGAAAAGGCCCCCGGAAAGATATACAAGAAGACCATTACCATAGGCAACACCGGAAACGCAGACCTCATATTCCGTAATGTAGAGCCTATGGAAGGTACGGCTATCAGCATTGAAAGCGGTCAGGTTATCAAACCGGGCAAGGAACTGAAGGTGACCGTTGCGGTAACCAACTCCAGTCAGCCTCACACCACAACCATGGGATCAATCAACCTTACCACAAATGACCCCACCCGTCCGTTCCGTGAACTCAGGCTTCAGGTAGACACAAAGTAATTTGGAAATTAATTCATATCTTTGTTTTCTACTAACAACCTATTTATCATGCTTACTGAGAGTATTGCCATAACAAGGATTCTTGTCAGCGCCCTGTTGGGTTGCGCCATAGGCATAGAACGCTACATCCACAAACATCCTGCCGGAGTAAGGACATTCATGCTCATCTGCATGGCATCCACTCTGGCAACATTGGCATCAATCTGGATATGCCAGACCAATATGAATCTCATTAACGGTGATCCCGGCCGAATCGCCGCACAGGTTGTAACCGGCATAGGTTTCATCGGCGCCGGACTTATTATCAAGAACAAATATGACGTATCCGGTCTTACAACCGCCGCCAGTATATTCGCTACCAGTATAATAGGCATTGCCGTAGGCGTAGGACTGATATGGGTATCCGTCCTTGTAACGGTGATTGTCATACTGGTTCTGGCATCGTCATTCCTTTTCCATGACAACAACTCGCGCCAGATGGCTCTTGAACAGGAAGAAAAGGATAAGGCCGATAAGGATAAAGCTGAAAACAATTAATACTAGATTACATACTAATAATGAAGTACAGATTTCTGACTATCGTAGCGGCGGTGCTCATGGCGCTCCCGCTCAAGGCTCAGCAGCCTGATCCCAACTTTTTTATTTATCTCTGTTTTGGACAGTCCAACATGGAGGCCGGTGCCGCTCCTGCAGACCAGGACAAGGATTGGAACAATCCCCGATTCCAGTTTGTATCGGCCGTAGATATGCCGCGTTATAACCGCGTTAAGGGTGAATGGTACACCGCCACACCCCCTATCTGCCGTCAGAGCAACAACATGGGCCCGGTTGATTTCTTTGGCCGCAAGATGATTGAGGAGCTCCCCGAGCAGTACCGTGTAGGCGTTATCAACGTCTCTGTAGCCGGCGCCAAGCTGGAACTCTGGGACAAGGATGCCTGTGAGGAGTATCTGGCAATGGAGGCTGCCGACCAAAGCCGCGCATGGCTTGTAAATATGGCCAAGGAGTATGACATGAACTGCTACCAGCGCATTGTCGATATGGCCAGGATCGCCCAGAAGAGCGGTGTCATAAAAGGTATGCTGGTACACCAGGGTGAATCCAACCCCGATGATGACCAGTGGTGCGCCCGTCTTAAGAAGATACACGATGACCTGTGTGCCGATCTGGGTCTTAACCCCGACGAGATACCTCTGCTGGCCGGTGAGCTCAAGCAGGCTGAGCAGGGCGGTGTTTGCGCTGCATTCAATGAGGTTGTTCTGGCCAACCTGCCCAAGGTCATGAAGAACGGATACGTTATCTCATCACTGGGTTGCGAGAGCACCGGTGACCAGTTCCATTTCAGCACAGAGGGTATGCGCCTTATGGGTTACCGTATGGCCGAGAAAATGCTCCAGCTGCAGGGATTCAAGCCCGTCCAGGAGCGTGAGGTTACCCTGAATCTCACCAAGAAGGGCCTGGGCATTGAGGTAAGCCCCACCCTGGCCGGTATCTTCTTTGAGGATATCAACCAGTCACTTGACGGCGGTATCTGCGCCCAGCTTATCCAGAACCACTCATTCCAGGCATACAAGGTACCCGATGGCCCCGAGAAGGAGTTCTCACAGTCCGATACAGTATTCTTTGGCTGGACAGTACTCAAGGGCGAGGGTTCAGTAGGTCAGGCTCACGCCGTATCAGACAAACCGCTTGTAAAGGACATGCCCCGCTACTACGACTATGATCCCAATGACAAATATGACGATGAGCTGCGTTACCTGCAGTACAGCGTACGCTTTGACATTGAGGATGCCGGTCAGGGATTCGGTATTGCCGCCAACGGCTACGGCACCGCTCCATACGGCAACGAGCGTCAGGGCAACTACTACTCAAACAACACACAGAAGGCCTCTATCCCTGCCGTACAGGGTGTAAGCTATGACCTGACACTCTATCTGGCAGGCCAGTCATACCCCGGCACCATCACCGTACAGCTGGAGGATGCTAACGGTCAGGCCAACTCAAACGCAATCACAATCAACAACCTCAAGAATGACTGGCAGAAATACACCGGTCAGCTCAAGGCCGAGCGCTCTGTTGACAGCCGTCTGGCCATCCGCGCCAACGCCGCCGGTACATTCTGGCTTGACTTTGTAACCCTGCTGCCGGAGGCTTCACAGCTCTGGATGGAGGGCAAGTATGGTCCGTTCCGCAAGGATATGATGCAGGCTCTGGCCGATCTGCACCCCACATTCATGAGGTTCCCCGGCGGATGCGCCAGCGAGGGTCCCAACTACTTTGGCCAGCCCTTCTGGAAGAACTCCATCGGCCCCGAGGAGGAGAGAATAGGTTTCCGTAACCACTGGGGCTACTGGACATCACAGTATGTAGGCTTCTACGAGTATCTGCTTATGGCTGAGTCACTTGGTGCCACACCCCTGCCCGTCCTCAACAACGGCGTAACCTGCCAGTTTGCAAGACACGCATACGTAGCACCGCTGGAGACTGAGGCTGACCGCAAGCGTTTCCACGACATCTTTGTATGTGACGCCCTTGACTTCATTGAGTTCTGCAACGGCGGCACCGATACCAAGTGGGGCAAGATGCGTGCCGATATGGGACACCCCGAGCCATTCAACCTCAAGTACCTGGGCATTGGTAACGAGAACCAGGGTGCTGAGTTCTGGGAGCGTTTTGACATAATGTATAAAGAGGTGCAGGCCAAGTATCCTGACATCATCATCGTATCAACCGCCGGTTCTGCTGCCGATGGCCGCGAGTTCAACGCCAACATGCATGAGATTGATGAGAAGTATCAGAACACCGTGGTTGATGAGCACTATTACCGCAACAACCAGTGGTTCTACACCAACGGTGACCGTTACAATGCCGATAAGGTCCGCGGTGCCGACGGTCTGACATATGACCGCAACCGCCCCACCCGCGTATTCGTAGGTGAGTTTGCCAACAACAACAGTAACAACGATTATGCATCGGCCATGGCCGAGGCTGCTTACTGGACCAGCCTGGAGCGTAACTCCGATATGGTTGTAATGGCAGCCTACGCACCGCTGTTCTGTAAGAAGGGATTCAACAAGTGGAACTCCAACCTCATCTGGTTTGATAACCGCGGTCTGTGGCGCACCACCAACTACTACTATCAGAAGCTCTTCAGCGAGGCCGGTAACCGCGCCTTCCAGATGACTGACGTCATGAACGGCTCTGAGGCCGATGGCACCGTCTACACATCGCCTACCGTTGACACTGAGACCGGTGAGGTCTACATCAAGTTCGTCAACTCTGAGGCTGTGGACAAGGTTCTTACCGTCAACATGGGTAAGGGGCAGAAGCGCAAAAAGTACACTGCTACCGTTGAGTTCATCTCATCACACGACACCAAGATCAAGAACCAGGGTGACCAGAACACCTATGCCGGCGCTCAGCCCCAGGCACAGGCTCTTACAGGCGGCCGTCCCGGCCCGTTCGGAGGTTTCGGCGGCAACCGCAACCGCGTAAGCTACACAGAGGCCGTAGTTCCTCACACCAAGAATCTGGGCACTGTTAAGAAGCAGTTCACCCTCACCCTCCCCGAAAACTCCATCGGAATCATCAAGCTGGTTCCTGCCAAATAAATCAAGGCTCGGGTAATCTTGAGAAGCGCTCCATTGTGAGCGCTTCTTTTTTTTCGGGATGGAAACTGATGGTACTTTTTAGGGGTAAAAGAAACACCGCAGAACTGTCAGTTTGGGGAGACAACGCTCCAAGGCTACTGCGTGCCCCTCCGGACCCTAAACGTCGAACGCCTCCTTTTTAGTCCCCTTCGGGGCCTAACAGTCGTTAAACGAAGCGCCGTTCTTAACGGGATCCTCCGTGGGCACTCCGCTTACGCCTCTCCACGATGCTCCCCAAACTGACAGTTCTGCTACTGCAAAGGGAAACCTTTGCTACCCCTAAAAAGTACCGTGCACCTGGAAGTAGAGCACAAAGGGAATCCTTCTAAATATGACGCGGTTTCTGTTTTGCAACAATTAGAAAATCGGGTATAGGGTCCTGGGGAGTCTCGCACCCACGCGTGACCAGTGGGAGGGGCCCGCGACAAAATATAACTATTCTGGAACGCTGAACTTGTTCAGCAGTTTCGGAATAGTTATAGTTTGTTGTGGGAGGGCATTCTCCCCAGGACCCTATACCCGATTTTCAATTGTTGCAAATTGCAGTATCTCTTCAAAGTGTAAAAAAATCAGGGAACCCGAAAGGATTCCCTGACTTCTATAGTGTAGGTGTGGTTTAGAACATTCCGCCACCCATGCCGCCGCCGAAGCCGCCCATGCCGCCGCCGAAGCCGCCCATGCCGCCACCAAAGCCGCCCATGCCACCGCCGAAGCCGCCCATGCCGCCACGGCCACGCAGCTGCTGACGTGAGTTACGGTCACCCATAAGTGACAGACGGTAAGTAAGAGTAGCCATGAAGTAGCTGGTGATGCTCTTGGTCTCAGTATCGGTACGAGATGTTGTTGACATCTGACGGCTTACAGTACTGCGCTGATGCAGGATATCGTAAGCTGCGAGTGACAGACTGGCCTTGTTTCCCTTAAGGAATGAGAATGAAAGAGAAGCGTTCCAGATAAGCTCATCTCTGTTCATGTCACCGGAGTATCCACGACGGCTGTTCATGCTCAGGTCAGAACCCAGACGCATGTTTCTCCAAGGAATGTAAGCCATGAAGCTGGTACCATAGCTGTAATCATAGGTATCCATATCCTGTGAGCGGTTCTGGTCATTCTCTGAGTGCTGGTAGTTAAGAGAACCATCCAGAGATACTGTCAGGTAATCATCACGATACTCAGCAGAGAGATTCTCAGTAACACCAACTGTCTGTGTCTTACGGATTGACTCAATATTGGTAACAGCATGAGTAGTAGCATCAACATTCTGATATGAAGACCAACCTGTCTGCTTTCTGTATGAACCGTTTGTGCTTGAGTTCATTGAGAAACGGTCATCTGACGGAAGTGTCAGGTTAAGGTTCATGTTCAAAGATGCATTCCAGTTCATGAAGAAGTTCTTCCATGCGTTATCATCGGTCATGTTGATGTATGTGGTATATGTACCACCATCATCATTACGTCTTGACTTGGTTGTAATGCTGTTCAGAGTATTGCTGAAGTTACCACCAAGAGTGATACTGCTCATTGTCACAGGATCATACTTGTTATAGTTAAGTCTCAGGTTGTGTGAGAAGGTAGGCTCCAGATCCGGATTACCCTTACGGATTGACAACTGGTTGGTGTTATCCTCGATATCAAGCATCTGATCCATTGAAGGCTGTGCTGAACGACCGTTATAGTTGAACTGGATCTGCTCCTGACGGGTGAATCTGTAACGGAACTGTACGGTAGGAGTCCAGTTGAGCACCCATCTGTCATAATCTCTCTTCTGCTTGAGATAATCAGTGATGTTTCTTGAATACTGAGGCAACAGTGACAGACCTACTGTAAAGTTGTATGTCTGGTCTGTAGCATTCTTACGGAACTGAAGCTGGATGGTCTGGTCAAGGTTCTCATAAACCTGCTTACGACCCAGTGAATCATCCTTGAATGCCTGATATCCGTCTTGCAGATCCCACTGAGGATCGTTCAGAGGAAGACCCCAGTTTGCATATGCTGCACCAAGATCATATGTAGAACGGTCACTGTTCTGTGTACGTGACTGCAACTGATAGCTGAACTGCAGATAAGTACCGGTTGCGATAGGCTCAGAGTAAGTAACCTGTGCGCTCCAGTTGTTTGTGCTTGAAGGAGTACGGTTGAAACGGTTCAGAGTATCTGTTGTAGTTCCGAATGTAGACTTACGCATCTGCTCGTTTCTTGAATACTCATCGGAAGTGCTTGAGTTATACTGATATGTACCACGTACAGAAACGTTTCTACCTCTGTTACCGAAACGACGTACAAACTGTCCGGTAATATTGGCTGACTTGTTTACAGACTCACTCATGCTTGAACCAAGCTGGCTGTTCCACATTGCATCATACAATGAATCCAGATATACGCCCAGAGGATCGAGCTCCAGGTTGTTGGGATTGTAGGTTACTGAGTAAGCTGTTGTATCATACAGAGGATCTGAAGCGTACTTGAACGGATCCCTATCCTTGAATGTACGTGTATTTGAGTATGAGCTGCTGTTTGACTCGCTGTAGGTAAATGAAGGAGTAAGGAGCAGACTGGTGTAGTTATCCTTGTTCCACTCAATACGCATCTGACCGTTCAGGCTGTTTGAACCGCTGCTGCTTGCTCTTTCAACATTTGAGTATGTAGTCTCCCTGCGGATAAGGTCACCGGTGACAGGATTCTTGATATCATCCCAACGCTCAGTGTTTGACTTGCTCTGAGACTCGTTGTCACTGCTGCTCCAGTTGATGCTACCACCAACCTCATATTCGTAGTTGTCCTGTGATACCTCCTGACCCAGGTTCATGGCGAAGTTGAAACCTCCGGAGTAGTTGGTGCTGACGCCACCGCCGCCACCGCCCATACCCATCATTCCGCCTCCCATGCCCATGCCGACACCGCCGCCCATGCGCATCATGCCCATGCCGCCGCCCATGCCGCTCATGCCGCCTGATGACTGGCTTGCAGAACCCATGACGGTGAACTGCTTGTCCTCATCAAAGCGGTTAAGTGAAGCGTTTACCTGGTAAAGTGCAGCTACATCAAAGCCCTCCTTCTCAAGAGGAGCACCGCCACCGACTGATACGTTACCGAACCAACCCTTGGCCATACCCTTCTTAACCTGAAGGTCGAGCACTGTCTCCTCCTCACCGTCATCGATACCGGTCTGACGAGCCAGATCACTCTGCTTCTCGTATGCCTTAACCTTCTCGATCATCTCGGCTGTGAGCTGAGTCAAAGCGACTGTCTTGTCATCATTGAAGAACTCCTTACCGTTTACGAGAATTCTGGATACGCTCTTACCGTTAACAGTGATGTTACCGTCACTACCGATCTGTACACCAGGGAGCTTACGGATAAGGTCCTCAACCGATGAGCCCTCAGGGAGTTTGTAGGCGGCACTGTTGAACATCACAGTGTCATTGATCATCTGAACTTTTGCCACAACTGCAGATACGGCAACTTCCTCCAGCATCACACCGCCCTTCAAGGTAATCTTACCGAGGTCTGTGGTTGCGGAACCGGATCTGAGTGTGAAATTCTTGTCTGTGTTGTCATAACCCATGAATGAAGCGCGGGCAACATAGTTACCTGGCTTAAGGTTATTGATTACGAACGAACCGTCATCCTCGGTAGAGGTACCACCAATGTAAGTGGAATCCGTACCTGAGATCTGATATACCTGCACGGCTGCAGGAAACAGCGGCTCAGCCGAATCATAATCATAAACTGATCCCTTGATTGAGAGATTCTGTGCGAACATCGCTGTTGCTGATGTCGCTAGAAAAGCTAGCAGAGTGGCAATTCTTTTCATTTCAAGTGTTGTTATTATTGTTGTTTCTTTTGTCCGCATTTATAAAATACACCTTTACTATAACGTCAAGAGCAGTTAGTTAAATGACAAAACCATGTTTTTTAAAAATATTTCCTCTTTGATTAAAAAACCGCCCTAAGGTTTAATCCAGACTTTATTTAGTACCTTTGCGCAGTTAACATTACTAACTGATACGGTTATGAAAAAAGCTTATAGCTATATATTGCTGACATTGAGCATTTTATGCAGTTTCAATTCCTGTGGAGGAACCAAAAATGAGTCTGAATTCCGTGAATTTGAGCTGAAAGCAAAAGACGGAACTGTCCGTACCGGAGGAATCTATATCCCCAAGCACACAAAATCAAGCAGCAGATTACCAGTCATTTATATGGAAGACGGCTTGGTATTCAAGGATTGCTACTATAAACATCTGTTAGATTCGTTAATAGATGAAAAATGTATAAGTCCAGTGGTCGTGGCATGCTCATATGAGAACAAAAGCACCATTCCCGGGTTCAGGATCTCATACCGTAATGCAGAGTATATAGAGTCATTGTCCAGTCAGGACCCTCAGATTGCCCAACTGTTTGACAATCACTATGACTACTTTCTGGAGACATTTATACCTTATATTCAAAAGAACGCCCCCGTATCAAAAGAACGTAAGGACATGATTTTCTACGGGACATCCAACAGCGCCGATTTCGGAATCACGCTGAGCATGCGCAATCAGGATGTATTTCCTGAATACTGGTGCTATTCACCGGTTTATTCAGACATTTCACGATACGGTATGCTTTCTGGCGATGTGGATTACCGCATCTGCTGGGGCGTAAAGGAGGAGATAGATTCCGATGAATACTTCCCGTCACTGGTTAAGGACATACGTAAAAGAGGCGGAAACGTGACTTCATGGGTATTCAACGGAACACATGACCGCAATAAATGGAAAGCCTGTTTCAGAGAGGAACTTAAACGCAGATTCCCCTACTCTGATTAAACTGATCACGAACAATTATTAATCAATATGAAACGTACAGCAATAATCATTGCCCTTTCGCTGACCTTTGTTTTTTCCTCAGCACAGGACAAACTTTATCCGGGCACTTTCAACCTGAATCAGGTAGAACTGCTTGAAGGCCCGTTCAAGCACGCCATGGACCTTAACGTGAAGGTTCTCCTGGAGTATGACACCGACCGCCTGCTGGCTCCGTTCCTCCATGAGGCCGGACTGCCCAAGAAGGCGGAATATTTTCCCAATTGGGCCGGTCTGGACGGACATGTGGGCGGACACTACGTATCGGCTCTGGCCATACACTACGCCGCTACCGGCAACAAGGAGTGCTATGACCGTCTGGTCTATATGATTGATGAGCTGGAGCGCTGCCAGATAGCCAACGGTGACGGCTACATAGGCGGTGTACCCAACAGCAAGGAACTTTGGGGTAACCTCAAAAAAGGTGACTTCGGGCTGTTCCGCGGCGCATGGGTGCCCTGGTATAATGTACATAAGATGTACGCGGGCCTGCGCGACGCGTGGCAGTATGCAGGCATTGAGAAAGCCAAGGATATGTTCATCAAGTTCTGCGACTGGGGTCTGACCATATTTGCCGATCTGGATGACAACCAGATGGAGCAGATGACCGGCACCGAGTTCGGCGGCATGAACGAGATTTTTGCCGATGCTTTCCAGATTACCGGCGACCGCAAGTACATTGAGGCCGCCAAGCGTTTCCGCCACAAGGATATTTTCGAGAATATGGCCGACGGCCGCGACAATCTGGATAACAAGCACGCCAACACACAGGTTCCCAAGGCTGTAGGTTATGCACGCGTGGCTGCACTTGACAACGACGCACGTGCCAGGAAGGCCGCCGAGTTCTTCTGGGACCGCGTGGCCAACCACCGCTCGGTAGTGATCGGCGGTAACAGCCGCAGCGAGCACTTCCCGGCCGCATCGGACTACAAGAGCTACGTGGAGCACCGTGAGGGTCCCGAGTCATGCAACACCAACAACATGCTCAAACTCACCGAGTTCCTCTTTGCAATGGATCCCAAGGCCGAGTATGCTGATTTCTACGAGAAGGCCATGTATAACCATATCCTCTCAACCCAGCATCCCGAGCACGGAGGTTATGTATATTTCACCCCAATGCGCCCCGCTCACTACCGCGTCTACTCTGCTGTAAACCAGGGTATGTGGTGCTGCGTAGGTACCGGTATGGAGAACCACGGCAAGTACGGCGAATTTATTTACACACATGACGGTGCACAGGAACTTCGCGTAAACCTGTTCGTGGCTTCACGCCTTTCCTGGCCCGAGAACAAGGCCGTCATCACTCAGGAGACCCAGTTCCCCTACTCCGAATCTTCAAAGCTGACTGTCAGCCTTAAGAAAGCCCGCAAGTTCCGCATGCTGGTGCGCTGCCCCGAATGGGCCACAAGCGGTTACAGCATCAAGGTTAACGGCAAGGAGGTTGCAGCCGATGCTCAGCCCTCATCGTACGTAACCATCGACCGCAAATGGAAGAACGGCGACGTGGTTGAGATTGCACTGCCTATGCAGAACACCATCGAACCCCTTGATCACGAGACTGAGTACCTGGCCGTCAAGCACGGTCCCATTGTGCTTGCCGCCCGCACTGGCACAGAGGGCATGAGCGGACTTGTAGCCGATGACGGCCGTTGGAGCCACATAGCACACGGACCTCTGGTACCCGTTACCGAGACTCCTATCATGATTGGTACACGCGCACAGCTGGACCAGAAGGTGGCTGCACTCAAGCCCGTACCGGGCAAGCCGCTCCACTACACAGCATCAGGTCTGTTTGACATCAGCCGGTTCCCCAATGTTGAGCTGGAGCCGTTCTACAGCCTGCATGACAGCCGTTACGCCATATACTTCCTGTCACTGAGTCAGGATGATTACGGCAAGATGCTTGATAAGATAAAGGCCGATGAGGCCGCAATGCTGGAACTGGACCGCCGCACGGTCGATGCCATCGTACCCGGTGAGCAGCAGCCCGAGGCTGACCACAAGATGACCAGCCAGAACTCCATGACCGGCAATGAAGATAACAAGCCCTACCGCACATTCCGCCGCGGAGGCTCATTCAGTTTTGACCTCTACCCTGACGGCAACACAAACCTGAGCCTCTCACTGGGCTACTGGGGCAGTGAGAACTTCCAGAACCGCGCCCTTGAGATACTCATTGAGGATATGCCGTTCATTACCGAGACCGAGTTCCCGGCCAACGGCCAGGCTGAGATTGTACGCAAAGAGTATGACGTTCCGGTGGGCTTCTACCAGGGCAAGGAGAAGATTCGCGTCACACTTCGCGCCCCCGAAGGCCGCATGGCGCCCCGCATTTTTGACATCAGATTTTTAAAATAAATTGAAATAGACTATAGGGCCTCTGGGAGAATGCCCTCCCACAACGAAAAATATCTATTCCGAAACTGATCGTTCCAGAATAGATATTTTTAGTCGCGGGCCCCTCCCACTGGTCACGCGTGGGTGCGAGACTCCCAGAGGCCCTATAGTCTATTTCAAGTGCAACTTGAAACATTATGAGAATTAGCAGTATTAACCTGATTACTATCAGCCTGATATGGGCTTTATGTTCATGTAACGGAGTTAAGGAGCAGGACCCCAAGTTCATGGACAACCTGCCCTACTATATAGAGAACCTTGAAGTCTTTGGGCTCAATCAGGAACCTGGACGCGCTTTCCACATTCCGGAGCGTAATATTTCGCTTAACGGAACCTGGAAGTTCAACCTTTATGAGAACCCTCTTGAGGTACCAAAGAACTTCTTTAAGAGCTCTTTCAATGACCGCAGTTGGGGAACCATAGAGGTTCCTTCCAACTGGGAGATGCAGGGTTACGGTCAGGCTATGTTCCGTAATGTGGCTGCCCCCTTCCCCAACGGTCAGCCCCTGTCCATGCTGGAGCGTTTCCAGAAGATTCTGGATGACCCCAATGCATCCGAGCAGCAGAAACGTATGGCCCAGAACCGTATGAACCTGTCCAACCCGTTTGCCGTACGTGTACCCAATGTTCCGATGGACGTGAACCCCACCGGAGCTTACCGCACGGAATTTACCATACCTTCTGACTGGAAGGGCGATGAGGTGTTCCTGCGCTTTGAGAAAGTGGCATCCGGATCGTTCGTATGGGTGAACGGAAAGCAGGTCGGTTACAACGAAGGCGCACAGGAGCCCAGCGAGTACGATATCACACCTTATATTAAGAGTGGCAAGAACACTCTGGCCGTGATGGTGCTCAAGTTCTGCGACGGATACTATCTGGAAGGTCAGGACTATTGGCGTCTGGCCGGTATATTTGATGACGTTACCATCTACTCCACCCCCAAGGTAAGGATCTATGACTGGTATGTAACCACCGATTTCGGTCCCGACTTTGTTGATTCGGACCTCAAGCTGGCTATGGACGTACGCTCATACGGACTGGAGGGCAGCGGATACAAGGTTAAGGCCACTGTTTCAAAGGATGGCCGTGAGGTTGCCCTTATGGAGAACGGTCCTTTCAACGTAAAGGACGGCACAAGCACAATAAACCTCTCCGCCAAGGTCAAGGCGCCCAAGAAATGGACGTCAGAGACTCCTGAACTCTATGACCTCACGATGGAGCTTATCGGCCCGGACGGAAAGGCAGTTGACCATATCGTAAAGCGCATGGGATTCAAGAAGACCGAGATACGTGACGGCGTGTTCTATCTGAACGGCCAGCCGCTCAAGGTCAACGCACAGAACTCACACATGCAGCACCCCATACTGGGTCACGCTATGGACGAGGCCACCATACGCCGCGACATGGAGATACTCAAGCAGTTCAACTTCAACGGTGTGCGCACATCGCACTATCCTCCTGTAAACGAGTATCTTGACCTGGCCGATGAGTACGGACTCTATATCATCGATGAGACCGGCGATGAGGCTCATGCCACTGAGTACGTGAGCAATATGCCGGAGTTCATAGAGATGTACCGCGAGCGCGTTCGCCAGCTGGTACTGCGTGACCGCAACCATGCCTGCGTGCTGTTCTGGAGTGCCGGTAACGAGAGCGGTGAAGGCAGCGACATAAATGAGGTTGTAGCCGAGGGTAAGAAATATGACTCCACCCGATTCTGGATGTACGGCGGCAATGCAGCAGTTCATCCTGCCGAGGATATCATCGGCCCCCGTTACCCTTCACCCGAGGAGCATGAGAACCGCTACGGCCGTGACATGCGCGATATGCGTCCCTCATTCATGGATGAGTATCTCTCTGTTGCCGGAAACGGCGGCGGCGGTCTGGATGACTACTGGCGCGTTATCTACTCCTACCCCAAACTTATGGGCGGTGCCATCTGGGATTTTGTAAGCCCCGGCCTGGAGGAGCCTGTAAGAGCGCTCAAGGACCAATCTCCTTATAATACTCCCGCGCATATCATGGGTCGTGCCACACTGGAGAAAGGACCTACCGGAATGGCACTTGACCTGCACAAGCAGGAGCAGTGGGTACAGATATACAGGGCCGATAATGTTGAGATTAGCGGCGATAAACTGACTCTTACACTTGATATTTATCCGCGTCTGTTCAACCGCAGCGGCGGTTACCTGATCTGCAAGGGCAGTAACCAGTACGGTCTTAAGCAGCAGGGATCGGAGCGGCTTGACTTCTATATCGACAACGGCCGCCGTCAGACCCTGTCGGCACCTCTGCCCGAGGATTGGGAGAACCGTTGGCATAACGTGACGGCAGTCTATGACGGCAGTGAGATGAAGATATTCATTGACGGAGAGCAGGTAACATCACAGGCTGCATCGGGCCGTATCCGCAATCTGCCCCTGTCACTCTGCATAGGTCGTGACGAGCAGTCATGCGGTCAGGATGCCAACCCCTACATCTGCGACGCCATGATTGACAACGTAGGCGTGTTTGCCGATGCCGTTCTTCCCGGCAGCTTTGATCCCGCCAAGGCAGCCCTGTGGCTTGACTTTGAGGAGGAGCAGAACCAGGGCACGTTCTACTCATACGGACAGGGAGCCCGCACCTACGGCTCCATCTGGCCCGACCGTGTACCCCAGCCCGAGATGTGGCAGATGAAAAAGACCGTCCAGCCGCTCTCATTCACGCTGGTTGACCTTGTGTTCGGCAACGTTGAGGTATGGAACCGCAACCACTTTACCAACGCCTCAATCTATAACACCAAATGGTCACTTATGGCCGATGACAAGGTTATAGAATCAGGCACACTGAATCTGGATGTGGAGCCGCTTACCAGAAAGATGGTTAGAATACCGTTCCATAAGCCCGCCCGTATTGAGCCCGGCAAGGAGTACCGCTTAGAGATAAGTTCATCACTTAAGAAGGATGAGGTTTGGGCTAAGGCCGGTCATGAGGTAGCATGGGATCAGTTTGAACTCAAGTCATGGAACAAACCTGCCCCAGCAACTCCCGCCGCAAAGGGTAATGTAACACTTACACAGGGCAGTAACGGCATAGTTGTAAGCGGACAGGGATTCAGCTACCGTTTCAACGCACAGAGCGGTGCTCTTGAATCAATGAACGTTGACGGCAAGGAGATGCTCAAGGCTCCCGTTACACTGAATGTATGGCGCGCTCCCGTGGCCAATGAGATTGACGGATGGAACGGCAGCAGTACCGGCCAGCCCTCTATACAGGGTTACGGCAATATCGGTGCCAATACCGTTCTGGCCAGCCATTACTATGCAGCCTCACTGGACAAGAGGACTCTTGCACCTGTATCGGTCAAGGCTACCAAGAATGGTGAAACAGTAGTGATAGACGTAAAAGAGAACTCACTCTCCACCAACGCCACAGATAACCGCTTTGAGAACGATTGGCACTGGATGGTCAAGGCAGACGGAACAATCACCGTCCGCCATAAGGTAAGCCCCATGGGCAAGATGCCGCAGTGGCTGCCCCGTATCGGTGTGACCATGAGTCTGGACAAGTCACTGAGCAAGGTTGAATGGTACGGCCGCGGACCTCAGGCCTCATATCCTGACCGCAAGACCGGATACCGCGTGGGCATTTACAACACAACTGTAAACGATATGTATGAGCCCTACCTCATCCCGCAGGATTACGGCCTCAGGACCGATAACCGCTGGGTTCGCCTGACCGACAACTCAGGCAAGGGTCTGGAGTTCTCAATGGATCAGTACTTTAACTTCAACGCTTATGACTGCACTACCGATAACCTGACCAAGGCCATCTATCAGTATCAGCTGCAGCGTGGCGGCGATATCACCCTGAACCTTGACTACGCCACCTCCGGCGTAGGCTGCACCTGCCAGGGCATCTTCCGCCAGTACCGCGTCCTGCCCGAGCCCTACCAGCGCACCATCACCATCCGCCCGCTGCGCTAACCTGAAAAGGTTTCCATCCCGCGGCAAAAAACAGGTGTCCCAATCGGGGCACCTGTTTTTTAAAACGATACATTATTAAACGACCCTAATGCGGCGATAAAACAGCGAATATGTTTACTCAATTTGTTATATTTGCTCCGAAACAAAGAAGACTCTATCATTTATGAACAAGAATACATTGTTTGCTTTTTTAATCTGCATGATTATGGGATTGGGAATTAACGCCCAAGAGGCTCCTGTAATAAAAGAGTTCTCCCTTCCTGATCCAATTTACTGGATAAAGCTGTCATCCGATGGGAAGTACCTTATTGCCTGCACTGACCTCGATGAAAAATATGATAAAGGCGTTGTGTATCGTGTATCAGACGGACTGAAGAGTCATGAATTGAAGTTTGACCGAAGAGGAAAAGCTTCTTTCGCTGATGATAGAATTATTGATATTGGACAGGGATACATCAATATTTATGATATAACAACAGGAAACCGGATTATATCATTAGGTAAAGAACCGCTTCTGTCATCTACAAGCAGAGGTTACAGTATGTCTATAGTTGAATCTGACAGTTATGTCCGGATTCTGGCACATAATGATAAGAACCTTATTGTTACCGGAGAAGGTTATTATCAAGGAATATCGTTAAAGGATGGTTCTACATTATGGAATAATGCTATTAAGCCGAACAGCCGAATCGGGATAATAGAGAATATTGATGATGACAATCATGTTATACTGCAAATAGACAAGACTCTTTATCTGTTGGATACAACTACCGGTAAGACACGTTTGCTCCCGAATGTTTCCGGTCTCAGTTCTCAAGTATTGCTCTGTAACGGGCATTACTATATGGCCGATAACAGAAACCTTCTATGTTTTGACAAGGAGTTGAATCCAGTCTGGTCAACGCCGTTAAAAAAGAGCGAGATGGCCAGATCGCATTTGTATATGCTTGGGGACACACTTGTACTGATTAACACAGGCAATCTCAATGATACTCAGTTAAAGGCTAAGGGGCTACCGTTTGTGGCAACTTATAATGCTACCAACGGTACACTGCTGCATAAGACACAATTGTCCAAAAAGAAGGAATCCTTCTATCAATTGTGGGCAACCGACGGAATGGCGATAGCCCGCTCCAACAAACATCTGGCAAAAGTGGATCTGGAAAATGGAGAGTTATCATTCATGCAGTATAAGCCATTGGATATAAATCAGATAGCCAATCTATCATGGGGCGAATACTATATTTTTGGAACAGAGGGATTTGAACAGATAGGAATGGGATACGATGGCGTTATTACCAAACAGTTCACAGCATACAGATTATCCGAAACAGCAGAACCTCAACCTGTATCCGATAAAAGCAGACCTCTGTACGTAAGACATGACGTTCTTGAAAACGGATTACTCTGTCTTACAAATCCCTTAATGGATATCTGGATTGTGACTCCACAAGGAGAGTTTGTATATAATTTCACCTCTTCACTGTCATCCACCTGTCAGATTGATGGACTGGAAGGCAACTCGTTGTTATTCCATACTCCAAACGGGAAATACAAGGTAGCTATATTCAATTCAATGTCACCTCAGGATTCTTCATTGAAGTAGAGTTTGTAGAACTTGCCGTGCTCATCCTCACCCTGCTCTATCAATTGGCGGCTGCCGTGCACGTATATGTGGAAGTTCTTGTCCAGTTTTATGACGCTCTTGTAGAGGCGGTTCTGTTTCTTTACGGCGCCTTCGCTTACGTCAAACTGGTCCTGGAGTTGTATCTGACGCTCCTGCTCGTAGCGGTTGCGGTAATCATCAAACATGCCCACCACCTCAGGCTGAGCCATAACCTGCTGCTCAAATGACGGCATATCGAACTTGGGGTTATTCTTGAAGAATCCCATGGTGCGGCTAAGCAGGTCAGCCTGGTCGGCGCGGTTCACGTTAAACTGCTTGGGCAGCTCCTGAGCCACAAAGTTGCGGGTCAGCTCCATCACGTTCTGAGTCTGGAAATAGGAGTCCTGACGGCGCATCAGATGCAGATAATCATCAATCCAGTAGCTGGCACCCTGGGTGTTGGTCTTGTCGACCACGGCCACCATGTAGCCTTTCTCGCGCTCGTAGTTCATTATGAGCGCTCCCTTGTCCAGGCGGCGCAGGTTAACTCCATCCACGGGTGATATGTCAAAACCCTCCTCATCGTGCTCAAAAGTAAGGAAGGTCTCCATGTTCTCTATCTTGAACAGGCCGATAGCCTCATTAATGTCACGGCCGATGCCCATACCCGTAATATGAGCCACGATAAAATCACCGCCCTTGATCTTGGGGTGCTGGCAGTTCTCATACAGGTGTGTGGCCAGATCGACCGAGAAGTCATAGAGCATGCCCGGATTATCAAATATGTCCGATACCAACCTGTAGACACGGTTGTTCTCAAGCCCCATGTCATCATGGAACACAAAACGCTCCTCGCTCTTGAACGAGCCCACAAAGTACTCGGTGAGCAGGGTGTTCATATCCTCACTCAGCGTAAACAGTTTCTTGGAGCATACAAACGGCTCCTCGTTAGCCTGGTTACCTACATAATGCAGGGCCATGCTCTCTATCCTCATTTCTGACATAATTCGTTTTCGGTACAAAATAGTACAATTGGGGCCTGACCCCAATTGTACTATTTTTGAGCGCCGGCAGCTAGGTCAAGTATTTCGTTGGTTATGGCTTGCTGGCGCAGTTTGTTGTATTGCAGGGTAAGTTCTCCGATAAGGTTGTCGGCATTCTCGGTGGCAGCCTGCATGGCAATCACGCGGGCGGCCTGCTCGCTGGCAAAAGAGTCCAGCATGGCGCAATATACTTTCATGCGTATAACCTTGGGCAGCAGCACTTTCATAAGTTCTGCGGCCGACGGCTCCAGAATGTAGTCACTCTCCTGCTCCCCCTCTCCGGCCGGAACAGTAACCGGCAGCAGCACCTCATCCACAATCTGCTGAGATCCGGCACTCTTAAAGTGGGTATATGTGAGCACCACCTTGTCCAGATGGCCGTTCAGATACATATCCATAAGGTCATCGGCCAGTGATGCGGCCTGCTCATAACTGCGGCTCTGCATCATGCCGGCATATCCGGTGTTTATGGTCAGCCCCTCCTTACGGAATGCATCAGTTATCTTCTGGCCTACGGTATATACCAGAGGAGTCTGGTCAATACTGTAGAGTTCATTGTAAAGTGCGCGGCTGTGACGGATTATATTGCCGTTAAATCCGCCGCACAGGCTGGAATCGGACGAGAAGCAGACCATAGCCACCTCCTTGACTTCACGCTCCACCACCAGCGGCGACACCTTACGTGCCTCAGGGTCGGACGAAAGGCGTTTAAGGATACCGTCCAGCTGATTCACGTAAGGCACGGCAAACTGAATGCCCTGCTGAGCCTTGCGCAGTTTCACGCTCGACACCATCTTCATGGCCGATGTGGTCTTGCGTGTGTTGCTGACCGACTGGATACGGGTCTTTATCTCCTTTAGTGACATTACTTACCTCAGATTCCTAATTCCTGAATGGTCTTGTCGGCAGCCTCCTCAATGAGTTTGCCCACCTCATCATTCATCACGCCTTTGGACAACACATCAAGTATGCTCTCCTTGTACTTGCCGCGTACAATCTCCACAAAACGGTCCTCAAAATCAATGACACGGTCCAGCGGAACCTTGCTCAGAAGGCCGTGGATACCGCAGTATAGCACTGCAATCTGCTCGCCTACAGGCATAGGTGAATACTGAGGCTGGATAAGCAGACGGTTGTTCTTGCGGCCCTTGTCAAGCACCATGGCGGTCACGGGGTCCATATCGCTGCTGAATTTGCTGAACGCCTCCAGCTCGCGGTACTGCGCCTGGTCAATCTTAAGGGTACCGGCCACCTTCTTCATGGACTTGATCTGAGCGTTACCGCCCACACGTGATACCGATATACCCACGTTGATGGCGGGACGGAATCCCTGGTTAAAGAGGCTTGACTCCAGATATATCTGACCATCAGTAATTGAGATCACGTTTGTAGGTATGTATGCCGATACGTCACCGGCCTGTGTCTCGATGATAGGCAGAGCGGTCAGAGAGCCGCCACCCTTGACGTGACCCACCAATGACGGCGGCAGGTCATTCATCTTCTCGGCAACCTCCTGCTGGCTGATTATCTTGGCTGCACGCTCAAGAAGGCGTGAATGCAGGTAGAATATATCACCCGGATATGCCTCACGGCCCGAAGGACGTTTCAAAATAAGTGACACCTCACGATAGGCTACAGCCTGCTTGGAAAGGTCATCATAAACCACAAGTGCATGACGGCCGGTATCACGGAAATACTCGCCTATGGCGGCACCTGCCAGAGGAGCATAATACTGCAAAGCGGCGGGATCGGCAGCGGTTGCGGCAACCACGATGGTGTAATCCAAAGCACCGTGCTGACGCAGGGTATTCACGATGGTTGCCACTGTTGAACCCTTCTGGCCCACAGCAACATATATGCAATAGACAGGATCACCTGCCTCATAATTCTTACGCTGGTTGATGATGGTATCGATGGCAATGGCGGTCTTACCTGTCTGACGGTCACCGATTATAAGCTCACGCTGACCACGGCCTATGGGAATCATGGCATCGATGGCACGCAGACCAGTCTGCAGCGGCTGATGCACGGGCTCACGGAACACCACACCGGGAGCCTTACGCTCCAGGGGCATCTCAAAGAAGGGGCCCTCTATATCCTTAAGTCCGTCAAGCGGCTTACCCAGCGGGTTGACCACGCGGCCCAGCATATTCTCACTTACATTGATGGAGGCAATGCGTCCTGTGCGGTGCACGGTCATGTCCTCCTTGATCTGATCGGTAGGACCCAGCAGGATGGCACCTACGTTATCCTCCTCCAGATTCATCACTATGGCCTGGATGCCATTGTCAAACTCTATCAGCTCATCGGCCTCGGCATTCTTGAGTCCGTATATGCGGACCACGCCGTCACTCACCTGGAGCACGGTTCCCACCTCCTGGAAACGGGCGCTGGTGTCAATGCCCTTAAGCTGTTCCAGAAGTACCTCCGATACCTCACTTGCCTTTATTCCGTTTGCCATTATATGATACGGTTATTCTTTTCTATAAGTTCCTTGCGGATTCTCTGCAACTTGCCTGCCACACTGGCGTCAAGGCGGAATCCGTCAACCTGAAGCACGAATCCGCCGTCAAGTGACGGGTCAACCGTGTGGGTCCATTCCACGCGGCCGTGCTCTACGTTATCTACCAACTGTTTGAGCCGTTCCCTGCGTTCATCGCCCACAGGGGTGGCTGTAATAAGCTCAACCGGCACGATACCATTTTTGAGGCGGTACAGATCCTGATAGCTTACGGCCATAAACAGCAGGCAGTCACCGCGTCCGGCACCTACGGCGAGCTTGAAGAAAGCCTGTGCAGAGCCGCTCAGCGGTTTCTTTCCGTCCGTGACAGCAGTCTCAAGCAGGCTGCATTTATCGGCCACACTTAACGTGGGGTCAACCAGACGGTCATGTATGGCACGAACAGCCCGCATCCGTGAGGCAAGCGTCTGCATCTCCAGATACACCTGCGCGGCATCACCCTGCTCCACCGCAAACTGCAGCAGCGCCTTGGCGTATCGTACGGAAACGGTTCCTGTATTCATACCTTACTTTCCTGTTTTGACATCATCTATCATACGGTCTATCAGAAGGAGCTGGTCATCATCGGTGGAAAGTTCCTTAAGGACAACCCTCTCGGCCACCTGGACCGACAGTTCCGCTACCTGACGGCGCAGACTGCGCAGTGCCTCCTCCTTCTCAAGACGGATCTGTTCGCGTGCATCGGCGATGATCTTCTCACCGCTCTCCTTGGCACGGTTCTCGGCCTCTGCAATGATTTCATCACGCCGGTCGGCTGCCTCCTTAAGGATACGCGCCTTCTCGGCACGTGTCTCCTTGAGCAGTTCATCACACTCGGTCTGGATACCGGCAAGACGCTCGTTGGCCTCCTTGGCTGCCAGGAGCGACTTGTCAATATACTCATTGCGCTCGTCAACCATACGGGTTATGATGGGGAATCCCCACTTAACCAGTATAAAGAAGACAATTCCGGCTGCAATGAGCATCCAGATGATTGTACCGACTTCGGGAATCAGAAGATCCATTACTTAGCGTAAAGTGCCAACAGACAAACGATTACTGCAAGAAGTGATACACCCTCCATGAAGGCGCCGATAAGAATCATTGAGCTGCGGATATCACCGGCGGCCTGGGGCTGACGTGCGATTGACTCCATTGCAGACTGACCGATACGACCCAGACCGAGGGCTGCACCTACAACTGCGATAGCGGCACCAAGTGCTATAACGCCATTTCCTAATGCTGCACCTGCGGCAGCCTGTAACATTGTTGCTAACATCATAATGTTGTTATTTTAAGTTGTTAATCATAAATTCTCAATTATTTATGTTCCTCCGGTCGTGACAGCCCGATAAACACCGCACTAAGCATAGTGAACACATAAGCCTGTATATATGCCACAAGCAGTTCCAGGAAATTCATGAATATCATGAAGAACACTGAAAGAACTGTCATTGGAGTTCCAATAAACGGTCCCATCTTGGCTGTTATGAATATCACGCAGGTAAGCGACAGTATGATTGCATGACCCGCAGTTATATTTGCAAACAGACGTACTGTGAGGGCAAACGGCTTGGTGAATATACCCACTATCTCAATGAAAGGCAGCAACGGAATGGGAGCCTTTAGGAATATGGGTACATCGGGCCAGAGTATCTCTTTCCAATACTCGCGGTTACCGAACACGTTTACCGTAAAGAAGGTTACCAGTGCCAGGGATAGCGTTATAGCAATATTGCCTGTCACATTGGCACCTGCAGGGAAAATGGGAATAAGTCCCATTATGTTGCTCAGCAATATAAAGAAGAATATGGTGAGCAGCAACGGAGCATATCGTTTGTAATCCCTACCTACTGACGGTTTGATAACATCATCCACTATCATGGCAATCACAAACTCCATCAGACCCACAAAACCGCCGGGAGCAGGATCTGTAGCATTATGACGCATGTACCAGCGGGCCGTACACATCACTATCACGCATAGCAACAGACTGTTTATCATCACAGCCAGCGCTATCTTGGTAAGCGACAGGTCAAGTGGTTTGAGTTCAGTGCCGTCGGGCAGCGTCTCAACGAGTTTGCCGGCATGGGCTCCATCCTGTGTGATATGGAATCCGTCATAGCTGCCGGTATGCTCCAGTTCCCGTGACGAGAAGAAATGCCACCCCGACACCTTACTGTATAGTATGACCGGCAGGTGAAGGCTGATTTCCTTATCACCTATTGTTATTATATGCCAGTGATAGGAATCCTTAAGATGACCGAATATGATGCCCTTGACATCGACAGTCTCGTCCTGGGCTGTCTCCTGCGCAATGGCCGGAACAGCAATCAGAAACATCAATGACAATATGGCGATTATCTTTTTCAATTTAGTTTCTCCCCTTTAATGAACAGTGCCGTCTCAACTGCCGACAGGCACAGATAATATATCATGAATACCACTGCAAACGGCAGCAGCTGAGTTCCCACAGCAGTAAAATATACGACCAGCAATACTATGGAAAGCAGAATCTTAACCACCCGGTATGCAAGGAAGAATAGACTGCGGTCCTTTCCCTTGTTCTCATTAGAACGCTTGAGCCATATCATAACACCAAGCATTACTGAAAAGAACAGCGGTATAGTGAAAAGAAGAGACGGATAATGCTCCGGCCATACCATACGCAGAGTAAGCACTGCAGCTACGCTCAGTACTGAGAGTACAATCAGATATGTCAGAATCAGTTTCCTCATTGTTCCACACAAACTGAAAGGATGTTGTCTCTAACCTCGGCGAATCCAGACCTTATAGCAATCTCCACTTGTCCGTTCGCACCATTATACGCTATTATACCACTCTCAAGCGATGAGATTATAGGGGCATGGTTATTGAGAACAGTGAAACTGCCCACAGTACCCGGCAGGGTGACGCTCTCAACCTCACCCTGAAATACCAATCTGTCCGGAGCTATAATCCTTAACTTAAGCATGATTACTTTTTCATTTCCTCCTTAAGTTTCTTAGCCTTCTCAATAGCCTCCTCAATGGTACCCACATTCAGGAACACCTGCTCGGGCAGATCATCCACCTCACCGTCCAGAATCATGTTGAATCCCTTGATGGTATCCTCAATGCTTACCATGGTACCCTTGACACCGGTAAACTGCTCGGCCACGGTGAACGGCTGTGACAGGAAACGCTGTACACGGCGTGCACGTGCTACGGTGAGCTTATCCTCGTCAGAGAGCTCATCCATACCCAGGATTGATATGATATCCTGGAGCTCGTTGTAACGCTGCAGGATCTGCTTTACGCGCTGAGCGGTATCGTAGTGTGCCTTACCCACGATGTTGGGGTCAAGGATACGTGAAGTTGAATCCAGCGGGTCAACAGCCGGGTAGATACCCAGCTCGGCAATCTTACGGCTCAACACGGTTGTTGCATCCAGATGTGAGAAAGTGGTTGCAGGTGCCGGGTCGGTAAGGTCATCGGCAGGCACATAAACGGCCTGAACTGATGTGATTGATCCGTGAATGGTTGATGTGATACGCTCCTGCATCTTACCCATCTCGCTGGCCAGCGTAGGCTGATAACCTACGGCACTCGGCATACGTCCCAGCAGGGCCGACACCTCTGATCCGGCCTGAGTGAAACGGAATATGTTATCGATAAAGAACAGGATATCGCTGTAAGCGCCGTCGCTGCCGGCACCGTCACGGAATGACTCGGCAACGGTAAGACCTGACAGGGCTACCGATGAACGTGCCCCTGGAGGCTCATTCATCTGACCATAGACAAGCGTGGCCTGTGACTTGGCAACCTCATCATAATCCACCTTGCTCAGGTCCCACTCACCCTTGGCCATGCTCTCCTTAAAGGCATCGCCGTATTTTATTACACCGGACTCTATCATCTCACGCAGCAGGTCATTACCCTCACGGGTACGCTCTCCCACTCCGGCAAATACCGAGAATCCGTTGTTTTTCTTTGCGATATTGTTGATGAGCTCCATAATGAGCACCGTCTTGCCTACGCCGGCACCGCCGAACAGACCAATCTTACCGCCCTTGCAGTAGGGCTCCAGCAGGTCTATCACCTTGATTCCGGTAAAGAGCACCTCCTCAACGGTTGACAGCTCCTCAAATTTTGGGGGCTGACGGTGTATGGGGAAAGCACCCTCCTTGTCAAGGGGTTTGAGGTCATCAATGGGCTCGCCGGTAACGTTCATCATACGGCCTTTGATCTGCTTGCCTACAGGCATCGTGATAGGACCGCCTGTTACGCGAACCTCCATTCCGCGACGCAGACCTGTCGTAAGGTCCATAGCCACACAACGTACCATATTCTCACCGATATGCTGCTGAACCTCAATGATCAGTTTACGACCATCATCACGGGTTATCTCCAGTGCATCATGGATTGACGGCAGGTCATTGCCTGTCTCAAATGCCACATCCACTACCGGACCTATTATTTGGGCTACATGCCCCGTTACTGCTTTCATACCCTTTATTTATATAGAGCGCAAAGGTAATATTTTATGGCTTATCATAGTCATTATTTGTATACCCATTTATATCCAAAAGGACTCATTTTTGACTTTTTCGGAAACAAAAGCCGTCCATCAGATGTCATTATTTCTACCGTTTTACCCCAAAAGGAACAAATCATAATGAAAAACGAACACAAAAAAGCCTTCCAGAAATGCCTGCAGGCCTAAATTTGCCCTTGGTTCAAACATGCGTGGTATCAGATGTTATGCTAACAGAACCCGGTAATGTCAGTGTCGAATCAGTAACAAATGGATTAGGTGACATTACCAACCAAACCGTCAATCTGTGAAGACCGACGGTTTTTTGTCTATTGTGCAGTGTCCTATCTCTATTTGTATTAATTTCGCGGCATGATTATGTCAGGTATTCTTTTGGCTATCATTCAACTTGTAGCCGGATTCGTATTGCTCTATTTTGGTGGTGACTGGCTTGTAAACGGCGGCGTTGCACTGGCACGCAGATACCGCATCTCATCCTTGGTCATAGGCATGACCATAGTGGCATTCGGTACATCGGCGCCGGAACTGCTGGTAAGCATGATGTCATCAATCAAGGGAAGCGCCGGAATCGCAATGGGCAACGTGATAGGCTCAAACATAGCCAACATAGGACTGATACTGGGACTTACCGCCCTACTCTGTCCCATCCCCACACAGAACCGCAAGGTATCGGCAAACGGTCTGGTAATGATACTGGCATCACTCCTGGTACTTGTGTTCTCCCTCAACAACGGACTCTCCAGAGTTGAAGGTCTGGTGCTTTTTGCCGGAATTATCCTGTTTACAGTATTGTCAATCCGTCTGGGACGTACCAAAAAAGAAGACGCCATAACGGATACGGAGACTCAGGTCAAAGAGATGTCTGTCCTTGCAGCCCTCATGCTGATAGCTCTCTCATGCGCCATGCTGGCATTCGGTGCCGATTTCATGGTTGACGGAGCCACCACGGTAGCTCAGGCATTGGGAGTAAGTGACAAGGTGATAGGACTCACGGTAGTGGCCCTGGGCACAAGCCTGCCTGAACTTGCAGCATCAATCGCGGCTGCCATCAAGAAGGAGATGGACATATCAATAGGCAACATCATAGGCTCCAACATATTCAACCTGATGTGTGTGCTGGGCGTATCGGCCTCAATAAGACCCATACAGTTTGACTATACACAGTACAGGATGGATTTTGTAATCATGATGGCATTCTCGGCAGGCCTTATCATCCTTATACAGCCTTGGAAAGCGCAAGGCCGCCTGAGCCGCATTTCCGGCATCATCATATTTGCCGCCTATGTCATCTACGCCTGGTCGCTGTTCTGATCCCTTCGTTTCATTACGCTGCGTACAAAGTACAGGATTAGTGCTGCGTACATGACAAGTGACAGCCACTCCGCCATATTTGACCCCGTCCATGAATCGGCCATAAAGAGGTCCAGTCCGGCAAACCTTAGTGCGGCACTGACCACACCCATCAGTGCGCCACCGGCAATGAATCCCGATGCCAGAAGAGTTCCGTGCTCAACACGAGCGGTATTGACAGCGGTATCCTTGCTGCGGCTACCCACGTACCAGTTTATGAGTCCGCCTACCACCAACGGGATATTGAGTTGGAACGGGATGAACATACCCAAAGCAAATGCCAGAGCGGGTATCTTGCAGAAATTGAGTATCAAAGCTATCACGGCGCCTGTTGCGTAAAGCCACCACGGAGCGCCTGTACCTGACATAAGCGGATCTATAACGGCAGCCATGGCATTGGCCTGCGGAGCCACCAGCGCATTATCGCCTACAAAACCGTATGTCTTGTTCAGAATAATGAGCACACCGCCAACCGTCAGGGCCGATACAAGAGTTCCCAGGAACTTCCATCCCTGCTGTACAGCCGGAGTGGAACCTAACCAGTAACCTATCTTGAGGTCAGTAATGAAACCTCCTGCCATGGAGAGTGCCGTACATACCACGCCGCCCATAATCAGGGCCGATACTATACCGGCAGTACCTTTAAGGCCTACTGCAACCATGATGACCGATGCCAGTATCAGAGTCATCAAAGTCATTCCCGACACAGGGTTGGTACCCACGATAGCTATTGCGTTCGCAGCAACGGTAGTGAAAAGGAACGCTATTATTCCAACCACCAATATGCCTACCACTGCATGCATCAGGTTAAAATCCATAACACCCAGGTAAAAGAAAGCGAACACTGCCACCAGAGATATTACTATGCCTATTATCACTATCTTCATGGGCAGGTCACGCTGTGTGCGCTCAACTGCGGCATTCTGTGTACTTTTACCGCCTTTAAGTTCACGTCCGGCCAGACTGACGGCACCCTTGATTACGGGCCAGGACTTTACAATTCCTATGATACCGGCCATGGCAATACCTCCGATACCTATATGACGTGCATAACCTGAGAATATCTGTTCCGGCTCCATACCGGATACGGCATCGTTAACGGCAGGGTTAAGTGACTGCAGGAACGTATCACCCAGCATAGGGAGCACAGGTAAGATCACGAACCATACCACAGCAGATCCCGCGGCTATGATGCAGGCATATTTAAGTCCTACTATATAGCCCAGTCCAAGGACTGCAGCACCGGTATTAATACTGAAAACCAGTTTTGCCTTGGTTGCCAGGGCAGAGCCCCATGCACATACCCTTGACGTAAAGTTCTCGGTCCAGAGGCCGAACGTAGAGACAATGAAATCATATAATCCTCCTATGATGCCCGATACCACCAGAGGCTTGGCCTGACCGGCTCCTTTCTGGCCCGATATGAGAACCTGAGTGGTTGCAGTAGCCTCCGGAAAAGGATACTTTCCGTGCATATCCTTGACAAAGTACTTACGGAAAGGTATCAGGAACAGGATTCCAAGTACGCCTCCCAGCAAAGAGCTGATGAACACCTGCATGAAATTCACGGTCATATCAGGATACTTGGCCTGAAGTATATAGAGTGCAGGAAGGGTGAAAATGGCACCAGCCACAATTACGCCTGAGCATGCGCCTATGGACTGTATTATCACGTTCTCACCCAGGGCTCCCTTGCGTTTGGCAACGGAAGAGACACCTACTGCGATAATCGCTATGGGAATGGCGGCCTCAAAGACCTGCCCCACCTTGAGCCCCAGATATGCTGCGGCGGCCGAAAACAGGACAGCCATAAGCAGTCCCCACCCCACAGACCACAGGTTTGCCTCAGGATAAACCTTACCGGGTTTCATTATGGGTTCATACTCCTCACCTTGTTTAAGCTCACGATACGCATTTTCCGGTAACTCTACCGTCTGTTTCCTTTCTTCCATATACGTGTTAAAAATAACCTTTCAACAGAAGGCGAATATAGTCAAAAAAAGGACAGCATTATTAAATATATGCATTACTTTTGGAGCACGTAAACCATTTACACCAAATAAAAATAATATGAGAAAAAATCTGTTTTCAGTGGCAGCAGCCGCTATGGTGCTGTCTTTCATGCCTTCCAAGGCACAGAACTCTAGAATTGTAGAAGACGGTGGTACAGGCCCTTACAAGGCAATCATGATGGAAGAGTCCACTCTTGCCACACACACCATTTTCCGTCCTCAGGATCTCAGCAAGTTTGACAAGAAGAACCTTCTGCCCGTTGTAGTTTGGGGTAACGGCGGTTGCGCCAACTCTCCCAGCGGTCACATTAATTTTCTGAATGAAGTTGCATCACAAGGTTTCCTTATCGTAGCTATCGGCCCCAGCAACTATCAGCAGATAGAAGCTCCGCGTCCCGGTCAGACCGGTGATGTTCCCCGCATGGGTCAAGGCGGCATGGGCGGCGGTATGGGCCAGATGGGCGGCCAGCGTCCTCAGGGCCAGGGTGCACCCCAGGGTGGCCAAGGTGGACAAGGCGGTGGTATGCCCCGTATGGGTATGGGAGGCGGAATGCCTCAGATGGGCGGTGGAATGCCCGGTGGCGGCGGCATGGGCGGCATGTCCATGGGTGACCCCGAAGGCCTGAAGCAGGCTCTCGAATGGGCTATCGCTCAGAACGCCGACAAGAACAGCCCCTACTACGGCAAGCTTGATATTGACAACATCGCAGCAGCAGGTATGTCATGCGGCGGTCTGCAGGCACTCCACATGTCAGCCGATGAGCGCATCAAGACTATCCTGGTCATGAACAGCGGTTTCTTTGGAACCGGTGATAGTGAGGACAAGGCCAGCCTTGCCACGATGAAGCAGAAATCAGTTATCTGGATACTGGGCGGTTCTACCGATATCGCATGGGAGAACGGTAACGATGACTTCAAGCGCATGTCCGGTTCAATGCCCGCTTGTCTGGTAAGTCTGGATGGAATAGGCCACGGCGGTACATATATGCAGCCCAACGGCGGTGATTACGCAAAGGTTGCCGGAGCATGGCTCAAATGGTGGCTTAAGGGTGACAAGGAGGCCAGCACAATGTTTACCGGCTCTGAGCCCGGCGTAAGCAAGATGGCCAATTGGTCAATCGAGCGTAAGAACATCAAGTAACAAGTTTGTTACAATACAGAAAACAGCGCGCCCCTGACCGGATTGTCAGGGGCGCTTTTCATTCATCCACAATAACCTCCCATTGAGGTTACAATTGCTTAATTATAGTCTGAAGAATGAATAGTAAACCTTGTCTGCCACAGCAGTCTTTTTCTGTTCATTCATATAGTTCAGATTAGGGAACTGGTCCTTGTCATAGCTGTAGACAAGCTCCTTATCCGTAAGTTTGCATATGTGCGCCTTCTTGGTGATGGTCTCGCCTCCGTCA
>Ga0265300_10000420_pt1 | contig 43647 bp, 69 predicted proteins | sample AusTroGonzalo_MG_FD_193482 | JGI IMG/M metagenome (GOLD analysis project Ga0265300, IMG submission 193482) | Bovine rumen microbial communities from tropical cattle in Woodstock, Queensland, Australia - Gonzalo_03 | ecosystem: Host-associated > Mammals > Digestive system > Stomach > Rumen ... | reverse complement strand
GGGCGCGCCGACTAATTGCACTATACCACCCCCGTCTGACAGTACCTTTTTGCAGCTGAATAGACTTATGACTACTTTTGAAAGTAGTTGAAAGTGTAAAATGTAAAAGTAAATTTGTGAGTTTAAAAGTATTTGCTTATGTTAACGAGAATTCAATATTTTATATCAGTTCGTTAAATACAAAACTACTTTTTTATAACTTTTTTACATTTACATTTACACTTCAACCAGTGAATTTATATATATATTTATCTTTTTATTCTTATATTTAGATTCTAAAGAGTGTAAAAAATATAAATTTAAATTTAAAGAATTTAAACGAGTTTCCTATTGGAGATTGGCAGTAAGCAAAACGCCGAAATCCAGTGTTTATAACCTGAAATTTTCGGCGTTTTCGACGAGTTTACAGTGAAAAAATAAAAATATGCCCTGCAAAATTTCAGCTACTCGCCGAAAAAATTGAGCATTTTCTGATTCCGGGCGGCTAAAGAATGTAATGTTTCGTCCAATTCGTTACGAGTATAATAATCCGTCATTTCAATTTGAGCATGACCAACCATCTTCCGAACCAGCTCTCCATCATAAAGCTGACGCATCCTGGTAACATAAGTATAGCGTAAGCTATGCATCGTAATTTTGCGACCGTCGGTGCAAATGCCGGATTTTTTTACAGCTTTATGAAATATATCCGCAATATAATCCATGTGATAAGGATTCTCCGACGGAGGCAATTCAAGCCATCGTCTTATTCCGCCAAACGTCTCCAGGACGCGCTTACTGCTCCAGTGAGTAAATAAAAGTTCATCACCTTTCTTTCCTGTTTCAATTATGTAATTTTGAATAAGCTGAGCAGTAGCCGGAGGAATTAAAGCAATGCGCCATTTTTTATCTTCAAGGCTTCCAAGTTTATTATAAGAGTTTCTAACGTCAGTATGTCTGTCTAAAAAACCGTTTACCAGAATTGCAGATTCATTGAAGTAAAGCTGTTCTGGAGTAAATGCACGAGCTTCACTTATTCGCAGGCCTGCAGAAAGTGTCAGAAGCAACAGCAAAAAAGATGCTTTATCCGGAAAGTTTTCAATCTTAAAAAGTGCTTCAATTTCTGCAAGTGTCAAAATATCGGCTTTTTTTGATTTCTGAACGAAACGCTCAAACCGCGGCGGATTAACTTCGATTCCGTTCCAAATGGCCTCAGTATATAAATCTTCGACCGTTGTAATATACTGATTTTTCCAGCTGGCAGAAGTGCTGCTCATTAAAAGCAAATGACGTAATAATTTTGTAGCTGTCAGATCCCGAATATCCATGTCACCAAAATCGCGGATAATATGCCGGATATACATCCGCTTGATTTTCAGTGTATTTTCTTTGATGGATTTTCCCAACTGTTCACGACGTAAGAAATTCATGCTTCCAGGAACATACATCATCTGAGCCAAATCTTTGATTAAAGGGCTTACTTTACTTTGTGGATTTAATTCCTGAATATAAAGCTCCGCCTCATGTTTCGATTTACATTTCCTGCAGGCTTTTTGAATCTGCTTAGTATGATCCTCATTCCAATACCAGTAATACCAGTTATATTTAATTTTCCCGTTTTTAACAGATTTTTTCTTAAAAATGTGATATTCCATGATTAAACCTCAAATAAATATTGAGTTTTTATTGAGTTTTTCCCGATTTTTCTAACCAACCGATTAAATGCAAATATCCATAAATCCTTATATATCAACACTTTATGTAATTATTTTTTAATCAAATCCGCATCAGGCGATTGGCTGAAGGTCAATAGGGCTTATACTCATTTAACTCTTTTCTCCTGTTTTTCTTATAGGAAATATGTGATAAGTTTTCGTTTCCTTTCACCCTACTATTTAATTTTTATTGAGTTTTTATTTATTTTTTCACGATAAAAACTCAATACGCTATTTCGACATAGATTTCAAAGCATTCTCAATAACTTTCAAATCAGAATTATTTAATTTTGGAAAATAAGCTAAAAGATTTTCATAATTTTTATATTTGCAATAAAAATCACGTCCATCATCACTGTCATTTCCGGTTACCAGGTATTCAACAGAAACACCCAGGTAATTAGCAATCTTAACCGCCTCATCAGCACGAGGATAAGTGTTTCGTCGTCTCCAGCCGTTATACATATCGCGAGGACTTTTAGCATCTTCTGGAGCAATGGCAATCATCATCTTGTTAATAGACGTTCCATTCAGTTTACATAAACTTCCGATTCGTTCATAAATTGGCAGCATATACACCTCCTGTTTTAAGTTATTATGATTTTATACCCGTTATTTAAATAAAAAAAGATACAAAAAAACATAAAAATACTTTACATTGTGGCGTTTTAGGTTTATAAATAATTTATGTGGCGTTACAGCCACTTATATTATTTTCAGTGCTGGAACAGCACAAAGGAGACTTAATTTATGCCAGAAAACATCAACGAGATTTCGACAAAACTTTGTCTTACTCCGGAAGAAAGAAAGCAGCTCGATGACTATCTGAATAGTCGCGGAATGAAGCTCAAATTCTTTTTAAGACAGGCCGTCATTGAATATCTCAAAAACAATGGCAACAGAGATTCAGAATAAAATCTTTCTGACAATGCAAACTCTGGACTACAGAGAAAATAATCGTTGCGGAGTGTTTATTGACGGCGAATACTACGCGAGCTTATTTGAAGCAGGCATTGATTCAGATGTGAGTTTTCAATGGCTTTCAAAAAACCTGCATAACAGTAGAGGCGCGCCGGTTTATTTGAAACGTTTGAAAAAGACGATAGTTGCCGAAAAGTGGATTCGTCAGCATCCAGAATACCTGATATGACTGACGAAATAATTCAACTGAACTTTCAAACTCTACAACTGGAAGTTCAAAAACTGCAGACACTTGTAACACAGAATACATCAACTGTTTTAGAAAAAGATTATCTAAAAGATGTTCCTGAATATGTAACGCTTAAACAAGCCGCTCAGCTTAAAGGCGTTATCAGTTATGAAAACCTGCAGAAGAAGCCGTGGCACCAACCCTGCTGCGGAACCAGAATAGTCAGGTTAAACGGCCATAGAGCCTGGAAGCGCGAGGAGATTTTAAGATGGCTTAAAATCGACGACAGCACGCTCGAAGAATATGCCCGAAGCCTGAATGTAGATATAAGCCGCCATTTTAAGAATGGCAAAAACAGGAGATAAAAATGGCAGATGACATTAACAAAGTAATTCAAACAGGAAGACTTACTAAAGCTGCAGAATTGAAATATCCACGCGACGGATTCGCAGTCGTAAATTTCACAATCGCTGTAAATGAAAGTAAAAAGAAAGGTGATGAATGGACTAAATATCCTAATTATTTTGATGTAACCTTTACAGGAAATTATGCTGCAGCAATCCAAAAATCACTTTCTAAAGGCATTGAAGTCACAGTGTCCGGAAAACTGCATCAGGACAGATGGGAAAAAGACGGTCAGAAGTATTCAAAAATTATTATTGTCGCAGATAACGTAAAACCTGGAAGACTTCCAAAAGAAAGCACAGGTGATACAAATGCTCCGGCTTATTCATCAGAACCAGCACCATCTGAACAGCCTGATTTTGCAGATTCGCAAGATTACAGTGATGAAATTCCTTTTAATTAATCATTTAAAAATAGTTTCAAAAATATAACAAGGAGACATAAAATGCACAAATGCAAGATAATGACCACCTCAAATGGTAAAGGTGGTACAGGGAAAACGACCCTTAATACGTTTATCGCCGAAACGCTTTACGCTCGCGATAATAAGATTCTGCTTATAGATTTAGACCATAACTGCTGTCTGTCTGAAATGTACGGTTATGAACTGCAGGAAGAGACTTCAAAAGACTTTCTCTCCGGAAAACTCGTAAAACCTTACAACATTAAAATCAATCCAGATTCCATGAAAGAAGCTCGCATTGATATTATTCCATCTGATTTAGATATGAATATGCTCGCTAATATCATGGATACACAGCTTAAAATTCAGCTAAAAAAATCCGGATTTTTAGAGCAGTATGATTTCATTATTCTGGATCCTCCAGGAACATGGAACGCTCAAACCCGTAACGCTGTATTTGCAGCAGATACAATTCTTATTTCCGGAACCTGCTCAAACCTCGACCTCAGAGCAACAAAAAACTATTTCGACCAGCTTTCAAACTGCTGTCTCGAATCAGATGTGTATGTTGTCTGCAATAAGTTCAAAAAAGAATTAAATCCGGAAGGAATCTTTGAAGCCTATAAAGAGCAGTTTAATGAGTTCTTACTGGACTTCCCTATTCCAGATATTAAGAGCTTTAAGAAGTTCGTCGCAGATCCAATCAATTATAAAATCCATCCAACCGTTAAAGCACGTCTGGAAAAACTTGTAGATATTATCACGGAGGTGCAGGATGACTAAAGAAGAAGCAGAAAAAAAACGGCCATGTTGTAAATGCATACATTATCGCCGCTGTTTAATTGTCGATTTTCCATATTCACCCTGCTGGATAACGGATAAAGAAGGATTAGACCATCACGGAGCATTTAAATTAAATGAACATCAGGAGGAAGAATAAAATGCCTAAACTTACATCAAATAACACACTAACTTTCAAAATCAGCATTGACCAGATAATTGAAACTGGAAACGTCCGCACTAATTACGATGACGAAAAGATTAAAGAACTTTCTGAATCAATTTTTAAGTACGGCCTCATAAATCCTATTTCAGTAAAACCTCTTCCTGATTCTGCAGACGGAATAAAGCAATATGAACTTGTAGCCGGTCACCGCCGTCTCAGAGCTTTCCGCCTCTTATGTTCTCAAGGCCAGGATTACAGCCAGATTACCGCATCTGTAGTAACTAAAGGCTCTAAAAACGTTCTGCAGCTCGTAGAGAATGTACAGCGTGAAGACTTAGAACCAGTAGACGTAGAAACTGCTATAAAAGCACTTGTAACCGCTGGAATGTCACAAAAAGAAATTTCCGAAGAGCTTTCAAAGTCTTTGTCATGGGTACATGACCGCCTGACAGGAACAGAAGTCAGAGAAAATGCAAATGCGCAAGGAATTGATACAACAGGTATATCAACAAAGGCACTTTCGCAGCTTATGTCAATTCCGAAAGAACACTTGCCAGATATACTCGCAAAAGTAAAAGCTAATGGTGGCACGGTTAAAGCTGCAACCGACGCGCTTAATGAGTATCGCGCTCAAAACAATATAAAAGGTCCTCAGAAAACAGAAAAAAAAGAATCATCAAAAGAACCAAAGAAACCGGAAAATCACAAAGAAGAAGAGTTTCTGGATATACCTGATTTAAATGAATCAAAACCAATTCTGATAGACATTGAAAATGTAATTTCAGAGATTCAGGACTATTTCAAAAGACAGCTGCAGGGAGAAGAAGGACTGCATCGCATTAACACACTTAATAAAATTAAGGATGATCTTATTGCACTGTTTGAGGCTTATCAGCATAACTAGGATGAAATTATGAAAGAACACGCTGGCTGGAAATATAAATATTCAAATGAATTAAAACAAAAAGTCGCCCTGCATACAGAATCCGGCTGGCTGTTTTGTGAAGACGGCACAAAGTATTCTCCCGAAGAGCTTAATGTTCTTCGGGAGAATAATCAGACTATAGCACTGCAGGCACACTTAGTTAAAAAACTGTTCGACGGAAAATTAGTTAGAGAGGATAAATAAAAATGAATTACGATTTATACAAACCACATCTTTTAGATTACTTACGAGCTAAAGGAATCAAAGCGCAGAAAAACACATCTATCTGCTGCTTTAATCCAGCTCACAATGATCCTAATCCATCCTGTAAGCTCGACGAAGAAAGTTTTTATTGTTTCGGCTGTCACGAAGGTGGTGATATATATGACGCTGTAAGACTTCTGGAAGGAATTGAAGATCATGCGGAACAATATAAATTCGTTGAGCAGTTCTGCGGCGGCCACTTCACGCCAAGACCCGTAGAACGAAAACAAAAAGACGAATCAGAAAAACCAAAATTCACACCAAGCACAGAATCCATTAAAAAAATGGATTCATACATTTTTTCAAATCCTCACGCAAAAAAAGTAATCACAGATTTTCTCGCACAGCGTATCCAGAAAACAACTAAAGGCGCAGTAAAGCAATATCCTGAATCAATCCTCAAAAACTTAATTCCTTATTTCGGTTATTGGCCCGGAATGGATATTGCACAAAATGAACTAGGTAACCGGGTAATTTATACTGCAGGAATCCCAACTAAAAAAAACGCAACCGGACACTGTTCATGGGAACATTCCGGAGTAGTTATAAAAATCGGAAACGGCTATAAGCTGCATTATTACGAAGAAGGAAAAGAGCATTGTGAAAAACGCGGAAGTCTTTCCTGCTCTACCTTCCCTACTCCTCAGGACATTTCTAACCAGAAAGAAGTAATTCTGGTAGAAGGTGAGATGGATGCACTTGTAGCTAGAGCTGCAGGCTTTTCAAACGTTTATTCTGTAGGTGGTACGTCAGGTTTAACCAAACCTAAAATTAAGCAATATCTCTTAAATGTAAAAAAAATTACGTTACTTTTCGATGCCGACACAGCCGGCAAAACCGCTGCAGGTATAATTCCGTGCAACACTCAATCAGTTCCCGAAAAACTTTTACAGGCAGGATTCGCCGGAAGGATAGAAACAGCAACGCTCTCAAAATATAAAGACCCGGATGAAGCTATCTGCAATGGCCATCCAGAGCTTATACAAGAGGCATTAGATAACGCTAAAGAATGGATTCAGCCGGATAAATCAGAACTCGACACAAGTGGAAAACTCACCTACACCACTATTGGCCGCTTATTCAAAGAATTAAAGAAAACCAAAATCACAAAAGGCGAGCTGGCAGATTTACTCTGCGCCCTGGTAAAAGTTTCTGCGAATACAGAAAAAAATAATAAGCTCTTAGAAGATAACGGCGCATCAGCTCACATTTTAGAGCATAGAAATGAATCAGAAGTAAAACCTCAGTTCTTAAAAACAATCGCTGCAAAATACCTGTCTTACTACTGGCAGAATAAATTTAAAGAAATGTTCGGTCAGGACCAGGAGAACTCATCACGGCCATTAGTTCCTGTAAAACTCAAGGCTTTCAAAGATGATCCGGATTTAAATGACTTATGGTGGTACGGTGGAGAGTATTCTGCAGCAATGCTCGTATCAAAAGTCTTAGATAATCGTTTTATCTATGTTGAAGACGAAAAGAAGTTTTATTTTTTTAATAACCACATCTGGCAGCGCGTATCAAACACGCCAGCTGTAATATTTAATATTCTGCAGGTATTTGTTGATTATGGATTTAATACTGACGACGGAAAAGATGAAAACTTTAGAAAGTCTCTTAAAAAACTCCGTGTAACAATTCAGCAGAGACGCTTCCTGCTGGCAGTAGAAAAAATCCTTTCAGGTATAGAGACTGTATTCCGTGAATCCATCACCTTCGACGGTCCACAGGTCCAGGAAACACTCACACTGCAGGACGGAGTATTAGACTTCTCTGGTAAAGAACTGAAAATCCGCGAATCACATCCGGAAGAATACCGTCTCAGAACCCTACCCTACAAAGTAGATGAAATCCTCAACGCTGCAGAACCGGAAAAATTCTTAAAGTTTATGAAATCCAATTTCCGCAATCAGGATACACTGGAAACACTGTTTTATTATCTCAGCTTAATTCCAAGCCGCTGCGCACAGTACAAAGTAGGAGGAATTTTTATTGGAACCGGTGGAACTGGTAAAACCACCACCATGAAGATTATCTCAGATCTTTATCCAAAAATGACAACACCAATTCCGCGCCAGGTAATCATGCTTAATAAAGATATTCGCAACTATGGAGGCGGCGCAAATCCGGAAATCGCAGAACTCGAAGGAATGGGAGCCGGAATCTCAGACGAAACCCAGCGAAACGATATGCTTAACTCAGCTGTATTTAAGCAGCTCACTGGAGGCGGCGTAATGAAAGCACGCCGCCTGTATGCAAATGCTAAAGAGTTCAAGCCAACCGCTCAGACCATTATTCTTACAAACTACTTACCTCGCTTCGATAACAAAGACCCTGCAACCATCGACCGAATGGTAGTAATTCCATTCAGTATCACTCATAAACGAGGCGAAGACAAAGATTTTAAGGACGAAAATGATATATTTGATTTACTCCGTCCGGAATATCCTGGAATGGTAAAATTTTTCGCTCAGTATTATATCAGGCTTAAAAATGAACATAAGGGAAAAATCCCACTATCAAAAGAATGTCAGTCCTATAAGGATGACTACATCGAAGATCAGGCAACCGACCTCGACCGCTTCGTAAAAGAAAATATTGAATTTATCAAAGATGAAAACGCCTTTGTTAAGGTTAAAGATCTTTATGCTCGTTATTGCGAGATTAACGATATTGAAACAAATGATAAAGGCCAGCCGGTTGATAAAGATGCCTGGTCACAGAACAAACTCACCCACTTTCTCAAAAGTGATTACACCGAAATCCATATCAAGCAAAAGAGATTCGGAGGCGCACCTGAACAGATTATCGTTAATATGCGCCTAAAGCCGCTCCCAGAGAAAAAAGGAGAAGCTGCAAAAACAGAACAGAAAGCAACTCAGCCGAAACAGCAGGAATTAATCCAGCAGCAAAAATCAGCTTCAAAACCTGCGCCAGCTCCACAAAAGCCTCGCGTAGAGCCACCAATGCCAACGGATAATCCGTTTGAAGATGAGGAAAACAATGACTTTGATATATTCTGATAAAGGTGAAATTCTCTCAAAATGCGAAGACGAACAGTCCGAACAGATAGATAACAATTCTGTTACCATCCGATTTTATTCAGATGAAAACGGCTGGAAGTTCGCACTGGCCGTCAAAATAGAACGCTGCATCCGTTTTAAGCCCTGTCTTAAAAATGATCCATATCTGTCATCAAAAAGCGAATGTAAAATCGAAGCTGAACGCTTAATTAATACATGGCTCACCAAGCCACAAAAAAAAATCTATGGCCGTTTTATGCTGCTGGAACTCCAGCAGCCTGAATTACCGTTTGACGATTAAACAAAGGAATTAAATTATGACTTTAAGCTGTTCAAATTGTAATCATGGCCATAACTGCAAACATTATATCGGACTTTATCAGGTCCCTATGGATTCCGTTGTTTGTGTTTGCAATGAATGCGGCATGAACGTATTTCAGGGCAATAAAAAAGCTGCAGATGCATTTATAAAACAAAAAGAATTTCAACCAGAATTACCATTAGATTTTACAGGAGTAGAATTATGTTAGATGAACATCAAATATGTATCGGAATATTAGGTTACTTCCCAGGAAAACCTTTAAACTGCTTTATAAACCGGATGTATCGTTTCGACCATTCCAAACATGACGGATTATTCAAATATTGCGATTTTAACGTTCATACCTTATGTCATGAAAAACTCTGGTACATGAATAAAAATTTAATGAAAGATAAAAAAATATAGAAAAATACAAAAAAATATAAAAATACTTGACAAGTAAATACATCTAGATGTATCCTTAAAACTGTTCAAACAGTTTTATTTTTTTCTGGCGAAAGTTCATGTAGACTTGTCAGGTGTTTTTTTTATGCCCTAATCATATAGGCATATTACACCAACATTGTAAATATGAGCCGGACTATCAGAACACCGCGAGGCTTCTGAACTTTTTCGCCTGACAAAGACTGAAACTGTTTGAACAATAGTCCGGCTCTTTTATTTTTAAAAGGCCGCCGGAAGGAAAAACAAATTCAGGAGGCATTTTAATGCAAGACCAGCCAAAAACAATGCAGCAGCTCGCAGATGAGCTTCATGCAATTATCGTGCAGGAAATCTATCCAGACGGCCTGCGAGTTCAAGCCATACCAATCAGCTCATTAGTTCCAAAACCAATTCTTACAAACGACGGCTTTACCTGGCAAATCCAACCGCGCAAAGTAAACATCACGCCGCGCATTCTGATCCGTGAACTTTCAGAAATGAATCCTCAGAGTGCAGTTTATCCGCGCCTGTTCGGATTACACGCTGCAGAAGCAATCCAGAGCTTAAAACAAATCGTACACGCATAAACAAGGAGACATATAAATGCAAGACAGAAAATTAGACGAAGACACAATCGAAACCATTGATTTATTATCAGACGTACAGCGTGAAATTTCAGTATTCGCCGACCTGTTATTAAACTTCACCGATAAAGGCTCTGCAGAAATTAAAAACTCTACCCTGTTTTCTATTGGTGAAAAACTGGATGAATGTAACCTCAAATTAGACAAAATTCATAACAGAATAATAGCAGCCTGAATTTCGCACTCTTCATCGCGTCAGAAACCCTTAAAAACCGTTAAAATCGGGCTTCTGACGCGTCTTTTTAACCTCAATCGACAAATATCATTACCAAGCGTTAAAACACCCCTAAAACACCCCTTTTTAAGCGTTTCCGCCACTTTTTCAAATCATAGCAAGACTTAAAAACATACTTAAAAAATAATTGTGATTTTTTTTAACTTTTTTTGTTATTTGTATTGACTTTTTACAAATACAATGATATATTAATACTTGTCAGGAGCAAAAAGCTCCTGTAACAAGGAGACACAATATGAATCAGGAAATCGCCGAAACAATCTTGAGACAGCTTGGAGGTCGCCGCTTCGCAATGATGACCGGAGCAAAAGACTTCATCATTACAAAGAATGAGCTTTCATTCAAAATCGGAAGAAACTGCAATAGTATCAACCGTGTTTTAATTTCGCTTGATCCTAGCGACACTTACACAATGAAATTCTGCAGAGACAGACTTTCAAAAAAAACTCTTGAGTTTTCAAGAAAAGTAGTAAACGAAATATCGGACGTTTATTGCGATATGCTCCAGCCAGTGTTCACTCAGTACACAGGCCTTGAAACAAGAATGCCGATGATCATCGGAATTAACTGCTAAATCAAGCACCAGGGCGAAAGCCCTGGATTTAAGAGGAGATTAAATCATGGATAAAATCAAAGCAAATACAACCTATTACGCAAGATCTATCGGAGATCATAACTGCATTTTTGAGCTTACAGTTATTTCCAGAACTGCTAAGACAGCCCTTATAAATTACGACAATGAAAAACGTCGTGCAAAAATCTACACCGATTCAGACGGTAGCGAGTACCTCTGGCCGGACCACTGGAGCTTCGCACCAATCTTCCGCTCCAGAAATACAGTAAAACCTAAACGAGATTGGGAGTAAATTAAAAGCTGGCTGTAATGCCAGCTTAAAAATATATTCAGGAGGATATAAAATGTCAGAAGAAAAAAAATACACCGGCTACGGTTATCACGGCGGAGGTCGTAAAGCTACAGGATTAAAACGAGTTTCCATTGCAGTTTCCGGACAACCAGAAGAACTGGAGCAGCTGAAAGCAAATGCCGAAGCTGCAGGTTATAAAACCACATCCGGATTTATTATTGATATGCTCGTTCATAAATGGCCACTTACTCCTCTACCTTCAAAAGATGCCGAATAACTTTTAATAACTGTCTCACATAAAACATATAATTATCAGTATGCACTGCATGGCCGCAAATGCTGGCCATACTCCTGCAGAAAGAAGCTGCATCAACTTTCCCGGCAATAAACTTATTCACATAACGTCTCACGCGATAAACAGTCTGCTTTTTAATCATCTTCCCCTTCGGGTAGATTTTGTATCCTACAAATTCTATACCTCTGGAACACTTATTAATCGTCGTTTTATCATTTAATTTTAGATGCAGTTCATTCTCAATAAACCTGGTAATCAATTTCAAATCACGCTTCAATTCAGCTTTATCACCCAGTAAAAGAAAATCGTCCATGTATCTCACATAATACTTCACTTTCAATTCATGCTTAATAAACCTGTCTAATTCATTCAGGTATAGATTCGCCGTCAGCTGGCTTAATCTGTTACCAATTTTAATACCACGCTCCGGATTATCCTTATGCAAAATCTGAAAGATAAGATTCAGCGTCCGTACGTCCGATATATGCCGTTTATAAAGATTAAAAGCTATATCTAAATCAACGTTATAAAAATATTTTGTAATGTCGCATTTTAAATAAAATTCATTTTTCTGCTTTCCCAGGAAATATGAAATTCTTCCTGCAGCTTTCAAAGCTCCACGCCCCTTAATGCACGCATAACTGTCATAAATAAAAGTTTTAGTAATATCCGGCTCAATTACATTACAAATCGCCGATTGAACAACTCTATCACGATAAGGAAGCGCGTTTATCTCTCTTCTTTTAGGCTCATATTTAATAAACGAATAAAAGTCTCCAAGCCTGTATAATCCCCAGAGTAATTCATTCTGCAGCTCAATTAAGTTTTCTTCCAAATGAGCATAAAACTTTAATGATGCAGGTTTATATCTATGTTCACTGGATACAGTTTTAAACGCTTCCAGCAGGTTATCAAAGCTGCAGATCTTCTCAAAAATATCGTCCATCATGTCAGTAACAATCCTTTATTCTTAAATGTAAAAAACGGGAAGATTCGCAAATCTTCCCGTCAGTAATTCTTTTTAGCTTTAAATCATAAAACCGAAGATAACTAATCTGATTCAAACTTCATATCGAAGTAACCACGGCCTCAGGTCCATAAACTCTAAGGCCTGAAAAAATAACTTCTCGTCAAATCACAGGCGAGGCGCGAGCCAATATTCGTGTTCACGTTCCACGGGTAGTTGTTGCCATTCACCGTACGAGAACCGCAGTTCACGCCATTATTCCAGTTGCTACCGCAGTTGAGCGCACGCAAACCATTGCTTTTTCATTAGTTACCTTTATTTATTAAGCCGCCCAGAATACGACCTAATTCTGCCATCATCTTGCACGCTGTCTCATAGCTATGATGTGACAGGTATTTTGAACCTTTGGAATGAGCAAAGCGGATATAGAATCTAAGAATCTCAAATTCAGTATCAACCTTATACCAGCCTTCCACTTTTCTGGAACTCCGATTAGTTCTGATTATCAACTCCATTGTCCTATGAAGACAGTTTTTAATATCTGTCTCAAGTGCAAAATGCTCATAATGAGGGAACTTTTCAACCAACGGCTCAAAATAAATTATAAAATCCTCAAACTTCCTAAATAAAACCAAGTTCTGAACATTACCTGTCCGGAACTCAGTTTTATTCTTCTCCTCAGTTGTTTCGTTCATGCCTAGTCAAACCAGAGAATCAGAAATTCAGAAACCAGGTGATTCGCTTACAGCGAATCACAGGCGAGGCGCGAGCCAATATCCGTGCCCACGTCCCACGGGCAGTCGTTGCCACCCACCGTACGAGAACCGCAGAACACGCCACCATTCCAGTAGCTACCGCAGTAGAGCGCACGCAAACCACCGCTGTTAGGAAGATAAGCCTGACCCTGATTAGCACCAAGAACATTCTGCCAAGCCCAGTTAGTAGAGCTGAAATCAAGAGAGAATGTTTTAGTCCACTCAGAAACGTTACCAGCACAGTCTACAACGTTCTTAGCTGAAATTGCATAAGGCTTAACGCCGTTTACAACGTCCAGCTCACCTGTAGAAGTATTAACCTGACAACCAGTGCGGCATCGTGCTGTATTAGTTGTTTTAGTCCATCCGTAGTTATTTGAGCCATCTTCGCCCTGAGGAGAACCAAAAGCACCCTGCATCCATTCATCATAAGAAAGCAGGCGCAATCCCTGACGTGCTGCAAGTTCATTAAAGTTAAACTGATTCAAGCCCTCAGTACCAGTAGCAGGAAGTTCTCCATAAGCAATTTTCAACTTACCCTCAGCAACCGAAAGCCCGTTAGTACCGGCCATGAATGTAATGGCTTCATCAACAGAAGGAAGATAAATACCTTCCCACAGATTTTCATTAATTTTAACCATACCAGGAACAATAACTCTAGGACGATTTTTCAAATCCCAAACACTGTTAGGAACAATACCTGTAGTTACGTTATCCTGCCATTTAGTTCCGGAAGTTCCAAACTTATTTCCTGCAGAATCAATAGGAACCCACAAACCATCATCAGAAACTTTTCTGATATGACCAACATGGAAGCCGCCAATCTTTCTGGAATTGTTAGCATTGAATCCGTCCGGATAAGTAGAATTCAAAGAAACTACAATCGAAACAGTAGAACCTGACAAACAGATATAAACATAGTAATCCTTACCATGTCCTAAAGTGTCGCCAGTATCAAGATTCTCAGCTGGATCAAATTCTATTGCGCTTCTGTTAGTAATCTGACGCCATGCAACGCCATCATACAAATCAACCGCAAAACCATCTTTGAGAATAAGTTTATTCTCAGTGTAAGCAAATGGATCCTTTTTTACCAGGTAAGCCGAACCTACACACTTAAAATTTCCGTTTTCAGGAATTGTAGCAACGGAAGCATCATCAGTTCCGTCAGCCCAAAGTTTTAAAGCCATATTTCAAAACTCCTATTCAATTTTTTTAAGCAAAGCATCAATCTCAGCGTCAGTAAAACCGAGCCGGATCTTCTTACAAGCAGGATTTTCGACAACCTCATAATCATCAGCTGTCTGCTCTTCTGCAGGAACATTTTCGCTAGACTTTTTCAATACCAGCATCGTTGTATTGTCTTTTAAGTCATGCAAAGCTCTTGCAAGCTCACCCTTACCGCTGTTAGTTGCGCAAGCATATTCCACAGCGTTTTCATAATCCTTTTTAGTATTAAAGGATTTTGGAACACCAACCATCTTAGGCCTCCTTGATAATTATATTAATTTTGAATGGAACAGCTTCGCCCCATTTTTTTTCACCGAATTTAAAAGTTCCCCATTTCACAGCTCGCGAAATATTCTGAACCTGACCGTCTTTAATTTCTCTGATTACCAGATGTAATCCATCTACATCCACTCTGGTCCTGATTGGTAATACATCGCCAGTATCATCCGCCATAACTGCATAAACCAAATAAGTTACATTAGAATTGTAAGTGCGATGTAAATCAGCCCACGGAATAAGCGGCTCAGCTTCATCAGTTTCAACACGAATAAAACAGCCCAGTAACTTATTTTCAATAAGCTGCAGAACTGCCTTTAAAACGTCAGAATCATCTACACTGTCAGGATTTCCGGAAACTTCGTCAATATCGCCGAAAGCTGCAACAAACAAAGCCTGACGCGCACCAATCATATCGTTCATCCACAAAGCACGGTAAGGAGTTCCATCAATACCTTCATCTGTAGAAGCGTCAATGGCTTTACCGCCTGGGTAAGCCGGATCAGTGTTATCAAAATAATTTGAATACGTTGAATCTATCTTAATCATCTTTAACCTCCTGACTTAAATGTATTCAACAAACAAAATAGCCGTCGTATGCGCCGGCTTAATTTTCAGAACAATATATTCCAAAAAGTTTTTCCATTTTGCTTCAACCTGCAGCTTCTCCACATACATAATCGCTTTATATCTGTTACGGATAACCGATTTACAGATAAAAAAGCAGTTTCGCCAGTAATCAGGAACCGAAGGAAGCTCATAGAAAGATTCACTGTCATTTTTCAAAACAGTAGGAATAAAATCAGAATCACCGATTTTATAACCATTCACGGCGTATTTATTACCGTTTACCATTCTCTTATTTCCGTTTACTGCAGCATATACAGCATTAGAATCTCGCGGATCACGCACAGGAAGATTTTCAACAATCTGAAAATCCGGAGAAATCAGCTGCAGAATCTGCAGTAAATAATCCTTACCCTGACCACCTTTATTAATCTGCCAGAATGAAGACAAAAGTTTTCGGCGCATACAAGTGTCATACTGCTCAGCAAAAACAACGCCAAACTGCTTTTCCCACGCAGCAATTTCCCGTGTAGTATCTGCAAATCTGTCTCCATAAATCTTTTCCAGATAAGTCTGAAAATCCTGCGGCACATATCCAAGACCGTCACAGAATTTTCTAAACGAATTATCACAGATATTTCTAAAAGCCTTAGAACGCGGATATAAAAATTGAACTACCTTCAACCAGCTCATACAGCAACCCCGTTAATATACAGTGTTCCAAGTTTCGCAAGCTCACCACGGCCCAGAGTGTATTCAGCAATAGATTCGCTAGAATGCTTCAAAACAACACCTGTAAAACTTGCAGTATTAGCAATAGCAATCTCATTCACAATACCAATCAGATTATTAACCGAAATATCATCTACACGATTATTATCAACCGAAAGACCGCGAATATATGGCTCACGCTCCAGAAGATAATTCTCAATATTTGTCTTCGCAGTATCCTTCATACTGTCAATATCACCGTTATAACCGGTAATATAAACATCAAAAATTTCTTCTGTAATTGTTTTAATGTTTGCATAGCTTTCATCAAAATCCGGATCCAGAACTGCAGTAAGCGGCTTTCTATTCTGTTCTCCAGTATCCGGATCATAAGTACATGATTCACCAACAGCCTTTAAAAGTGCATTATCAGCTACACGCGAGCCGGTTGATTCTTTATCAGCACAGATATAAAGAATTACACCTGCAGCTGAATCATCATCTGTATAAACATAAGTCTGATAAACGCCTGGAACCTCATTTCCCCAAACACGATAATCAGAAAGCGCGCCACCCTGAGGCTGAGTTTTCCATCTTGTAACAACTCTATGGCGATAAGAATCTACACTCTCTCCATCAGTCGCCTGAGTATCAACACTGTAAACAGTTGCAGTATCACCTAAAAATCCAATCGGATTCACAAACTTTAATTCATCACCTGCAGAAAGATTTCCTGCAGTTCCGCTTTCAGTACATTCAATATCAACCTGCTGCTCCTCGCCGTCAGCAAGAACAATGGCCTTAGTCGTACTTACCAGGTAAAGTTTCCCATTAAGGGAACTCTTTAACTGAGTTCCAGAATTGAGAACACCGTCAGCTAAAACCTTAACAGTAATCTTTCCGACAAAAGTTGTAGCCTCGTAGGGCTTACCGCATCCAATCTGATTTCCATGTTCAATAAGCGGATTAATCTCTTTTCCCAAAATCTTAAAAGTTCCATAGCTCGCAGTAGAAGGGAAAATCTGCAGAAAAATCCATGCAGCCATTTTGTAAAGTACAATGTAAAGTCCAGCAATCACCTTGCAGGTAACATGAATAAAAGATTTCGGCAAAAGTCTGAACCGCGTATTAAACGCAGTTTCAAAACCATTTAAAGCAAGGTCATAAACCTCATTTATAGTTTTATTCTCAAAATTAAAGTCCATTACTCATAGCCTCCCATTCAATTCCAAATGTCGTACTTAAAATATTTTCTCCAGATTTAAGAGCATTAATCTCAAAATCTGCAGTTTTCACATCTTTAATTTTTCCCTTTACAGTAACTTCATCAGCCACGCCGTCATCAATAAGCCACTGTAAATCACCCACGGCTGCATCTTCCGCAAGTTTTAAGTTCTTAGAAGTCATCGGTAAACTGCAGATAGTATTCTGGAACTTACTCACCATCTTTGTTTTTTCTTCACCAACAAGATTTCCCCAAAACGCTTTTCCGCTGTCAGTCACGCCGTTATCATCAAAATTTCCACCAAATAACGACAGATAAACTGCAGTCTTAAAAGTCTTATCACAGGCAATTACACCATCTTCAATCTGCAGCACACCGCCATCATTACTATCCAAAAATAAAACGTCACCCTCAAACTCTGTCATAAAACACTTCCTGGAACAGTAGTCGCTCCTGTATGCGCACTATGCACCCCAGGAACAGTATCAGTTGTAGTAACTGTAATTCCTGCAGGCACTTCCGCATTCTGCTGGATATGCGAAACGATTTCGCCTGCAACCTTTTTCCAAAACTCCTCGCATTGAGTTCTTCCCTCTGCACTGGCACCACTGTCAAGCACAGCTGCAGCAATCGCCAATCCCAAAGTATCCCCATTCATCGCCATATCACACCACCTATGTATTCAATACCATTTCACCACTATGCGGCGCACCCGTAACAGGACACGTCGGTAAAGCACAAAAACAGCCAGTACCACTAGGCGTAGCTGTTCCCTTACATTTCATGTTTCCACCGGTAATTTCCAGCTTTCCCTGAAACTTAGTGTTTCCGTCAGCCTTAACCGTCAGATCTTTTTTCACATTAAGCTCATAGTTATCATCCGTCGAAACAGAAACGCCACCAGGAGAAACAGCTTCAATCTTTCCGTCTCCAAGCAGCTTTAAAACAGCCTGAACCGCTCCGTCTTCATCGCGTGAATATAAAATCCGCTCTCCAGGCTTCGCGCCCTGACTAACCATCAGTACACCCACAGCCGCCATCTTGCCCGTTCCGTCAATCGAAATAAGCGCAATTCTGTCATCTTCAAGCGGCGGCGCATCTTCACCACTGGCCGCATACATATCACAAGACTGATTGAACTTAAAACGTGTCTCTACAGTTGCCACGATAAACTTTTCAATCTCAGTCTTAATCAGCTTGCCTATTCTTCCCACGGAAACTCCTCCGGCAATGAGCCGTCACGCGCACCAGGTAAAACCAGCTTCAAAGTAGTAACATTTCCATCGCTGTCACTTCTCTGAATAGTCACATTATCAATTAAAAAAGTGCTTTCCTTGTAAACCATTGCTCCAGGAGCCACAAGCGAAATCGCCATATTTTTCCGCCAAAGTTCACCCTTAGGAGTTTTATGACCAATAACTTTAAGCTCATAACTTGCAGCACTCGCAAACATACGGCCAGCCTTAGCTTCAACAGCATTCTGCAGGTCCGTACTCGTAGCGTCATCGGCAACAAACGTATAAGGCCGTAAAACTCCAGCCTTAGTTAAAAGTTTATTTTCGTAAGTGTAATGTCCGGCATCTTCCTCATTTTCAACCTTAGAAAATCCCGTAATATGACTAAAAAACTTCTGACTATCAAAAGACGGCTTACAGCTCAAAAACGGCTCTTCACCCTCTTTAATAGTCGCGCACACCTTTTCTTTTTTAGGCTGCCAGAACAATAAATCACCATTAGGCTTATTAGTAATAATCAAGCCGCGCTGTTCAGCAAGTTTTTTCAAAAAATTAAAAAGTGTATCACCCGGAGAGTATTCTACTTTCTCAAACGCAGCACCCTCATCACCGTCAATCACAATACCAAAACCAAACGGACCGCAGGCATCCTTCGCAATGTCACTCAAATTCATTCCGTTGTATTCCGGAGGATATTTTGTCTCTGGTAAACAAACTTCATTCACACAGCCGCAGGATGGATAACCCTGCAGAGTAACAGTTTTTTTGTCCGGATCTACTTCCGGATTCGGAGTAAGCAAAGTACCATTAAAAAGCAGTTTTTTATCGTAGTACACAGAACACTGACGATAAGTAAACGGCTTAAATGCTTTTCTGTATTCTTTCACAGTATCATCAAACGGAGCTGTAAAACTGAAAGCATCGAAACTGTCAAGAGACATAGAAATTGTATAACCTGAAAAACCGGTAAAAGCCTTTCCGTCAATCAGAATAGTAATATCCTGCTCTGCTCCGTCATCCAGAACTACAGGAACCGTACTCTCCGGTAAAACTTTTCCCACTTTTTCAGTCGGCTTTTCTTCTGCAGGAATAATCAGCACATCACCAGGATAAATAAGAGGCGAACCGTCCACCGCAGTTTTTCTACCCATCAGCTGAGGATTCGCATTTTTTATCAAAACCCATTTTCCACTAAGACCATATTGTCTGGTAGAAATAGAGCTAAGAGTGTCACCTTTCTTCACAGTGTAACTAGACATAATAAGCAACCTCTTTTCCCATAGGTAAAACTTTCAACTCATCCAGCATCAAATTATTGTCCGTAATAAATTCATCAATATGCGAATCAACTTCACCGTAAAGCTCTGCAAGCAGTTCTATAATCTGTCTGTCACGACCAAGCACAATAACGCGTCTTTTTCTCAGACTGAAAGCAGTATTCAAAACCAGAGCTACAGTCTTCTGATAAACTTCAAGCAATGCAGAATAACTTTCCGAAGTTTCAATCAAAACATCTTTTCCAACTTCACTATCCAGCTTTTCTTTTACACTTTCATAAACTTCCTGAACCTTTTCAGCTGCAGTAATAGCATCCTCTCTGCTGGTAAATCCGTCCTGAGTTCCATCAGTAGAACCGCCCTCAGAAGAAGACGAACTCTGGCCGCAGGCAAAAGTAGTACCCTCACAAATTGCGCAAATGGCACCCTGCAGACTTAATTTCATAACCGCATACTGATTACGAACCTTCTTATCACCAAACGGATCATTCTTAAATTTCTTCACAATATCGCGGACCATATTCGCATAAGCTGTAATAATTTCACCCGGCATACTTACAATAGTTGCCGGTAATCTCATCAGCTTCAAAACAGTAGCAGCATAACCACGAATATCATTAATCGGAGCAGTAGCACTGTTCACAATCTTTCTCATGGCCTTATAAGCACCGTTAGTAATATCATTCAAATTAAAATTCTTTTTAGTTGCGACCATATCAGCAAAATCATCAATATTGTCACAAATGATTTTCGCACTGTCTTTACACAAGTTTTCAACCTGTAGAACTTCCGGCGCGCTATCCAGGCTTATTGATGCCACAAACTCATCAATCGCGTTATCAACAAACACCTCAGCTGCAGCCGTAATATCAGAACTACTTTCCGTAACACTCTGCAGAATTTCCTTATCAGTATTAGTCTCACTAAAAGTTACAGTAACAGTAGAAGTATTAACCTCAGTAACAAGACCATCCTCACGCTTAATAGTTCCAGTCGGAACCACAGCACGAGTACCATATACAGGATGACGAAGAGAACCAATTCCTCTCTCTTCCAGTGCAGCTTCAAACTCATCAGCTTTATCCATACAAAGCTCACCGGTAAAAATACAGGTAAGCGGAAAGCGGCGGCCACCACGTCCGAGGCTCTGAACATAAGCACCGTCTTTTTCAGGGAATGTAAAAGTCGCAGTCTTCAAGTCAGTTTCTTTAGAAACATTATCAAAAACAAAAGAAAACTCTTTTCCAGAAGGACTGGTATATTTAATGTCATTCAATTCCATATCTCCCATTTTTATTCAGAAACATGGGAAAAACTATCAACAAGCATACTTTTTCTAAAAGTGGCGTTTTATCCACATATTCCACAAGTTATCCACAATCCGCCACAATAAAAAAAGGGAGCGCACCGGCAACCAGCACGCTCCCCAGGAGAGAGTTTATGTTAAACGGCGATGAAGCCATTTAAGCCATTTTAATTATTTCTTTTTAGATAAAGCGTTAATTCCAGTAATAACACCAATAATCAAAAGAACCAGAGCAATTACAGCCACAATGATTTTAGAAACCATATCAGGCGCAAGACCAAGCAAACCAAGTCCAAGAGAACCGGCTGCAATTAAAATAATTGCCAGAACAACTTTCCAGTCTTTTTTTTCAGACTTTTTGTAAGTTGCCACACACAAAGCTCCTGCAGAAGCAAAAGCAACAGCGAGAGCAGTCCATTCTACAGCAGGAACATCAGTTACAGCAGCAACGGCCGCACCTGCAAGAATCAAAGCAATCAGAATGTAGATAAAGATTTTCTTCATAATCTTCCTCCTAATATTTTAAGCAGTCATTAAAGACTACCTGTATCCACTAAAAACTTCCGCTGGAAGCACTCTGGATAGTAATTCCAGGAGCCGGACCACTAACCTTAGCCTGAACACCTTTCTCAAGACCAATAGTCATACGGCTCTCATTAACCGTTGTACTCTGCTCATAAGAATAACGTTCTGCAGGAGTTACAGGCGCATAACCAGTAACTCCTGGATTTTCGCTCGCTTCTGCATCCTCATCTTTCTGAGCTTCATAAGTCATAGAATTAATAAAATCATCAATTCCGGAATTAAATTCCGCAATCTTTCCGCCAATTCCAGGAATATGACTAAGCATACCAAGTAACTTCTGAACCGGAGTTAAAAGCCATTTTAAGATAGTAGCTCCAATCTGCTTAATACCAGCAATAAAACCACCTTCTTTAAAAGCATTAATAATATTTGCAATCGGCTCCCAGAGCTTCTGTAAAGCACCTAAAAGCACATTCCAGATCACGTTAGCAATATTCTTAATCCACTGCCATGCTTTCTGCATTGCAGCTGTTACCTTATCCCAATTCATAGCAAGCGCAACAATAGCCGCAATAAGCGCAATAATTCCAAGTACAATCCATGTAACCGGATTCGCCAGCATCGCAATATTAAAGCCTGTCTGCGCTGCAGTAGCCGCAGTAGTAGCTGTAGTTTCTGCAGTCATGGCTGCAGTTTCAGCCGCAACCGCAGCAGTCAAAGCTGCCTTAGCTGCAGTCAATCCGCTGGTAATTGCAACCCATCCAATCTGAGCCGCCTTAATAATTACCTGAATAGCCTGCCATGCTTTCATAGCAATGACAGTACCCATAATTACAGTTTTATATAAAGTAATAGCACCTACAATCGCAATAATCGGACCGCGTAAAGCCCAGATAACCTGAGCAAATCCAACTACCATTCTTATAGCACCACTAAGAATATTCATTACACCAATAATCGCCTGAGTGACTTTATCAATATTGATATTATTCACCATATCAATAATTTTCTGTAATCCCTCAGAACCGCCATTTTCAGCCACAGCTTTACCAATATTCAGCTGCACGCCCTCAATAGCACTCTTCAAAAGCGTAATCTGACCCTTTAAAGATTTATTCATTGCAGTAGCAATGTTTTCAGCCGTACCACCAGCACCTTCCAGAGTAGTTACATATTTTCTGATTTCTTTAGTACCAGACTGCATAAGTGTCAAGAATGCACCAATATTTCGCTTACCAAAAATATCCTCAAGCGCAGCGTTTTTAGTCTGTTCGTCAAAATCTCCGAGTTTATTTTCAAACTGCTCAAGAATGTCAATAACAGGTAACATCTTTCCGGCCTGATCATAAACTTTGATTCCAAGTTTATCCAAAGCCTTAGCACCACTTGAACTAGGCGCACCAAGATTCAACATCATATTTCTTAATGCTGTTCCGGCCTCAGCTCCCTTTATACTGCTATTAGCAAGAATTCCAACCATACCACTAAACTGCTCAAGAGAACCGCCCATAGTAGTAAAGGTAGAAGCACCGCTCTTTACAGCTTCAAACCACTGGCTCATATCGGTATTAGCCATGTTAGTAGTTTTAGCTACAACGTCAGCAATACGATTCATATTCTTAGAAGTCTGCTCAGCAACTTCCTCAGCTGATAAAGAAGGATCATTAACGGTAAGCCCAAAAGCACCAATCGCGTCAGTGGCCATATCAACGGCACTAGTCAAATCCATGTTAGTGGCTGCAGCAAGATTAGTAGTACCCATAAGCATACCAATAGCCTGATCAGATGAAAAACCAGCCATCGCCATCTTATCAAGCGCACCAGCCGCCTCTTGCGCACTGAATTTCGTTTTAGCTCCAACTTCCATCGAAGCTTTCTGGAGCCGTTCCAAATCCTCGGTAAACTTTTCGCTGGTAACATCCAGGTCCACAAACTTAGCACCAGCCTGAGTTACACTGTCTTCAAACTCAATATATTTTTTTGTTGAATCTACAATAGCAGCCACCGAAGCCGCAGCTCCGACAGCTAAAAGACCTTTAGCAGCTCGCTTACAGCTGTTTCCAAACTCATTTAAACTTTTCTCAGCGGCTTTCATGTCGCTTTTAATTTTAGTATTAATTGATTGAGAAACACCCTTTAATCCTTTCATTTCTCCTTCAATCTTTTTTATAGGAGCAGTCATAGCATCAACAGCCTTAAAAATTGTTTCAACCGCGTACTTACTTGCCATGATTCTTTTTCGCCTCCTTTGTAGATTTCTGAATTTCGATTAATCCGGGAATTAAAGCATCGTACCAAAAGTGAATTTCACTTAAAGTCAAATTACCAGGTAAGACCGGCAAGTGATAATCTGAATAAATCTGTCTTAAAGCTGTACAAGCTCCAGTAAGCAGATCTACTTTCTTTCTCTTGCCGTCCACCGCAATTTCAAACTTTAAATACTCAAGAAAAAACTTGCGATAGCCTGTAAAACCTTATAGTCGGTCGCATGGATTTTATTAAAGAATCCGTTGTCTTTTCCTGTCATTGCGCTCATAACACAATTCAATTTCTTAAAATTCTGAGTGTCTTTCATGCCGTCCATAGCAGTAAAAAGACTTCCCATAGGCTGGCCAATATTTAATTTCATGCCGGAAAAATTTTCCGGACTACGATTAGAAACAGTGTATTCAATTTCACCGTCACTAAAAGTCAAACGTCCAGCCATACAAGCATCAACAAGACGCTTTTTAAGATTTTCAAAATCCTTAGCGTCCTCTTCATTCATGTTAGCAACTTCATAATCAATACCGGTAATATCACACCAGTTTTCAAATTCTTTTTCTGCCTGCTCTTTAGCAATTACTTCATCAGCCATAATTCAAATCTCCTATATAAAAAAATAAAGCAGAAAGCCCCCGGCGCACCAGGGAACTTTCTGCTTAAAGTTCCAAAAACTTAGCCGAGCTTTTCGCAGGAACCGTTCAGAGTAATCTCTGCAGTTCCTTCTTTCATGTCAGCTTTTACCGCGTCGGTAATCTGCATAGAACCACCAATAACAGTTCCATCAACCATAGTCGCAGAAACGTCAAAGAAGTCCATGCTGTCCTGGCATTCTTTTAAGAACTCCATATCGTCATTCTCATTACTGAGAGTAACATGAAGTCCTTCGATAGCACCCACATGACGGCTCTTAACAATTCTGTTAGTACCATCACCATTAGGCTTTACTTCATTATGAAAACCATTGTAAGTAATCTCACAAGTGTCTTCTCCGTCAGTAGTAAAGCGGCGGCCATTAATAACAATAGATTCAATGCATCCAGAAGCCATTATTCACCTCCCAGGTAGAATCCGAAGAATACATCAGTTGAAGAAACCTCAATGTTACCACTGAGCTTTACAGGGAACTGAACGTTAAGTCTCTTTGGATTCTCGCTGTCAATTTCAACTTTCAGATTCTTCTTAGTGAATTCTGCATCACTAATAAGAGCCTTAGAAGCCAGAGATTTTGCAAGATTCACAAATGCAGTAACAACCATCTTAGGCTGAACAGCATTAGGATTAGTTACAACATCTGCATCAGGAACAAGAGGAACACCAATCATTCCGTCAGCTTCCATAATCAAACGAACATTGTAAACAACGTTCATCAATTTCATCATATCTACAACGTAGCGGCGAGAAGGATATTTACCCTCAGCAACCGGATGATAGAAAGTGATAATGTCGTTCAAACGTGCAGCAGAACCTTCTTTAATGTTAGTTGAGGCACCTTTAGAAACAGCCTGATTACGAACATTGTAATCTTCCTGAACCAGATCATCTCCAGTATGAAGACCAGTCAAAAGACCTTTATAACCGCAAGCTGGATCTTTATCAGCCTGTGTCATAATGTCATTTACAAGACCCTTTGCAGCAACCACATAAGGAAGCTCGCGAGAACCAACAGAAGGAATCAGGAAGTTGATGTAGTCGTTAGGACGTGCATCAGTTACAGCTGTACGAGTAGCATAATTGTCAGTACAACCATGAGCTACAAGACAGCCCTTCTTATTAAGAACACCCCAGCGTCCTTCTCCGAAGTTCTGGTATTTATCAAGGTTAGTTGAGTTATTATATGGATAAAGGTCCAGAATAACAGTTTCCCAAACACCGCCGATAGCAGCGAGAGCAGAATCAACATCACCATCAATCGAACCGCCTGAAAGCTGAGTAACGCTGAAAGTCAATCCAGCAATGTCAGCATCGAGTTCAATCTTAATCAAGTTTCCGATAGTTCCCTTACATTTTGAAGTAAGTGGAATCGCATGGCTGTCTACATCACCTGCAGTAACAGGCATATTAAGAACACCATTAATGGCTGTCTTAATTGCAGCAAGCACATCGTCACCGGCATCATCTTTAGTTACAGCAAACTCTGCAACAATTCCGCCGATGTAAATCTTACCACTACCGTTAGCAGTAGCAGTTCCGGTAATTCCAAGACTACCAGCCGCAGCGACAGCACTAGTTCCTTCTGCTACTGGATAAATAGTAACAGGGAAGCTCGCGCCGTTTCCACTCTGCGGAAACAGCTGCAAAGCAGCAAGATGAAGAGGAGAACCATAGCCATAACGCTCTGCTACCAAAGCTGCGCTAGATTCACATTCATACTTTTTTGTTGAATAAGCAATGCCGCTATTACCCGGACCTACAATCGCAAGTCTCTGAGGCAAGAGAGCAGCCTTGCCAGCGTTAAAGTTCTTATAGCTAACTTCTACGCCAGTAACGCGCGAGATAGCAGAAGCACTTACACCCATCTTATTCCTCCTGATCCATATCTACGATAACCAATCCGGTATCGTCAAGAATTTCCAACGAAATCGGCGCAATCTCTACGCCAGCCACCTGAGGCGAAAACTCAATCAGATCCACATCCATCACAATGCGCACAATACACACTCTTCCGGCTGCATTCTGCTGATTCGGCACACCGCTCATCATTTTTTTAACCTGACGCGCAGTAACCACTCCCCTCAAACCCAGGTAAGCATAATTTCCGGCACATAAAATATTGCGAATGATTCTGGCTGTTTTCCAAGCCTTAATCACCGCCATTCTACCGGTCCGACCATCACCATCAAAAGTTCCAGTCGCATAACAGTCAATATTAAAAGTGGCTGTCACATTATTTTTATTCGTAACAGTAGAACCGCTTCCACCGTCTACACTTACAAGCGAAACATTCACAAGCGGAAAAACATCTTTATCTTCTTCCGTTTGCAGTTCCCACGGCTGATCATTTTCCAGATAGACTTTTATGTTATAATCGTCTGCTCTTACGTCTCCTGCTTCCATTGCAAGCTCATACTGATTCGCAGCTTCAAGAGCAAGAATTCCGCAAATCTGGTCACGGACAATTTCCACATTATCCGGCGTACTTAAAAGCTCATGTACCTGAATATCACTCATCCTCTTCTTCCTCGTTCTTAGACTTTTCTTCAAGATTCAGAGCGCAGATTAAACGCCCTACTCCAAGCGTTCTGTCAGGCTCAAAGCGAACCACAAACAAAATCCATTCATGGCCGCTCATATCCACATAAACTACACGCCAGCCGCGCGCAGGCTTTACATATTCGCCGTCAGAAGTCAAATCGCTCATTCTAAAACAAGCAGTAATCATTCTTCCTGCAATCGGATTCCCCTCAGTATCCACCAGATAACCAATGTCACCCACAAAACCCGATAAATTAAAACCTGTTCCACTAGGCTTCAAAAGAGTGAATGAAACAGCTCCGCCAACCTCTTTATCAGTAAGAGTTACTGCTAAATCTGCCTCTGCAAGCTGTCTCAAACCCATTATTTTCCACCTTTTTTAGAGCCAGCCTTTTTATCAGCTTCGCCCTTCTTTTCAGCTTCATCAGCTGCAGCATCCGCTTTCTTAGCCTCATCAGCTTTTTCTGCATCAGCTTTCTTTTCGCCTTTTTCTTCAACAGCAAGAATCTGGCCTTTAGAAACTGCATCATCAAATGCAGTTTCCGGCTTAAATATGCTCTTAGTGATTACATCACCAGGAGCATAAACCTTGCCGCCGTTGTAAAAGCTCACGCCCTCAGCAACAACGTACTTCATACCGTACCTCCAGCCTTAGTCCTACGAAAGAACAGTAAGACAACCGAAACGGTCGATAGATACAGGAATACAAACTGGACGAACAGTAGCCTGAGCTACAGTAGTATCCTTATCGTCGTTGTTATAAACCTTGTTATGAATCTTCATACCGCCCTGATATGTAACCTTTTCAGGAATAACAGAAGCGAATGGCTCAATCATACCAAGAGAAGGAACTCCACCGTAAACGCAGCGGAAGTCCAAATCCTCAGGATCAGCAAGCACGATAACCTTTTTATCATCCACAAATGGAGTTACTGTACTGTCATTAAATGCAGTGTAACGTCCGTTATAAACCATAAGGTCAAGACGATAAGCACCAAGTTCAATATAACCCATGTACTTTCCGCCCTTGTTTACAATACGAGGATTAAGGTTACCAAGTCCAAGACCGTCTTTCTTAACGGCGTTCTGAACAGCTGTATTCTGGATGAAAGCATTCCAAGCCTTAGCACCAAAAATAGCAATCTTAGCATCAACCAAACCGTCATCGCGGATAGCGTCAGCAAGAGTTTCCAAATCACCAAGCGGATCAGCACCAGCCTGGTCCCATTTAGTGCTTACAGTAGCAATATGAGTAGCCTTAGCATTGAAGTCCAGCTCATAAGCATCATTACCAGCATCGTCAGTAAGTTTAAGTTTACCAGTCTGGAGAACCTGAGAAGCCTGCAATTCTACAGCACGGCCAAGCATTCCATACATAAGCTGGAAAGCACGTTTTAGAATAGTAACCAAACGGCCAAACCAAGTACCAATAGCCTCGTATTCATTTTCACCAGGCTGTCTCTTGAGCAAATCGAAAATGTTTACCGGACGAGCGAGTTTATATACAGGAGGCTTTACCTGCTTTCCCGTAAATACGTCGTCAGAAATTGCGATAGCACCGTTTGAAAGGTCACGAAGAACCGGCGCAACCTGCTCACCTGAGCGAACAATGTCAATATCAACATATTCAGCATCAGTATAATCTTCCTCAGTAGTCTTAAAGAAAGACGAAAGGAAGCCCATTTTATCCATCTTTGGGAAGCTCTCAAAGATTTTAAGAACCTTTTCCTTGAATGCACTCTGCATATCAAAACTCCTTTTAAACTACTGATTATCAGTAGAATTCTGTTCAGTAATCTTTACTGGAATAATTCCGGCTGTCTTAGCCAGATCTTTCTGCAATGCAGTAGCAGCAGTACCAGCAACCTTAATCTTAGAACCGTCTACAGGTCCGGCAATGTAAGCAGTAAGAGGAACATCTTTACCAGATGTACCACCTTCGAGCTTTTCGCGGCCAGTATAGATAGCGCAGATTGGATCAATAAGACCAGATACAGCGATTCCAGTGTACGGAATGAATTTACCGCTTCCACCTCTATCACGTGCAAGAAGGTCACCCTGAACAACTTCGCCGTTAGCAGCGATAGTTACCTTACCAGATTCATAGAAACCGTCACCCAAAACGATTTCTTTATCAGAACCATAATTCTGGACGTTCATGTTAGCCATAATTAGTTTCCTCCCAATGCTTTATCAAAAGCGGCCATCATTGCTTCTTCCTTTTCGTTGTTAGAAGCAGCTGGAGTAGCAACATCACCAGGATTATCTTCCTTGCGAGCTGTAACAGCAGCATTAGCAACACGCTTTTCAAAGTAAGTTGTCTGAACATTATTATCAGCAATAGCAGAGCCATCACGGATAAAACCAGCAGCAACATCAAGACAGCCAGCGATTTCGCCCATCTTCAAATGAGCGTCACAGCGCGAGCGTTCTTCTTTAGAACCTTCTGCTTTACCAGCCGCAAAAACTTCGGCATAAAGAGCAGGCTCTTTAGACTTGAGTTCTTCGATAGTCATAACGCTATCCTCCGTATTATTTTGCGCCGCATTCACGGCAATATTTTCAGGAGCGTTATGACTTTCGCCATGCTCCATTTTCACAGTTTTAGTAAGACTGGCTGCAATGTCAGAATAAGCACTGGCATCCACAAACTTAGTCTCTTTTCGTGTTTTTTCAACACTCATCTTCGCATTATTAAATAAAGCAGATTTATCAACATCATCCACTTTAGAACCGCTGGCAATAACCTCATCAGCAAAGCCTTCGTTCACAATCTCTTCACCAAAAAAGAAAGTTTCTGCATCCATTAATGAATGAAGTTCTTTATCGCTCTTTCCGGAAATCTGCTGATAATATTTAGCCATAAGATTATCAATAGACACTAAAAGACCAGCCTCTTTTTCAAGCTCAAGATGATTACCCATAACGCTAGACCAGGCGTTATGAATCATATAAACAGCGTTATCCTCAACAAGAATCTTACTGTTAGGATTTTCCACCTTAGCAGCAAGCGCAATAATAGACGCACTGGAAGCAGCCATTCCCTGAATATAAGTTTCTACAGTTACTTCCTTATGCTGGCGCATAAAGTTACGGATAATATTAAAAATGGAAATACATTCCCAGACAGAACCGCCTGGACTGTCAATAACAATCTGAACTTTATTATCTTCCTGGTCATAGTTTTCAAGCTCACGGCGCATAAACTCCGCAGTAATACCACTTTCCCACCAGGAATCGCCAATTCGTTTATTAACCAAAATAGACTTCATATATGCCATTTTGTACCCAACAAATCGGAAAAACTATCAACTACGACACATTTTTTATCAGGTAAAAATAAAAAAAAAGCCCCGTGTTTCCACGAGGCTCCTCCCACTTAAAGACCTTATCTCACCCTATAAAGTCTTTAATCGCTCATACAAATTACCAAGAGCATTACCAATATGATTAACGCACTTTTCACTCAATCCACCGCGATTATTCATCATAACCTCAGAATAAAGCTCCAGATGATAAATCACATCGTCCAGCAATTCTCTACCTTCAAAAGATAACTGCTCTTCAACTTCTTTTTTTGAATCTGCCATTTTCAAAACTCCTAATTTTAATCTTTATCGAAGTTTTTCAAAAAGTATAGATTACACATCGCATGATCCAGATGACTTTTTCCACTTTCCGGATCAACTTTCTCACCGTTCTGCCATGCTGTTAAGTGTCGCATTAATGCAGCAAAATATCTGTTCTTACCGTCAGGAACTTTCTTCCAGTTTTCACGCGCGTATTTCTCCGCACCAAATGTAAGAACTTCGACACATCCCTCAAGTGATTTCAATTCCAGAAGCGACCAGTCCGGCTTTCCTTTATCAGCTTTCACGCCACAGCCGGAATGAATATCAGCAATCAGGTCATCATTTATTTTACCACTCATTTACTTTCTGAACCTCAAAAAACCTAAAAGATTATCACAAGAGCGAACTTTAAATTTCACACCATCCTGCTTTAATCCATCCTGTTCCGCCACCAGAAAGGAACGTCCGTCAATATTTCCCATTACAAGCGCAACATGGCCATATTTATTCTTATCAGTCGCACCCCACACAGCCACATCCCCGGCACGCGGATTAATATAAACCTTTTCAAAATACTTCTTCTCAAGAGGCATTTTGTCATAATTCAAAAATAAATCCTTAGCACCCTCTACACCACCCGTATGAGGAATGCCAAGTACATCCTGACAAAACTGGCGAAATAGATCTACACACTGCGCACCATAAGCCTTGTCAAAATCGCACTTCTTACCAGTCCACTTATTCAAAAATTCATCAATCGTCTGCATTATTCACCTCTCTCATAAAGCTGCTTAGTCCGTTCATAAGCCTCTTTAGTTGCTTTATAATCAATTTTAAAATCTTTCAAACTGTCATAATATTCAAGCGACATTAAAACCATACCGCTCTTATCATCATAATCAACGTCACAATCACCCGGCTTAGGAAACTCCGGCCACACTACTTCCGGAAGTACATAAACCGTCTTAGTCGTAGTCACGCAGGCTGTCAGTGATAGCATTAAACTTATCACGGCCACTAAGCCCATCAGTCTTATGCTTTTCTTTATCTGCATTTTCAAACACCTCTTTTTTTATCCGCGCTTCATTCTGTGCAAGCTCCACCTGATAGCGAAGCCGCTCAGCTCTCTCATGTTCATCCTTGTAAGCCTTTTCACTCTTACGCCATGCCTTAAAAAGTAAAACGGCGGCCACCAGAAGAACAGCAATAACCGCAATCAAAATCAAAACAGTTTTCACTGCAGCCCCTCCTCATTCTTAGAAGCTAAAGCGTCGCTGATAGCAAAAGCCGCTTTCTGGCCAAAGTTAGCACCCAGGTAAAAAGCACTGATATAAAAAAAGTCTTTCAAAACCGCTTCAAAAAGTTCCACAGTTTTTTCAACCGCCACCACATTCTTAATACAGCTGATTAAAACCACAACGCCCACAATCAGCGTCAAAACCAGCCATACAACCCACACTAAAAACTTCCTGCTCTGCAATTTAGCAGGCTTTTCTTCCACTTTCTCAACTTCATCCGCCATAACAAACCCCTTATTTTTTCATTAAAAAATTAATTAAAATGTTTACGCCAGAAGTGACGACGATAGTCAGTACAATTACCGCAATTTTTTTCCAGACCGCCAGAGCCACTTCTCCGCTTTTTTTTTCCAGCTTATCAATTCTTCCACGAATCAACTCATCACTCTGAATACTCTTCGCAACACTACGGTCCAGCTTCGCTTCCAGTTTTTCAGTATTAAGTTTTATAACTTCAATACTGTTAATCATCACAGGAATATCTTTGAGAATCTTTTCATGGTCGTCTACTTTCTTTTCAATACTTTCAATCTTTGCATTCATCTCAGTCATCTGCACAGCTGTACTCTTCGAGATCTCAAACATCTGGAGCATAAGCTCTTTATTGGTCATACCGTCGCCCATAATAAACCTCCGCTCTATTTGTCAGTAGTCTCATCGTCAGCATCATTATCATCCAACTGATTATCCGCTTCCGACCCGTCCATGCTATAAGCAGGCTTTCCGTTATTGTCTTCCAGAATATGAGGATTAAAACCAAGTTGATGAGCATAATTAATTTCACGTTTAAGCTGCGCGATAGTCTTTCTGAAAGTCTTACCGTTAATACGCTTACACTCATCGTCAAGAGTAGTAAGACCATTATCAAGCGCATCATTAGCAGCCTTAACATCCTTAGTACGTTCAACGCTAGGACGTGCAATACCGCTCCACGAACAGCTTAACCATGCAGCTTTAATCTGCCACAGTTTCGGATCCGCAAAAGCCATAACAAAACCCGGAAGATTAAGCATTCCGTTTAATGCCGCCTGAATCACAAACTCTTCAAAAATAATCTGACAGAAGTCTTTAGCATTCTTAAAATTACGATATTTAAGATATACCTCAAATTCATTATTAGCCTGACGGCTCGCAGAATAAGAAGATGTAAACTTTAATTTTGCAATCTCCGGAGGAATTTCCAGACTCCAGCAAATCGCATCAATAATCGCACCTTCAAAAACCGCAAAATTTACATTCGGCCTGTTAGTAGAATAGCTTACAACCTCTTCGCCTGGAGCAAGATCATCGAACACCGTACCAGGCTGCATCAGCTGAATAGGTTGATGACCCTTAGGCGGAATTTCCGAACCAATACCAGTTTTAATACCGCCTACTTCCTTCATAGGACGCTGCAGCCCTGCAGTCGGACGAGTTCCAAGCGCAGTCTCCGGAGACTTCTTCACAGTAAACGCAATCAAAGCGTTAATAACTGCAGCTCTTATTTCGGCATCCTTGTATTTATCAATATCAGAAAGCATAGAAAGCACGTTAGCCAGTAAAGGCTCACCGCGCACCTTATCGCTCATTTTTTCAGAACCGTAAACCATCCAGCTTATCTGTCTTCCGGATTTTTCACCCTTTACAGGAATACGTTCATATTTAAGCTGGCCGTCTTCAAAAGTCTGAACAAAATAAGCAACATGACGGTTATACTTATCAAGCTCAACGCCCTGAATAATTCTGTTTCCGTTTTTACAAACATAATCTGCAGGAGTTTTAATATTATTACCGTTCACCCACTGCCACATCGGAAGCCCGTTAGTATGATTCACACGCGCAATAATAACACCGTCACCACACAAAATAGCTTCACGTCTTACAACTTCCTGGAACTCACCAAAAGTTAATTCCTTACGATAATCAAAAAGCTCATAATTATTCGTATAAAGATTAAACTGCGAAGTAATAACATCACCATACTTCACAGCCAAATCAGCGCGCTCCATATCATCCTTACCAGGCCACAAAACATCTTCATTCGGACTACTATTCGCACTTAAACCGGTAAAAATCTCATTACGCAGGATGCGGCGCAAAATACCACGCGCATACGGAGAATCAGTCCAAAGCTCCATAGACTTCTGACGAAGCGTCCAGTAATCAATAGAATTAAAAACCTTAACAAGCCCAAGAGAACCGCGGAACTTTTCACCGCTCCAGGTAACATTCTGGCTCAAAGCCTCAGCCACCATTCTCTGATATTTATTATGAATCTCAGCTTCAAACTGCTTACGTGTTTTAAAATTAAAAATACCCATTTAGAACCCCGGACAAATCTGAGGACAACGGCTGCCCCCTACCTGTAAACGTGCTTCCAGAACCGCAATATCACCCAGCAGCTTCTCACGTCTCAGATATAAATTACTCAAGTCAGAACGGCTAACCGTCTGCTTATCCTGTCCGGTATCAATCGTATAAGACTGAATATTTCCGTTTTTATTAAAGGCTACAATCGCCTTTTCAATCTCTAAAAGTAAAATTTTGGCATTAGTCAGCTCATCTTGCCAAAAAGTCTGAGAATCCTCGTTTACAACAGGACTATTAACGTCAATAACCATAAAAACCATTATTGACCCATACCCATAGAAAAACTATCAACTAAACTTGATAGATTTTCCGGTCACACCAAACCAATAATTACACTTATGTTTTCCGGATATAAAATGGTCATAGATGACCCGTCAAAATTTCACCTGCTCACAGAAGATATGAAGTCTGATATGCTCAAAGCTGCAGCCGCAACTGTAAACGTGCAGGCCGCACTTACCAGAAAAAACGCAATAGAAAAGCTGCATCAAGATTTCACCCTCAGAAACACTTTCACAGAAAAATCAATCGGCTTCGACCGCGCGCCTGCAGAAGCAACAAGTTTCTCAGAAATAGAAAGCCACGTCGGAGCAAGAGACCGCGCATCCTATCTGGAACGCCAGGAAACCGGCGGCACACACAGAGCTTCAAATGGCGGCCAGCTCTCAATTCCAACCACCGCAGCCAGATCCGGAAGCAGCCGCAATCCGGTCCAGAAATCCATGTACCGCTCAAAAATCAATAAAAAAATAATTAAATATAATCCGTATTATAAAGGCACCGGAAAATCCGCGCTCGTATCAGCTGCAGAAGCAGCTTACACACAAAACAAATATCTCAAATACAATAAAAACATCTACCGCGTAACCTCATTCACAAAATCAAGCGGCCATGTAAAATTCAATTTAGAAATGATCTATTTCCGCGGCGTAACCCAAACCCAAACCCAGGCAACCCACTGGCTCACAGAATCAATGGCCAAGCCTGCAGCTGACGCACAGTCCATCTTTAATTCCCAGATGAAAAAACTGGAAAGAAAATAAAAAAAAACTCCAGCCGCCGAGCTGGAGTTTAAACAAGAAGACACATAAATGCAAGACAGTCCATGTGTCTAAAAATATTTTTAACACATATTTTTATATTTTGCAACCTTTATAATTCACTATAATCTTCCGGCACTTTAAAATAACAAATAATCAATCCGTCCAGCGTCGCCTGTTCCCTCTCAATCCTGCAGCCGTTACTCTTTTCCCACCCGTCCAGCATTGCAATATGAGTACATTTTTTAAGCTCCGCCAGATCTACTTTCATAAAATCTTCATATTTCACTTCTGGCTTTACTTTCAAAAGCTCATCAGAGAGCTTTACAGGATTAACTACATCATAACCAATAGCCTTATAAAACTCTTCCGCCCTGGTAAAGTTAGCCCTGTATTCCTCTTCCGGAATACCAGTAATCGCACCGCTTAAATAAACTCTTTTCATTGTCCTTTCCTCCTGCACCACTCCAGAAATTCATCCGAAGGATTCATTTTTTCAAGACGTTCACTCCATCCTTCTTTTTTCAGGATGAATTTCACGCAGTCAAACTTTTCAAAATATTTCACATCGCAAACATCAAGACTGCAGCTCATAACAATCTCACAAAAGCAGCACTCCAGATATGAGAATTTTTTAGTTTTCACAGTATCCCCATAAGCCGGATAATCATGCAGCAGTAATTCTTTGTAAAATGCAATTATGAATTGCAGAAACTCCCTGTCGCTCTGTTCCATCTTCTCTCCTATTCCATCGTAAACATCCCATAGCTCGCGTAATTCCAGAACGCATTCCAGTCAAGCATATTACCGCGCAGATCATTACGACAAATATCATCCGCAAAAATTTCAAGAGCCGCCAGGTTATAAACATAAGTATCAAAACCATGATTCGCCGCTCCAGGCTTCGCTCTCCATACCGTACGAATATATTTATTAGTCCTTTTATCGTATTCTTCAACCTTTTCCTCAGCTTCAAACATACGGAAATAGTCATCATGGAAATTATCCGGAAAGTTCGGAAACCATTCCGGCTGCTTAGTTCCCTCGTCCCACTGCAGCATATTCATTGCACGGCTGATTCTGTCTTTAAGTTTACCAGTGTTAATATGATAAGCCAGAGGAAGTCCAATCGCTTCAAGTGTCTTACGGTTAAACAGCTGGTAAGTTTCCCCATTCTTAATCCAGTCAGAACCTTTACAGGCATAAACGCCAGCAGTAAAGCGAGCGCAGAACGCATAAACCCAGTCAGTATAGTGACCACTATCCACAAGAGTTATGGCAATTTTATATTTCTTCCCGTCATCAGCCACAAAAACTGTATTTTCAATGTAAGTCGCAAGCCTATCCCAAACACCATAAAAATCCTCAGAAGGACCTTCAAACCTCTGGAAATCAATAGTCCATGTCACGCCACCGGCACTAAATCCCTTAGTATCCACATACAAACAGTCTTTCTGAACGTCCACCGCACAGGTAATAATCCAAACCGGAGAACCTGCATCCTCCATCGCCATTTTATTCGGAACCTTACCGCGCGCAAAACCAAAGCGTTTATGCAGCAGAGCTTTCTCGCGCCTGATCTGTTCATTCTGCTCTCTGAATGGTAACCCCTGTTTCAAGTTGCGGAAAGTTCTGTAACCCTCTTTATCCTTCACACGGTTATTTTTCAAATCCCAGCACTTCGCCCAGGCAATTACAAAGTCTTCCCAGGAAAACATTCCCGGAGGATTATAAATCGGCGACAAATGATAACTTCGAGCATCCTTTTCCTCACTCTTCTTAGTTGCCCTCCATTCGCCCTTTTCCATGATTATCGCCTTATCATAGTTTTTCATAATCTTGCCGCAGTGCGGACACTTATAACCTACCGTCTCAAGTTTCGGCTGGTAATTCTCATCATTTTCCCAAACAATACCACCAATCTGATTATCATGACTTTCATCCCAGATAGCCCACTCAAGAGGCTGCATCTCACCGCAATACTTACACGGCACAAAATACCGCCGCTCATCACCCAGCTGATAAAGTCTCCAGATTTTAGAAGTCTGTTCAACAGTCGGAGTAGAACCAAAATAAATCTTCCTGGTAGAAGGATAAGCGTCAGAACGTGCAATAGCCAGATCTTCCATCGTACCTTCGCCCTTAATGTTCTCACTCATACCGTCAAGCTCATCAACTAAAACAATCTTGTATGAAAAGTTTCTGAACCTGTTACCAGAACGTCCGCCGACAGCATGAAGATAACCACCCGGAAATTCCTTCTTAAACGAAGTATCACCGGTATTACGCGCGCCTGCAGCTTTCTTAGTCTGCGCAAAAATCTTACCGCGCAGGCCGGAAGTATCAATCATTCGGTCAATTTTAGTATCCATTGCAAGTTTCGCCATGCCCTCATCCGGCAAAACATAAAGCATAGGAGCCGGATTACAGCCGATTCCATAAAGCATAACTGTCTCAAGAATTGCTGTAGTCGCTCCCAGCTGATTCCCTTTCATAATATAAACCTTATGAATCGGACTATCCGGACTAAAATTGTCTACAATCTCTTTAAAATACGGAAACTGCTTAAAAGAAAACTTACCAGGAAACGGCGTCAAATCCGCCGCCATATAACGCACCTGGCAAACATAATCACTAGGATTCATGTAGTTTCTTTTAGCAGTCAGCGCAAGAAAACTCTTTTTGAGAAAATCAATATCCGCCGAATTAATAACGCACTTCAAAACCCTCTTTCCCCTTAAAGATTTTTATATAAATCAGCATCTCCATAACAGCAGTGATAAATATCAGCCTTAAACAACTTTAAAATACAAAAGCCGCTTCCCACCTTCACTTTATTAATCATCTTATACCCAGGAAGCGGAATACAAAGTGGAACCACGTCATTAACATGAGCATACTGCATAGCACTTGTCACACAGCCGCTCACATATTTCCAAGTCTTACGCCCCCAAAGCGGCTTAGGCGCACCAAAAGTAATAACAGCCGCTCTGTCATGTGTTCTGTAGCAGTAATCCTCAGCTGCAAGCACACTCATTGCACCGCCATAACTCCAGCCGCAGATTTCCACCCTGTAATCCTTATGGACCTGCTTTTCTTTAATCAGCGCGTCCATAACAAGATCATTACAAGATTTCCAGGCATTACCCCAGCCGCGCGCAATCAGCATACAGCTTTCCTGTCTCTTGTAAATCTTCACAGGAAAGTCAAAATTATTATGCCAGTCGCGCTTAGTTGTCGATTCTTCAAAAAGCAGTCTCACTACCTTTTCAGAATCTTCCACCACCACAGCCCAATCTACATCGTCACCGCTTTTAGTGTACTCAGTCTTTTTAATCAGTTCATAAAGTTCATTAGGCTTCATTTTCCTTTTCCTCCCACACTTTTTCCGCGCAGCCATGCTTCACCATGTTTTTAATTCCACACTGGCAAACCACTGCCGGAGTTCCCCCAGAGAAAGGACAACGGCCATACACCCTTTCAGCGCACTGATTATTCACACTTACCACGCAAAAGTTATAGCAGGCTTCTTTTTTGTCATTGTTATAATCAACAAATCGAATCACGTTATCCTCCTTTTTTTTCAAGCTACTTTCAAAAAAAAGCTATTCAAGTCTCTTAAATAAAATCATCATCGCAAACACAAACCTTTTCCCCAACGGCATTTCCTTAATCCGGTCATACAGAACGCCTTGAGCTTTCACATAGGCATCCTTAACTTTTTTATTCACACTTTTCCTAATCTTCCTGTCGTTCTTTCCGCTCATTCTTTAACTTCTCCCTACGCTTACGGCTCCACTCCCTCTGGTAAATCTTATTGCGCGCCTGAAATTCAGGATTCGCACGCCGCTTTTTCCAGTATTCTTTCCGCTTCTGCCGTATAACCTCACGCTCTTCCTCGCTGATCTTCGCCCAATGAGCCGCGCGCTGTTCCCTCGCCTTACGATTTCGCTCGCTTATTAACTGCCGCCCACTCTTAGTCTTACAGGTCAGCCCATGTATTTCTGCAATATCCAGATACTTTAATTTAAGCTCACACTGCAGATAACGAACCAGATTTAATTCCGGCTCACCCTTAACAACTCCTCCGTATTGCATATTCATAACACCAATAATCCTATGGTCCACCTTATGAATATTATCCGGAGAAAAATTCCGGTTATCGCCATCAAGAAACACAAACTGATTCCTAATCGAAAATGGCTCTCCAGGATGAGTGGCAACCCAAACCCATTTCTGTTTCTGCCACCACTCGTATTTTGCAACCTTGATCATTACATAACCCTGCTTCACACACTCACTGTATAAAGGCTTCGCCGTGCGATGCCTTGTATAAATACCGCTGTAAGCTCCAATCTCCGTTCTTTTTGCACTTATCGCACTGTCAGTATATGTAGCATCAGGAAAGGCTGCAAAGAAAGCCTCGTGCATCGCTTTTTTACCGCGAATCATTTTATGTTCAATCAGCCAGTCTTCCTGTTCTTTGGTCCACTTCTTTTTCTTAAAGTAGTCTCGCCTTTCAATCATTGTAATCTAGTAAACCTTTCTTTTTCTCAACCAACTCCATATCCTTTGGCTTATAAACATACCCCATCTTATTGGCCACGCTCATAGCTTGCAGCTGCATATTCTTCTCATTGATCTGAACCTGCTCCAGCTGCACAATCTGTCCGGCAAGATTACTCAACGCCTGAGCCTTTTTAATTTCCTGCTCGCACTTCGTTTTATTCTGCACAAGCTCATCATCGTTTAATCGTTCCATCGCCTCAATTAAATGATTCTTAACATCAGTCAAACTGTTTAACATCTTTATATCTCCTTGTTTTTTTTTATTTTTAGCGATTATCACCGCTTCCGTGAATCACACCACGCGCCGCCCTGGAAGCAAGTTTATCAAGATTACCCTGCATTACATCTTCCAGTTGCAGATCAAGTATTGTGGATAATTCAGCCACAAACCAGCAAACATCGCCTAATTCCTTTTTAATCGCCTCACGTCTTTCATCGTCAATAACACCGTTAGTATCACGCACAGCCTTAGCAAACTTTCCAACAACCTCTCCAGCCTCTTCTGCTAAACCCATAACCGGATAGAAATATTCGTTGTTTTCTTTCCAGCGATAATCCGCTGTTATGTGCGCTCTCTGCTGATACTCGTTAATGCTCAAACTCATTTTATATACCTCACTTAGTTTTCAAACTTTGCGCCATTAGCTACAGCCCATGCAATAATCTCTTTCATTTCGTCATAAGTCGGACATATCCGGCTAAAGTCCAGAAACTTCTCTATGATTTTATCCAGCTGCGCCTTAGTTCTTTTTCCGCAGAACTGGTCACACAATTTCTGTCTGTCTAATGCAGCACTTACGTCTTCGATCATCTGTCGCCCTCTCATTTCACTACTTTCAAAAGTAGTCGATTTTTCCGCCGCTCATCCGATGCAGCATATATTTTTTAAAAAAAATTTTTAAATTTTTACGACGTTTTACCGTCCAAAGTCTGCAAAATCTCAGTACTTAACGAATACCAGTAACTCAGCAGTCTTGTCTTTGCAGCTGTCTCTTCATCATCCGCACAGTAACCTTCCAACATCAAACCAAAATCCTCAATCTTGTCCTGAACATCTTCTGGCATAAAATCCAAACCTCCTGCAGAAAGCAAAGCCTAAAACGGGCTTTCCCGAATAAAAATCTTGCCATTCTCACGAATAAGCGCGCACGGCATCAGCTGATCCTGCATTTCGTAACCAACCGAACCGTCCTCGTCATCAACAGTAGTAACCATCTGCGAAGACATAACAAAAATCTCTTCCTGAGCTTTTCCCTCATGGCACAGCTCAGTCAATTTTTCGCATAACTCATAAATCTTCATCGTTACCCCGTAACTTTTTAATCCAATCCAAAATCATAATCAGGACCATCATTAAAAGACAAATTGGCCAGCATGAAACACAAAATACAAACATATTTCTTTCATGCCTCTTGTTTTCGGAAAACCACTGGCGCATTACCACATAACACACTACCGAACCGATAAACCAGATAATAAAAGCCGTAATCATCTTTCAGTCCATACTTCACTAACTCCTGAATCCGTGATAAATCACGCAGAGCTTACCAGCCTCAAAAACTCCGAATACTTCAACGTAAATAAAAGCCGGATTCGTCCAGTATTTCTTAGCCATTTCCCTGGCATCACTTTCATTCTCACGCTTATACTTCCGGCCAACCATAACGCCATGACAATCAATAGCACGCAGCCACAATTCCCCGTCATTTTCAGCCAGACACTTGCGCCTCTCAGCTTCCATCACTCTCTCAATCATTCCGTTCATACTCAAAACCACCATCCTTACTACTTTCAAAAGTAGTCACTTTTTTAAATAAAAAATGGGCGACCAAACATATAACACCGCCCTGAGACATACAAACTCCTAGAAAGTCTGCACGCTGTTACATCTCATCCGCATTTATTCTGCCACCTTTTCAGTGGCCGGTTAGTCGCTCCGCCCCGATCTAACGAGCTTCTAAAGAGCTAGCGTCCACGTCTCCAATCTAACCGGGCTTTTCTCCCTTGTAATCGGGACCGGGAAGCCATTCCCCTTTTTTATGTCGAAACAGGAATTACAGTAACAACTCAAACCTGTCTCCAAGCTGGCCGCCTAACTGTCCAGCCGGTAAAAAAGCCAAAATTAAGCACAAGCCAAAAATTCAACCCATGCAATCACTTTGCTGCAGTCAGTTCCCACCTAAAATATGACTTTTTGAAATCCGTGTTGTATCACACATTTTTTCAATTTTCAAAGTTTTTACTGTAGCTATATGAGCAACCACATCCAGCTGACAGCCGCCGCAGTTTATTCTCACCTCGTCACCGTTCCGCTGGACGTAAACTTTATGGTCACAGTTCGGACACCTTATAATCAATCTGTCACCACTCTTAATTTCCGGCGGAATCGCCTGTAGCAAAGAACGAGCTTTTTCCATTCCGTGATTACTTAAATTATTAAAAAAATCAAAATCAGCATCCGAATTGTCAATCTTCACGTCCACACTTTTAGCAGGCGCAGGCTTTACATTACTTCCAGTCTCCGGCGGCTTAATCTTCACATCCAACTTATGCGAAGTCTTAATCTCCTGAAAATCTCCGTCCTTAAATACAAAAACACCCATTTTTAATTCTCACTCTCCTACAACCTTCTTAGCCTTATCAATAAACTCCAGGAGCTTAGGCTGTTTTATATTATTCAGAACCGGCTCATTCATAACGAGCAGAAATTCTTTAATAATTTTCTCAAGCTCTACATTTTTACTTTCCAGCTCAGTAATTCTTTTCAGGTAACCAGCTTCAATACCGGTCCGCCTCCTGCGCACAATGTAAGGATCTCTCATTCAGTTTTCTCCATAGCGTCAGACACAATATCGCGCAGGTTATCTTCCTGAGAATAACGCCCTTTCATATTTTCAATACCGCCAATAATCTGATTCTTAGAATCAGTAATCGCAGCTGTAATATCATCGCTTAAAAGATTTTTTATCTTACTTCTGGCCGTATCAGCATCAGCCTGAACGTACGCAACCGCCTGGTCCGCAATTCGCTCAGGAAGATCCAACAGCTTATTCATCAATGCTTCCAGGAAACCAAAAACACTGGCCTGCACAAAATCTTTAGGAATCTGCTCCAGCCGTCGTTCCTGGATACGCTGTTCCTTCTCATCCGCAACAGTCAGATCCTTTACCAGCTTCGCATAACGCTCCACATTGGCCATGTTTCCATGCTGCTGAATCAATTCTCTCATAGTCAGGTTAAGAAGATTTCCGGCCACACCGTTCCTGTCACCTTCCAAACTCTGAGGAGCTGCAGCCGCCCTCTGGACCGCTCCCAGCTCTACCTGTTCGCCAAAAGTTTCAAAACTATGAGCTTCCTGCAGCTTTTTTTGATGCTTATCCAGATAACGCCTGTTCACAGGATTATCAGTATCCAGCTTTCCTGCAGAATTCATTACAAGAGATTTTTTCTTAATTCCAACGCAAATACTTGCACGGTTTACTCCGGCCATATTTGCAAAAACACTTTGAGTTACTTCCACTCCCGTCCTCAGGACCGCCAGAACGCGTTTTTATGTCGTTTTAGCAGTTTATAACGTCTTTTTATGTCATTATAACACCATTGTTAAAATATAACAACCTCAAGTTATAACATCGTTAAACACTAACACAAACATAGCACACAAATGACAAAAGGCAGGGCGCGCCGACTAAT
>Ga0265300_10000418_pt1 | contig 43771 bp, 44 predicted proteins | sample AusTroGonzalo_MG_FD_193482 | JGI IMG/M metagenome (GOLD analysis project Ga0265300, IMG submission 193482) | Bovine rumen microbial communities from tropical cattle in Woodstock, Queensland, Australia - Gonzalo_03 | ecosystem: Host-associated > Mammals > Digestive system > Stomach > Rumen ... | reverse complement strand
CTGATTTCGAGGAACTGGAGAAAATGGATCTCTCGAAGGTGAAACTCATGTGGACCAACTATCCCAATATGCCGACGGGTGGTCGTGCACGTCTTGAAACTTACGAGCGTCTGGTACAGTTTGCAAAGGAGCATGGTTTCGTGGTAGTGAACGATAATCCCTATTCGTTTATCCTGAGTGAGGAGCATCTGAGTATCCTTCAGGTACCTGGTGCGAAGGACTGCTGTATCGAGTTCAATTCGATGTCGAAGTCGCATAATATGCCAGGTTGGCGTGTGGGTATGTGTCTCGCCAATGCCCAGTTTATCCAGTGGATCATGAAGATCAAGAGTAATGTGGACAGTGGTACGTTCCGTGGTATACAACTCGCTGCGGCTGAAGCACTTAAGAATGATGAGGCTTGGCATCGTGAGGCGAATATCGAGACCTATAGCCGTCGTCGTCAGTGGGCAGAGCAGATTATGGATGTGCTGGGCTGCACCTACGATAAGGATCAGGTGGGTATGTTCCTCTGGGGAAAGATTCCTGAGCAGTATGCCGATGTCGAGGATCTCACGGAGAAGGTGCTCCACGAGGCGCGTGTCTTCATCACCCCAGGTTTCATCTTCGGCTCCAACGGTAAACGTTATATCCGCATCTCCCTCTGCGCCAAGGAAGACAAAATCAAAACCGCATTAGAAAGAATCAAAAAAGCAATATAATTATGGAACTGGAATTAGCACCATTGAATTTACCGAGTGACAATGAACGTCCCTTCGTGATTGCAGGCCCTTGCTCTGCAGAGACTGAGGAACAAGTGATGACTACAGCCCGTGAGTTGGCGATGAAAGGCTGCCACAACTTTCGCGCTGGTGTCTGGAAACCCCGTACGAAACCAGGTGGCTTCGAAGGTCATGGTGAGCCTGCGCTCGTATGGCTCGCTGAGGTGAAGAAAGAAACCAAGATGCTCGTCTCTACCGAGGTGGCTACGGCTGAGCATGTGGAGCTGGCCCTGAAGTATGGTATCGATATCCTTTGGATTGGTGCCCGTACCTCTGCCAACCCCTTTGCCATGCAGGCGATTGCCGATGCCTTGAAGGGTGTCGATGTGCCCGTCTTCGTGAAGAACCCTGTGAATCCTGACCTCGAGTTGTGGGTAGGTGCGCTGGAGCGTCTGAATCAGGCTGGTGTGAAGCGTTTGGGTGCCATCCATCGTGGTTTCTCCAGCTATGAGCAGAAGATCTACCGTAATGCGCCGATGTGGCAGATTCCCATCGAACTGCGTCGTCGTATCCCAGCATTGCCACTCATTAGCGATCCCTCACATATCGGAGGTCGTCGTGAGTTGATTGCACCGCTCTGTCAGCAGGCGATGGACCTCGGCTTTGACGGTCTGATTATCGAGAGTCACTGCGATCCGGATAAGGCTTGGAGTGATGCCAAGCAGCAGGTGACACCTGATGTGCTCGACTATATCCTGAGTCTTTTGGTGATCCGTGATGAGCACACAATGACAGAGAGTATCACCCAGCTTCGTAAGCAGATCGACGAGCTCGACAATCAGTTGATGGACTTGCTCGCCAAGCGTATGAAGGTGTGTCGTGAGATTGGTCAGTACAAGAAGGAGCACAACATGACGGTGCTGCAGGCCAACCGTTACAATGAGATCCTGAACAAACGTGGTGCCCAGGGTTCGCTCTGTGGGATGGATCCTGAGTTCGTCGCCCACGTCTTTGAGAATATCCACGAGGAGTCAGTCCGTCAGCAAATAGAAATCATTAACAAGTAATATGCGAATATTAGTCATGGGCGCAGGAAAGATGGGAAGTTTCTTCATCGACCTGCTGAGTTTCGACCACGAGGTGGCTGTTTTTGAGAGAGATCCCAAACGGATGCGCTTCACATACAACTGTCAGCGTTTCACCTCCTACGATGAGATCCGCGAGTTTAAACCGGAGTTAATGATCAATGCTGTCACACTGAAATACACCATTCCTGTATTTAAGGAGGTCATCCCTTATCTGCCCAAGGAGTGTATCATCAGCGATATCGCCTCTGTGAAGACCGACCTGAAGGAGTTCTACGAGAGCACAGGCATGCGTTATGTCTCCACGCACCCGATGTTCGGACCTACGTTCGCCAACTTGCAGCAGCTCTCTGAGGAGAATGCCATCATCATCAGCGAGGGGGACTATATGGGCCGTATCTTCTTTAAGGATCTCTACCAGAAGCTGGGGCTGAACATCTACGAATACACCTTCGAGGAGCACGATAAGACGGTGGCTTACTCACTGTCAATTCCCTTCGTCTCGACGTTTGTGTTCGCAGCTGTCATGAAGCATCAGGATGCACCAGGTACCACCTTTAAACGTCACATGCGCATCGCCAAGGGAGTGCTCAACGAAGACGACTATCTCCTGCAGGAAATCCTCTTCAACCCCTACACCCACGATCAGGTCTCCCAGATCCGTACAGAGTTGAAAGAGTTGCTGGAGATCATCGACAACAAGGATGCCGATGGCATGAAAGGCTATCTCACCAAGATTCGCAACAACGTCAAACGTGATATTGAGATCAAATCTTGATAATTTTGCATACACTGCATACACTAAATACTTAATGGTTTGATAACCAATAAAGTAGGTAAGTGTATGCAGTTTCCTTTATTGTGTATGCTCCCCAGTAAGCTCACAGATCCATTACTTCCTTCTCAAAAACTTTCTCTCTTTATCTCCTTACTAAATTCTCTAGAGAATTTTAGAATTTCCATTAATGTCCTCTTCTTTCGAGAGCCTATCAAACCGTCAGATTCTCTAGAGAATTTACCAACTACCATTAATGGAAAATCATACAATGACGTATGTCTATCTTAGCGACCTCCCTTACGAGCCATTAATAACGAGTTGAAAGGCATTTGACCCAAGAAAAAGCAATGAATGATGAATATTCACCTTATTTATTATTTTTTTCTACTTTTATGGTTCCATTTACAAAAAAATATATATCTTTGCAAAATATTTCCACGCCGATGCGGTATCCTTTCGGATAATGCTGCCGGGTTGGTGAGAATCTTATATTTATATTGATGGCAAGACGTGTAGTAATTACAGGCATGGGCATTTGGTCCTGCCTTGGAACAGATATAGAAACTGTTAGACAATCTCTTTTTGAGGGGAAGTCTGGTATTGGTTTACAACCAGAGAGACTTGAATATGGCTATAGATCAGGTCTTACAGGTATTGTAGAGACTCCTGTCATTACTAAACAGATGATTGACAGGCATACTCGTGCCGGAATGTCAGAGGAAGCACAATATGCTTATATGGCAAGTCGTCAAGCTTTTGTTCAGGCCCAAATCAGTGACGAATATCTTCGCGAGAATGAGGTCGGATGTATCTTTGGTAATGACTCTTCCGCTAAACCTGTTATTGAGTCGTCAAAGATTATGGACGAAAAACACGACTCGGCAATGCTGGGTTATGGACTTATTTTCCAGTCGATGAACTCGACTGTAAATATGAATCTAAGTACAATTTTCCATTTACGCGGTGTTAATTTTACCATCAGCGCAGCCTGCGCAAGTGGTAGTCACTCCATTGGGTTGGGTTATATGCTTATAAAGCAAGGTTTCCAAGACATGGTATTATGCGGCGGAGCTCAGGAAACCAACTATTATTCAATGGCATCATTTGACGCTCTCGGAGCTTTCTCAATCCGCATGGAAGAACCAGCAAAGGCCAGTCGTCCATTCGATAAAGACCGCGACGGGTTGATTCCCAGTGGTGGAGCTGCTGCCCTTGTGCTTGAAGACTATGATCATGCTATTGCCCGTGGAGCCATAATTCTTGCAGAAGTAGTAGGGTATGGATTCTCGAGCAATGGTGGCGGTATTTCAGAGCCCAGCGATAATGGTTCTGTAATAGCGATGAGTCGTGCCATAAAAGATGCTGGTGTAGAACTTGATGATATTGACTATATTAATGCCCATGCAACATCCACTCTACAGGGTGACATGTATGAAGCAATAGCGCTTGATAGATTGTTTCACGGTCAACGGGCACTCATTAGCTCTACTAAGTCAATGACAGGACATGAGTGCTGGATGGCAGGTGCCAGTGAGATAGTTTACAGCATCATCATGATGCAGAATAACTTTGTGGCTCCGAATATCAACTTCGAGAATCCTGATGAGTATTCTGAGAAGATAAACCTCACTGCCAAGACTGTAGAGACAGAGGTTAATACTGCTCTTAGTAATTCTTTTGGTTTTGGGGGAACTAATAGTGCATTAGTAATTAAGAAAATATAGTGCTCATCTTTACAATATTATGTCTAACTTAAAAGTAAAATAATGAAACGTTTTTATGTAATATTTTGTATGGCTTTGATAACCATGTTTGCTTTCGCAGGAGGAATCAAAGTCTCCAAAGGAAAGGCTTCTTATATGAAAACAGAAGGCAAGATTTTCGTTGTGTTTGATTGGACGAATGCCAAATGGGATAATGATAAATCAGTAAAAGCGCAATGGGGGGAAGAATATGATGCTTATGTTGAACAAGGAGAGGCTCAATTCGTAGAAGGTTATAATAAAGAAAGCAAGAAAGTTAAAATTATCAAAGATGAATCCTCTGCAGATTATATTATGACTGTAAAGTTCACGAATTTTGATAGGTTTTACAGTGTGATGAGTGTTGTTCCTGGAAACAAACACAAGATTTGGGCCGAGATTACTGTCGTAAACAAAAAGAACGGTGAAGTGATTTGTGAATATAATGTGAAAGAATTTAAAGGCGGGCGTGATTTTTCAATCTTTGATAGTTATACAGAATCCATGTGTGATTTAGGGTCTGAATTAGCTGAAACAAAGTAATATGTTTTTATCTCAATCTTTAGAGGAGAATTATACGAAAGAGTCTTTTTCTGCCCGTGACGCTCAGAGATTAGCAGAATTTATTGCGTGGGGGCCAGTAGTTTTTCAGGCTTCGCGGATTATTCTAAAATGGGGTATTTTAGATTTAATACGTGATTCTAAAGAAGGACTAACAAGGCAGGAAATATGTGAAAGGACTGGGCGCTCTGACTATGCAGTTAAGTGCCTGTTAGAGGCATCGCTGTGTATTGGAACCTTATTGGTTAATCCACAGACTGAGCGATATACTCTATCAAAGACTGGATGGTTCCTTATCAATGACCCTGCCACAAGAGTAAACATTGACTTCAATCATGATGTCAACTATGCGGGGTGGTTTAATTTGGAGGAATCACTTGCTATTGGCAAACCAGAAGGTTTAAAACACTTCGGCAATTGGCCTACTATCTACGAGGGACTTTCTCAACTTCCAAAACAAGTTCAGAAAAGTTGGTTCGGTTTTGACCATTTCTATAGCGACTCTTCATTTCCAGAGGCATTGAAAATCATCTTTGATAAATATCACGTGAAGTCGCTTTATGATGTAGGAGGAAATACTGGCAAATGGGCTTTACAATGTATAGCGTATAACAAAGATGTAGAGGTGACCATTTTGGACCTACCACAGCAAATTTCCATGATGCAGGAAAACATCAAAGGCAAAGAAGGTGCTGAACGTATTCAAGGATATGGCATCAACCTGTTGGACTCCAATTCTGTGTTTCCACAATATGATGGAGGTCTTGACGCTATTTGGATGAGTCAGTTCCTTGACTGTTTCAGCATGGATGAAATCGTTAGTATTTTGAATCGTGCCAAACATGCAATGACGTCCCAAACCCGTATTTACATTATGGAGACTTTGTGGGATAGACAAAAATACGAGCCTGCAGCCTTCTGTCTGACAATGACCAGTTTGTATTTCACGGCAATGGCCAATGGCAATTCCAAGATGTATAATACAGAAGATATGCAAGCTTGTATTGAAAAAGCTGGATTGGAAATAGAACAGATTCATGATCATTTGGGAATGGGTCACTCAATTATAGTATGTAAACAGAAATCATAATAAAACAATAAAGAAAATGACAAGACAAGAGATTGAAGAAAAAGTAAAGGCATTCCTCATTGACGATTTGGAGATTGACGAGGAGAAAATTTTCGACGAAGCAAAATTAAAGGATGATATGGGTATTGACAGCCTCGATTTCGTAGATATCGTTGTTATCGTAGAAAAGAACTTCGGCTTCAAGATAAAGCCTGAGGAAATGCAGGGGGTTACAACGCTGAGCCAATTCTGCGATTATATTGAAAGTAAAGTAGGATAAACAGGGCGTGGCAGACAGGAAGTGGGATGGCACAACATATGGCAATAGTTTGATGCACCATTGTCTTATCAAGCTATTGAAGTATATAGACATTAGAATTGCCTATATCTTTAGTTATATATTTGTCATTCCACCATGCCTGTTCCGTTCAGGCTTTAAGCCTATATACCATTATTTTCGTGAACGATGGGGGTATGGACCAATAAAAGCTTTTCTGAAAACTTACCAGAACCATTGCATGTTTAGTCAGGTAGTTATTGACAGATTTGCAATGTATGCAGGAAAGCATTTTAAGGTAGAAATCGATGGACTTGAGCACTTTCAGAACCTAACTCTTCAAGAACCTGCTTTTGTTCAGCTTAGTTCGCATATTGGGAATTATGAGGTGGCAGGATATACGTTGACCTCATATGATAAACCTATCAATGCCGTGGTATTTTATGGTGAAAAACAGACTGTGATGGAGAATCGTATGGATATGTTTGCTGGTAAGAACATTCGTATGATATATGTCAAGAAGGATATGGGGCATTTGTTCCTCATAGACCATGCACTACAACAAGGCGAGATTGTCAGTATGCCTGCCGACAGGATTTTTGGTTCTCAGAAGTCTGTTAGTACAAAATTGTTGGGTGCAGAAGTAAAACTGCCATTAGGACCTTTCAGTGTGGCCACGATGAGAGGGCTTCATGTGCTTGCAGTCAATGTGATGAAAAGTACCACAAATTGTTATAAGATATATGTTACGCCGCTTGACTACGACAGAGAGGTTCCACGCAAGCATCAAATCAATCAGTTAGTTCAAGGTTATGCAGCAGAATTGGAGCGTATCCTCACCATGTATCCCACACAATGGTACAATTACTTTGAATATTGGAAATCATAGAATATGGCAATAGATTATCTGCACCCAAATGAGGCGTTTCTTCGCAACATTGACATCCACGAATTGCTTCCACAGCAGGAACCGTTTGTGATGGTTAGTAGAATAGTGCATTTTGATAATGTAAGGACTATTTGCGAAATGGACATTAAGGCAGATAACATTTTTGTTGAGGATGGCCATCTCAACGCCTCAGGAATGATAGAGAACATCGCTCAAACATGTGCTGCGAGGATTGGGTACGTCAATAAGTACAAATTTAAGAAAGCTGTTCAGATAGGCTTTATAGGAGCTATTCGCAATTTGGAGGTGATAGATCTCCCAGAGGTTGGACAGCAGATAGAGACAATCGTAGATGTAATAGAAGATGTGTTCGGCATGACACTTGCTTCAGCGGTTGTAAAACAGGGAGATCGTATATTAGTGACTACAGAGATGAAAATAGCAGTTAAAGGAAAGTAAAGTCTATGGAGTTAAAGGCTTCAAAATTATTAGATATCCGATTCAGTGAGGTTGATTCGATGAATGTGGTGTGGCATGGCTCATATATGCTATACTTTGAGGATGCCCGTGAAGTGTTTGGTGAGAAATACGACCTTACCTATATGGGATACTTCAATCATGGTTATTACGCTCCACTGGTAGAGATGAACTTTCAATGGAAGAAACCCATCAAATACGGTATGCATCCTCGCATAGACATCATCTATCAACCAACAGAAGCAGCAAAGGTGGTGTTCGACTACGAAATCCATGACACAACCGACGAGAGCCTGATAGCTACAGGGCATAGTGTACAGGTATTCATGGACACGGATTATCAATTAGTGTTGTACAGCCCAAAATTCTATGAAGAATGGCAAAAGCGCTGGAACGTGTTTGAAACGTACTAATGAGACTATCAATTAACAACAATAGCAGATGAAGTTGCTCAATAATCTATATATGATCTCTAAGAGAGAAACAACATCTCTCTCTGCTCAATATGGCATCTTTCTCGAAGAGAAAAGCTTTATATATAAAGCTCACTTTCCAAATGAACCCATCACACCTGGTGTATGCATTATCCAGATAGCTAAAGAACTGTTGGAGGACTATGCCCAAAAACACTATACGATTAAGGCTATCAAGAACGTCAAATTCCTGAATGTTATATCGCCAGTGATCACACCTTACGTTACATATGTCTTGGACAAGATTGTTATTGATGAGGCGAACAAGACCTGCAGTTTACAGGTTCAAGTACTTGCAGAAGAAGTACTATTGACAAAATTGTCATTCACCTGTCAAGAAATATGAGGCAAATAGACAAGGACAAACAACAGCAGACACTTCACGACCGCGGAATATGTGCCGTGATTCCCACATATAACAATGGTGGGACGATAGCAGCTGTGGTTCGTGAGACGCTGAATGAGTGTCGCGATGTCATTGTCGTCAATGATGGCTCTACTGATAATACATCTGTAGAGCTCCGCTCAATAGAGGGTATCACTCTTGTAGAATATTCCACCAATCGTGGCAAGGGTTATGCGCTAAGAGAAGGTTTTAAACGCGCATTAGAGATGGGATTCTCGTATGCAATCACGCTCGATGGCGACGGGCAGCACTATCCTAGCGACATATGTCATTTTTTAACTGCCAATCAAAAGCATCCTGGCGCATTAATTATTGGAAGCCGACAGTTAGAAGGTGTAGAATGTTCCGAAGGCAGCAAATTTGCTAATAAGTTCTCAAATTTCTGGTTCTGTGTACAGACAGGCTGCAGATTACCGGATACGCAAACAGGCTTTCGCCTCTATCCACTGAAAAAACTTCATGGTCTTTATTTCTTGACATCACGCTATGAGGCAGAATTGGAATTGTTGGTTTTTGCCTCATGGCATGGAATAGAACTTGTACCTATCGACATCAATGTATATTATCCGCCTCGTGAAGAACGAGTCAGTCACTTCCGTCCAGGAATTGACTTTACCCGTATCAGTGTTCTCAATACGATATTATGTATCCTTGCTATCGTCTATGCTTTGCCGTTGAGTCTGTTTCGCCTATTGTCAAACGTCATCCGTACAGTTTATTCGTTGTTGTTTGTATTGTTTTTCTGTTTCTGTATTTTTACCCCAGCCGTTTGGGTATATGTAAAGATAGGCAGAATGACTGAAAAGAAGCGCTTTAATCTGCATCGGCTGATTTATAATGCTACGCGTTTCATTATGCTACACCATGGCATTCCTGGCACTCGTTTCAAATATAAGGTTTCTGAAAGTGTTGACTTTGACAAGCCTTCGGTGGTAATATGTAACCATCAGTCGCATATTGACCTTGCTTGTCAACTTATTTTTTCGCCACAAATAATCTTCTTAACCAATCAATGGGTATGGAATAATCCTCTCTATGGGCTGATAATACGAAATGCAGAGTTCTATCCTGTGGCTGAGGGTGTTGACGAATTGATGCCTAAGTTGCGATCTCTTGTTGAACGAGGCTATAGCATAGCAGTATACCCTGAGGGGACACGTTCTAAAGACTGCAACATCGGTCGTTTTCATCAAGGGGCATTCCATATTGCAGAACAGTTAGGTTTAAATATTGTTCCGATGTATCTCTACGGTCCAGGAAAGATATTGCCCAAAAATACATATCATCTACGCAAAGGCCCTATATATATAGAGGTTGGTGAGCCTATAACAAATGCTCAATTGAAGGCTATGGGCGATACGAAGTCGCAGGCCTCACAGTTGCGTAAGCATTATATCGAGAAATACGAACAGATAGCAAATCAGATAGAGCAGAATGTCTAAGCAGAGAGTCATTATAATAGGAAGTGGTATGGGCGGTTTGTCATGTGGAGTCATTTTAGCAAAAAATGGCTACGACGTTACCATATTGGAACAAGGTGCTCACATAGGTGGCTGTCTGCAGTGCTTTACTCGCCGCGGAGTACGTTTCGAGACGGGAATGCACTTTATTGGCAGTGCATCCGAAGGACAGACCCTCGACCGCCTTCTGAAGTACTTGGAGATAAAGAAAGATATACGACTGTCACCATTGGATAGTAACGGATATGACGTTGTTGCTCTTAACGGACGATGTTATCGTTTTGCTAATGGTCGTGAAAAATTCCTTCAGCAGATGACCAGCTATTTCCCTCATCAGGCGGAAGAGTTAATCCGATATTTCGATTTGGTAGAAAAGGTCGCTGGTGCTTCATCACTTCATTCCTTGAAACACGTAGGGAGTGATCCTATCATCAATGCTGATTATCAGTTACGTTCCATTAACGAGGTAATAGAAAGTGTCATCTCTGATCCGGAACTTGCAAAAGTGTTAGTGGGTTCGCTGCCACTATATGCTGCCGAGCGTGACAAGACACCATTCTCTACCCATGCCTTTATCATGGACTTTTACAATCAGAGCGCATATCGTATTGTAGGGGGTAGCGATGCTATTGCTAAGTCTATGGTAAGCACCATTGAGCATTATGGTGGTTGCGTACTTTCATCCAGCAAAGTCACCCGAATATTATGTGATGACAGTCATGCTATAGGTGTTGAAGTCAATGGAAGTGAGTTTATGCCTTGCGATTTCGTTATTTCTGACACTCATCCTATGCGGACTTTGGAACTGACGGACTCAAAACTTATTCGTCCTGCATTCCGTAATCGTATCAATACAATACCTCAAACTGTAGGTGGATTCTCTGTGTATCTTGAGTTTAAGGATAATTCTGTGCCTTACCAGAACTATAACTTTTACGGATATAATTATGGGACACCTTGGAATTGTGAACAGTATGATACGGATTCGTGGCCCAAAGGCTATTTGTATATGCATTTCTGTGATGATGCTAACCAACTTTTTGCCAAAACTGGAGTTGTTATATCGTATATGCAAATGAAAGATGTGGAACAATGGGGTGGTACAAAAGTTGGTCACCGTGGTGCCGACTATGAAGCCTTCAAACGACAGAAAGCAGAGTTGTTATTAGAATCTGTCGAAAAGCAATTTCCAGGTCTGCGTTCACATATTAAACATTACTATACGTCAACTCCGTTGACATATCAGGATTATACAGGCACTGAGGGGGGCAGCATGTATGGAGTTGCACGTGACATCAATTTAGGTGCTGCATGCAGAGTTCCTCATCGCACCAAAATACCCAACCTACTGCAGACGGGTCAGAACATCAATTCTCACGGGATTCTCGGGGTCGTCGTAGGAACGATTGTCACGTGCAGCGAGCTGCTGACATCAGAGAAGATTTACCAACAAATTATGGGAGCGAACAAGGTATGAAGCAACATGTAATCATCATAGGTGGAGGATTAGGAGGTCTGTTTACTGGCGCTATACTTAGTAAAGAGGGATTCCATGTCACCATCTTGGAGAAAAATGCAATGATTGGTGGCGGGTTGCAGACTTTCCTGCGCTTTGGCGAGCATTTCGATACAGGGATGCACGTTATTGGTGGCATGCAACCTGGTGGCAATATCTGGAAGTTATGCCGTTATCTTGGTATTCTCGATGGAGTTAAAATCCGTAATGTAGACGAAGAATGTACTGATAGACTGTATTTTGCAGAAGATAAGTCATACTATACAATTGCTAAAGGTCGTGATGGCTTTGTCCGTTCGCTTGCACGCTCGTTCCCTGATGAGTTGAGCAACCTGGAACGTTATGTCGATGCAGTATTAGATATTGCAGACAAGGTGGACCTGTTTAATTTACGCCCTTCTACCAGTCAGATGAGTCTCTTTGCTGAGACAAATGACTTCCTGATGGCGGCTGATGATTTCATTGCCAAATATATCTCAGACGAGCGACTACGTAGCGTGTTGGCATATATGAATCCGCTTTATGGCGGTCGTGCCCACGAGACACCAGCCTATGTGCATGCTATCATCAGCACGCTTTATATTAAGGGTGCTAGTCGTTTTGTTGATGACAGCTATCATTTTGCACAGCTTCTCTCTGAAGTTATTACTTCCAATGGTGGACAAGTGATTGCAGGCGACGCTGTAGCGTGGATAAATGTTGTTGATCGCAAGGTAGAGTATGTTCGTACAAAGAGTGGCAAGCAATATACTGCCGACTACTACATTTCTGATATCCATCCATGCACGCTTATGAAACTGATGGACGAGAAAGCATTTCCCAAATCATATCGTGAGCGTCTTGAAACTATTCCCAATACTCATTCTGCTTTTGCACTATATATAAAGCTTAAGCCAGAGACCTTTCCATATATGAATTATTCCGAATATTATATGACCCGTTATGCTGATGTGTGGAATTTTAGTCGTACGGATAGACCTTGGCCATTGGGGTTCCTGATGATGACACCGCCCAACAGTAATCAGGGGCGTTATGCAACAAAAGCGCTGGTAACAGCACCTATGCCTTTCGATATGGTAAAGCAATGGGAGAATACCAATGTTGGGCATCGTGGTGCTGAATATGAAGCATGGAAAACGATGTGTGGGGAACTTCTTTTGAACCAGATTGAAGAAATTCACCCCGACTTCCGCCAGTGCATAGAAGCTGTTAACACATCGTCACCACTGACCATACGTGACTACTATGGGGTTAAGGATGGCAGTATCTGTGGTTTTGCCAAAAATTGTCAGAATATCGTATTGTCTCAGTTGCCTGTAGTAACAAAGATAAGTAATCTTTTGCTGACAGGTCAGAATAACAACCTGCATGGTTTCTGTGGCGTGCCACTGACAGCCATCACCACATGTGAAGCTATATTAGGTGTCAACTACATTATTAATAAAGTGAACGCATGCTTATTTGAATATGATAACAACTAAAAAATGGTAGAAAAATGATAGAAAAGAACGCAAAGTTTGACGATATTCGCCCTTACTACGAAGAGGAGATACCTGCTGCTATGCAGCGTATAACCGACAGCGACGTGTTCCCACTCCTTGCTTCTTACGTCTATCCCTCAGAGACGTTAGAGGCTACTCGTGAGCGGATACGTTCGTTTAAGACAGTGCGTGAGTTCCAGCACGATACAATGCGGCGTGTCAACGAACAAATTATTGCCCGTAGTATTAGTGAGTTCACTGTATCAGGCCTTGAGCGCCTTAGTCATGACAAACATTACCTGTTTGTCTCTAACCATCGCGATATTATGCTTGATGCCAGTTTACTGCAATACTACTTTGTACTTAATGGTTTCGATACCACCGAAATAACTTTTGGTGCCAACTTAATGATGCATCCAGTGGTAATAGATGTAGGTAAGAGTAACAAGATGTTTAAGGTTGCTCGTCCTGGTGGAGATATTAAGGAGTTCTATCAAAATTCAATGCATCTTTCAGAGTATATCCGTTATACGATTAAGGAGAAAGGTCAATCTGTATGGATAGCCCAGCGTAATGGCCGCACTAAGAATGGTATCGATCAGACGGATCAAGGCATTATAAAGATGTTCTGCATGAGTGAGAGCAAAGATAAGATGAAGGCATTGGCAGAGTTGAACATCGTACCTATTGCTATTTCATATGAATGGGAATCTTGTGATATTCTGAAAGCCTTGGAGTTATACGAGTCACAATACACCAAATATACGAAAAAGCCAGGTGAGGATTTGAACAGTATTCTTACTGGAATTCTACAACCTAAAGGTCGAGTCCATATAGCTTTATGTCAACCTATACGTTTGGCAGAGTTGTCTGCTTTTGAAGAGCAAACTAATAATGAATATCACAAGTCTGTTGCTCGATTAATAGATAGTCGTATCAATACCGCCTATCGTTTATTTCCTAACAACTATATTGCTCATGATATCCTGTATGGTAATACTCGTTATCAATCCATGTATACTGATGAAGAATACAATTTATTCATTCATCATCTTAAGGAGCTTGATCGTTATGAGGATACCTGTGATATGGAGCGACTACGTGATATTTTTGTTGGAATCTATGCTAATCCAGTTGATAACAGATAAAGTTAAGAGACTAAGCCGACTTTACCTACATACGGAAAAATTAGGGAGAATTACGTAGAGGAATAACGATATGAATGCAAAGAGGATCTTGAAATACCTGAGGCAGATAGCGGCTCATAACAATCGGGCCTGGTATCTGGAGCATAAGGCTGAGTATGATGCCATCAGGGCCGATTTCGAACAGGGTATTGCCCAGGCGTTGGAACGTATCATCACGTTTGATCCTGAGGTAGCCCATTTGCAGGTGAAGGACTGTACTTACCGCTTTAATCGCGATACACGTTTCTCACCTGATAAGTCACCTTACAAGAATCATCTGGGAGCCTATATCTGTGCGAAGGGTAAGAAGGCGTTGCGAGGGGGCTATTATCTTCATCTGGAACCAGGACACTGTTTGTTGGCTGTGGGAAACTATTGGCTTCCGACGAATATCCTCACTTCTTGTCGTAATGAGATGATGGGGAATACGGATGCATGGCTGCAGTGTGTGGAGAATGAGGCGTTTTTGAAGTATTTTGAAGATACAGGTTCGCTGAGTATGAATGAGAGTTGGGATCGGCCGCAGGGATTTGGTCTGGAGAAGTTGAAGACTTGTCCTTCAGGTTTTCCTCGTGACTGGCCTTATGTGCGCTATCTGCGTCTGAAAGATTATTGTGCCTGGCATGCAGTACCTGACAGTTTCTTCGAGGGTGATGATTGGCTCGACGAGATGGAGCGTATCTTCCTGGCCGCCAAGCCCATGATGGACTTTATGAATGCCGTGATAGATGACTATGAATAATCCAGATAGACAGCTTATGAAAGGAAAGATCATTACTATCATATTATTGTTGTTGACGGCTTCGATGGTTGGACTGGCGAAGGGGGATGATTGCCTGAAACCACGATTGGTGGTCTGTACGGATATTGCGCCTGCTGATGTTGAGCCCGACGATATGGAGTCGATGGTGAGGCTGATGGCGTATGCTGACTGTTTCGAGATAGAGGCACTGATCACGTCGGTGGGCTGGAACTGCGATCCATATCCTGTGGAGTGGGCGCAATATCTGCAGCGTGTGATTGAGGCCTACCGTCAGGATATTCTCAATCTGATGAAACGTTCTGAGCAACAGGATTTTCTGCCGATCGAGCAGGAGAATGGAAGTCAGAAGTTGGGCTATTGGCCTAGTGCTGATTATCTGAAAAGTCGTGTTGTGATGGGCAGCCAGCGAGGTGGTATCAAGGTGATAGGCGAAGGTAACGATTCACCAGGAAGTGATTTGCTCATCAAGTTGGCAGATGAGGCTGATGAGCGTCCGATCTATGTGGCTGCATGGGGTGGAGCCAACACCTTGGCGCAGGCCATCTGGCGTGTGAAGCAGACAAGAACGGCTGAGGAACTGAAACGCTTTGTCAGGAAGTTCCGTATCTATACCATCACTGATCAAGACATGCAGTACAATATGCGAATGGATCGTGCCTATAGTTCGCATCAGTGGTTAAGAAAGGAGTTTGCAGATGATCTGCAGTTTATCTGGGATGAAGGTACTTGGCAAGAGCAGTGCGAACTTGGCAAATGCCATTGGCAGCAGCATGCCAACGAGATTCAGGGGAAAGGTGCCCTTGGTAAGGAATATCCCAACTATAAATGGGGCGTGGAGGGTGATACTCCCAGTTTCCTTTACGTGATGCCTCATGGACTGAACGATCCTGAGGATCCTCATCAGGCAGGATGGGCTGGTTATCATGAGCGTGGACTCTGTCCTGATTCGCTCACAACGGCCTGGACCAGTTGGGAAGAGCCTGTACGCAGTATCAGCATTGGCTATAAGAAACGTTTCTATCCTGACGAACTGAATGATTTCATCGCTCGTATGCAGTGGGCTGCAGAAGGACAAGGAAATCGCAATCCGCAGATCATCATCAACTCAGACGATCATCGTCCGTCTCCTATCTATATCAAGGCAAAGGCTGGTGATACGATACAGCTTGACGCTACAGCGTCGAGTGATCCTGATGGTGACGGACTGACGTTCCTTTGGTGGTTACAGCCAGAGATAGGAAAGGCTAAATTGCAGATCGCAACACCTACGATGCCAACGACAACGATCAAGATTCCTCAGGATGCCCAAGGACGTTACCACCTGATATGTGAGGTTCATGATAATGGTCCTCATCATCTGGTGGCATATCGTCGCGTCATCATTGATATTATAGAAAACAATTAAAGAAATAGGTTATGGCAGCAGGAAAGTGGATTGGAGGATTTATTGGATGGATGGCTGGAGGTCCGTTGGGCGCTCTGGCTGGTTATCTTGTCGGCTCACTGTTTGATTCGATGCTCGACGAGGTGAACACCCCAGAAAATTCTGGGATGTATCAACAGGCCTATCGTCAGCGTCAGCAACAAGGTCAGCGCAACAGCTTCCTCTTTTCGTTGCTGGTGCTCTCGTCTTATATTATCAAGGCCGATGGCAAGGCGATGCACTCTGAGATGGAACTGGTGCGTCAGATGCTGCGTCAGAACTTCGGTAATGATGCCGTTGGTCAAGGTAACGAGATCCTGAACAAACTCTTTGACGAGCAGAAACGGGAAGGTTGGCAGCAGTTTAAGCAGACCGTCCGTCAGTGTTGTGCTCAGATCAATCAGCAGATGGACTACTCGCAGCGTCTGCAGCTGTTGAACTATTTAGTGATGGTGGCGCAGGCCGATGGTTCTGTGCCCCAGAGTGAGATTTCAGCCCTGAAGGAGTGTGCGATCTGGATGGGACTGCGCGAGACGGAAGTGGATTCCATGCTCCATCTTACTGGTGATAGCCTCGAAGATGCTTATAAGGTTTTGGGCGTGAGTCCGAATGCTTCTGACAACGAGGTAAAGAAAGCCTATCGCAAACTCGCCCTTGAGCATCATCCAGATAAAGTGGCAGCCCTTGGCGAAGATGTTCGCAGGGCTGCCGAAAAGAAATTCCAGGAGATCAATGCCGCTAAAGACCGCATCTGGAAAGCACGCGGCCTTTAGAACAGCCAACGGCTGGGTATTTGTCTGTCTGGCCAGAGATGCTTGGCATACTGGTAATGATACAGTTCAAAGAGTGCTGTCAGTCGAGTCAGTCGTTCCTTAAAGGCCTCATAATCCTTACGCTTTGGTTGTGTCCACTGCACTTCTGAAAGTGCGGACATACGTGGCAGTGCCTGATACTCCAGCATCGCCTCGTTGGTGATGTACTCCGTCCATAGGTTAGCCTGTGTGCCGAGGATATGTTGACGGGCTGTCACGGAGAGACTGTCAGGAGCAGGATCGAGACTATAGACCTTCTCAATGGAGATACAACCGCCACAGCGACTGGGTTCGAACAGCGCTTCCTCCACCTGTTGGTAATCGAAATAGCAGTAGGTCGTAGGCGACATGACAACATCGTGACCTGTCTCTGCTGCTTTCGCACCAGGTTCCGTACCTCGCCACGACATGATCATCGCATCTTCAGGAGAGCCTTCGAGGATCTCGTCCCATCCTAAGGCACGACGTCCTTTGGAAGTGAGGAAGTCGAAGACACGCTTGGTGAAATGCGTTTGTCCTAAGCCCTCGCATTTGGGACACTGGAGCCACTGATCTGTGGGAGCTTCGTCGCCACCGATGTGAATCACCTCAGAGGGGAAAAGGTCCATGATCTCCGTCAGGACATCCTTGATAAACTCATAGACGCGCTCATTGCCGATGCAGAGCACATCTTTATATATACCCCAGTAGTGCCCCACCTGATAAGGGCCACCTGTACAACCCAACTCCGGATAGCTGGCAAGGGCTGCAAGCATGTGGCCAGGCATATCAATCTCTGGGATGATGGTGATATGACGGTCTGCAGCGTAGGCTACAATCTCTCGAACTTCGTCTTGTGTGTAGTAACCACCATAGGGAATACCATCGTCGATGTCGGAATTGGTGCCGATGATGGTGCCTGTGCGCTGTGAACCTACTGATATCAACTTGGGCCACTTCTTCATCTCAATGCGCCAACCTTGGTCGTCTGTCAGATGCCAGTGGAAACGGTTCATGTTGTGGAGTGCCAGCAGGTCGATGAACTTCTTCACGAAATCTGTTGAGAAAAAATGACGCGAACAATCGAGGTGCATACCTCGCCAGACGAAACGGGGGGCATCGGTAATGATGACTGCAGGCAGGACGGCACCTTCCTTGACGGCTTTCCTCAGTGTCTGGATACCATAGAACACACCAGCAGCCGAGCCTCCTTCGATGCGGATGCCTTTCTGACTGACGGTGAGGGTATAGCCTTCTGCCTCCTTCACCTTAGGTGAGATGGTCAGTTTGATGTAACGCCCTTTCTTGGTATATTTCTGTGTGATGGGCAGGTCGATATTCGTTACCTCTTTCAGATATTGTTTTAAGAACTCGGCTTCACGTTGGAGGGCAGCCATTGCCAGTATCTCCACACCCGTTTCGAGCACAAACGGTCCACCTTTCTGCATGACGATCTGCTGAGGCAGTGGCACAACCTCATAGTTGGCCGTTGCAGCACACACAGGGCCACTCAGTGCCAGCAGCACCATCACTTTGAAAAAATAGGTTGTAATCTTCATGATCCTTTGTCCTTTTTGTCCTGTAGTCCGTTGCAAATCATTAGAATTTATACTCCACAAATGCTTCCATCGCTTCGTAGCAGGCCAGACCAAGAGCATCGTAACGCTTGGCAGTCTCTCGGTTCCTGTCCTCCGCCCGTTGCCAGAACAGACGTTCGTCGTTGCCAAGGAAAGGTGCACTCTCCATCTGACTCTGATGACGGAGGATGGCGTTTCGTTTCTCTCGCAGTTCTTCAGGACTCATGGGCACGCACATCTCAATATCGGCTACATCCCATTCAGCCCAGGCACCACGATACATCCACACACGACAATCCTTCAACCACTCGGCTCCTGCTTTCTTCTCTTCGTCGATGGCAGCCAACACGGCATCCGTACATTTACGATGGGTGCCATGAGGATCAGCCAGATCGGCAGCCACATAGATCTGATGGGGCTGAATCTCCTCCAACAACTGCATGATAGGTTCCACATCGCGTTCCGTCATAGGCAGTTTCTCAATCTTGCCACTCTCATAGAAGGGCAGGTCGAGGAAGTGGATATGATCCTTCGGAATATGGTTATAGCCACAGGCATTACGGGCCTCGCCACGACGGATCAGTCCCTTTACCGTCAGGATGGCGTGATTATCCCAATCGCCCTCTTCCTTCTGCTTCAGATAACTCATAATTTCCTTATAACGGATCTTGATCACCTCATCGGAGCCGTTGGCAAAGAGTTTGTTGAAGCCGTTGATAAAATGCATGTATAGACGCACCTCTTCATCAGCCACGGCAATGTTACCCGATGTCTCGTAAGCCACATGCACATCGTGTTTCTGTTGCATCAGGCGTCGGATGGTGCCTCCCATCGAGATCACATCATCGTCAGGGTGGGGGGAGAAGACGATCACACGTTTGGGATAGGGCTTAGCTCTCTCAGGACGCGTGCTGTCATCTACATCTGGCTTTCCCCCAGGCCATCCTGTGATGGTGTGCTGCAGTTCGTTGAACACTTCGATATTCACCAGACCAGCTTGTCCGTCGAATTGCTCGATGAGGTGCCCCAGTCCGTTATCTACATAATCCTTGGTGGAGAGTTTTAACAGGGGCTTGCCTGTCTTGTTACAGAGCTCAATGACTTGTCGCCTTAACTGATGTTCAGGCAATTTGATGTCGGCTGTCAGATTCAGATTCATCATTTCAAGTTTTTAGTCGTGATTGATTATTTGACAAAGATACAAAATAAAAATGTAACAAACGTGTTTTTTTGGAAGATTAACACTCAAATAGAGAAAAATGATTATCTTTGGCTTCGCCGAAGGTACTCATGCTCGAAAAAGCTCAAAAACATTTGGCTTTTTACTTGCTTATTCGTACCTTTGCAGCCGAAAATTCATAGAAGTGATGAAGAAACCGGCGATCATAGTTCCAGAAGGTATCAGGGAGGTTTTGTTGCATGCCTGTTGTGCACCCTGTTCATCAGCCATTGTCGAGTGGCTGGTGCAACATGATGTCCGTCCTACGATATTCTATTACAATCCGAACATATGGCCGCGTGAGGAATATGAGATCCGAAAGAACGAGAGCAAACGCCATGCGGAAGCATTGCGACTGACTTGGATTGATGGTGACTATAATCACGAACAATGGCGTGAAGACGTCTGTGGATTGGAGAACGAGCCGGAGCGGGGACGTCGTTGTGAACAATGCTTCACACTGCGACTGATTGAGGCTGCCAAGAAAGCGAAAGAACTCGGTATCCGCTATTTCACCACCACGCTGGCATCAAGCCGATGGAAGAGCTTGGAACAGATAGAACGTGCTGGTCATCAGGCTGAGCAAACAGTCAATGGAATCTCACAAAAGGGACAGTCCCCATTGTGCGAATTTTGGGCGCAGAACTGGCGAAAGGGTGGGCTGTATGAAAGACGCAATCAATTGCTGAAAGAATTTGACTTCTATAATCAACAGTATTGCGGTTGCGAATTCTCCGTGCGAAATAAATAGGTAAAAAACGAGGCTCAAAGTTTGTGAGTCTCATTTTTTTGTTGTAATTTTGCGCCCCGATAGTAGTTTTTAAAATAAAGAAAGCATAATTATGTCCAACACTAACACTTTCGTGGGTTCCAAAATCAAGGGACTCAGAGAAACGAAAAACCTCTCCATCGAGGAGGTTGCTGAGAGCACAGGGCTTTCAGTAGAGCAGATTAACAGTATCGAGAACGACCAGAACCTGCCCTCACTGGGCCCGCTGATCAAGATAGCCAGAGCACTGGGTGTGAGACTGGGAACATTCATGGACGATAACGACGCGCTGGGACCTGTGGTGACACGTGCCGCTGATCGTGAGCGTGACAACTCCATCAGTTTCTCAAATGGTGCCACCGATGCCCGCAAGCACATGGAGTATCATCCCTTGGCACAGCAGAAAGCTGGTCGTCACATGGAACCGTTTATCATCGATATCAATCCTGAGACCACACCTGAGTACAAGTTGTCAGCTCACGAGGGTGAGGAGTTCATCTACGTGATGGAGGGTGAAGTGGAAGTGGAATACGGCAAGGAGAAATACACGCTGAAGGAAGGTGACAGTATCTATTACGATTCTATCGTGAAGCACCATCTGCACGGCGCTCCTGGTAAGTCTGCCAAGATTCTCGCATTGGTTTATATCCCGTTCTGATACATTAAACATGAAAGATTAAACATTAAATTTCAGAATGGAGATGAGTAATGTGAAATTAGATATGGCAGGCAGACCACTGCCAGACAGAACATATCCTGCTGAAACAGGTTCAGAGGGTTATCAGTTGCACGAGAAGACGCTTGGCCAGTGGCTCGAATACTGGGCTGAGAAGACGCCAGATAAGGAATATATCGTATATAGCGATCGTGATCTGCGCTTCACTTGGAGCAAATTTAACGAGCGTGTGGACAATCTCGCCAAGGGTCTGATCGCCATCGGCGTGAAAAAAGGTTCTAACGTGGGTATCTGGGCAACGAATGTACCTGACTGGTTGACGTTCCTCTATGCAACGGCGAAGATCGGTGCTGTGCTGGTGACGGTGAACACGAACTACAAGCAGAACGAGTTGGAGTATCTGTGTAAGGACTCAGACATGCATACCCTCTGTATCACGGATGGTACATGGGATTGTAACTATGTCGATATGACCTACACGATGCTGCCTGAGTTGAAGAACTGCGAACGCGGTCATCTGAACAGTGAGCGATTCCCCTACATGAAGAACGTCGTGTTCATTGGTATGGAGAAGTATCGTGGTATGTTCAACACAGCAGAACTGTTGCTGTTGGGGCAGAACGTGGAGGATGAGGAACTCGACGAGATGAAGAAGAACGTGAATTGTTACGATGTTTGTAACATGCAATATACTTCTGGTACGACAGGCTTCCCTAAGGGTGTGATGCTGACGCACTATGGTATCTCTAACGATGGTTATTTCACAGGTGAGAACATGGGCTTCACGCAGGATGATAAACTCTGCGTCTGTGTGCCGCTGTTCCATTGCTTCGGTGTGGTGCTTGCCACGATGAACTGTCTGACGCACGGTTGTACGGAGGTGATGGTGGAGAAGTTTGATCCGCTCGTGGTGCTGGCTTCTATCCATAAGGAAAGATGTACCGCCGTCTATGGTGTGCCCACGATGTTTATCGCCGAGTTAAACCATCCGATGTTCGATATGTTCGACTTGACTTGTCTTCGTACAGGTATTATGGCAGGCTCGCTCTGTCCTGTGGAACTGATGAAGCAGGTATCGGAAAAGATGTATATGACCATCACGAGTGTGTATGGTCTCACGGAATCGTCACCTGGTATGACCCAGACCTGTCTGAACGATACGTTTGAGCAGCGTTGTACGACGGTGGGCCGCGACTTCCCGTTTGTCGATGTGAAGGTGCTCAACCCAGAGACGGGCGAGGAATGTCCCGTTGGCGTACAGGGTGAGATGTGCTGTAAGGGCTTCAACGTGATGAAGGGTTACTATAAGAATCCTGAGGCTACGGCAGAAGTCATCGACAAGAACGGCTATCTGCATTCTGGTGACCTTGGTGTAAAGGATGAGGAAGGTTTCTATAAGATCACAGGTCGTATCAAGGATATGATTATCCGTGGTGGTGAGAACATCTATCCGCGTGAGATCGAGGAGTTCCTCTACCACATGCCAGGCATCCGTGACGTCCAGGTGGCTGCTGTGCCTTCGAAGAAATATGGTGAGGCCGTAGGTGCCTTCATTATCCTCGAAGAGGGCGTGACGATGACACCTGAGGATGTGCAGCTGTTCTGTCGCGGAAAGATTGCACGTTATAAGATTCCGAAGTACGTGTTCTTTATCGATCAGTTCCCGCTGACAGGCTCTGGTAAGATCCAGAAGTTCAAACTGAAGGAAATGAGTCTGAAGCTTTGTGAAGAGTTAGGAATAGTAGTAGAATAAAAGATATGTTTGAAAATTTATCTGATAGGTTAGAGAGATCCTTTAAGATACTGAAAGGTGAGGGAAAGATTACGGAGATCAACGTTGCTGAGACGCTGAAGGACGTGCGTCGTGCACTGCTTGATGCCGACGTGAACTTCAAGGTGGCTAAGCAATTCACGGATACGGTGAAACAGAAGGCGATGGGTATGAACGTGCTCACTGCCGTGAAGCCGAGTCAGTTGATGGTGAAGATCGTTCACGACGAACTCGCAGAGCTGATGGGTGGCAAGGCTGCCGAACTGAAGGTCGAGGGTCGTCCTGGTGCGCCAGCCATCATCCTCATGTCTGGTCTGCAGGGTTCTGGTAAGACCACGTTCAGTGGTAAGCTTGCCAACCTGCTCAAGACCCGTAACCACAAGAAGCCTTTGCTCGTGGCCTGTGACGTCTATCGTCCTGCTGCCATCGAACAATTGAAGGTGGTAGGTGAGAGTGTTGGTGTACCTGTCTATACTGAGCCTGAGAATAAGAATGTGGTGGAGATCGCCAATCACGCCATCCAGGAGGCCAAAGCCAAAGCCTATGATGTGGTGATCGTGGATACCGCAGGTCGTCTGGCTGTCGATGAGGAGATGATGAATGAGATTGAGACGCTGAAGAAGGCCATCAATCCCAATGAGACACTCTTCGTGGTGGATTCGATGACGGGTCAAGATGCTGTGAATACAGCGAAGGAGTTCAACGATCGTCTGGACTTCGACGGTGTGGTTCTGACCAAGCTCGATGGTGATACCCGTGGTGGTGCTGCCCTGAGTATCCGTACCGTTGTGACGAAGCCCATCAAGTTTGTGGGTACGGGTGAGAAGATGGAGGCTATCGATGTGTTCCATCCAGACCGTATGGCCGACCGTATCCTTGGTATGGGTGATATCGTCTCTCTGGTAGAGCGTGCCCAGCAGCAGTTTGATGAGGAAGAGGCCAAGAAGCTGGAGAAGAAGATCCGCAAGAACAAGTTTGACTTCGAAGATTTCATGGGACAAATCCAGCAGATCAAGAAGATGGGTAACATCAAGGATCTGGCTGCGATGATTCCAGGCGTAGGCAAGCAGATTAAGGATCTCGACATCGATGACGATGCTTTCAAGGGCATCGAGGCTATCATCAACTCGATGACACCGAAGGAGCGTCAGAATCCGGATATCATCAATCAGAGTCGCCGTAAGCGTATCGCTGCTGGTTCTGGTACGAAGCTGGAGGACGTGAACCGTCTGATGAAACAGTTTGACCAGACACGTAAGATGATGCGTATGGTGACCGGTATGAACTCCTCGAAGATGGCGCAGATGGCTAATGCCATGAAGGCTATGAAGGGTGGCATGCCGAAATTCTAAAAGTGAGAATCTAACATTTAAAAGTTTATAGTTATGGCAATCGGAAATTGGATCAGCAGTCTCAAGGGACTCTTCAATGAAGGTCCGCTGAAAGAACTGACAGAAGAAGTGGCAGAGAAGCAAGAGACGAAGCTTTCTGCAGAGAATGTCGTGATTACGGATGAGTTCCGCAAAACATTCAACGTGAATTCACCTGTGAAGGAGAACCTCCGTAATAGTTTTCTCTTTTCCATGCTGGTGATGGCTTCCCATATCGTCATCGCCGATGGTAAGGTGGAGCCTGAGGAGTATGAGTTCTTGGGTAAGTTCCTGGGCGATACCTTTGGCGAAGAGGCCAAGGTAGAGGGTCTGGACGTGGTGAAGAAACTGATTGCCAAGCACGATGAGCTGGAGGCTAGGAAGCCGATGGCCTTCCTGCAGCTGATAGGCGACTGTGGCAGTCAGATTGCCGGTTCCTTGAGCGAGGATCTCCGTTATCAGATGCTGAGTATGTTGGCGCTGATCGTGAAGTCAGACCACAATGTCACAGACACAGAGGTAGAAACGCTGAAGGAAGTGGCTGTCTATATCGGCATGCATACAACGGATGTCGATGCCCTGATGAACCTGGATGTCAAGAAGGCTCAGGACGAATGGCAGTGGATGAAAGAATAACAGATATGCAGTTAATTGACGGAAAAGCAACAGCAGCAGCCATCAAGGCTGAGATTGCTGAAGAGGTAAAAGAGATCGTGGCCCGTGGTGGCAAGCAGCCCCATCTGGCAGCTGTACTCGTAGGTCACGATGGTGGCTCTGAGACGTATGTAAAAAATAAGGTTTTGGCATGTGAGGCCTGTGGCTTCAAATCAACGCTGATTCGTTTTGAGGCTGACATCACAGAGGCAGAACTGCTGGCTTGTGTCGATCAGTTGAATAAGGACGACGATGTCGATGGTTTCATCGTGCAGTTGCCCTTGCCGAAGCATATCGACGAGCAAAAGATCATCGAGGCGATTGACTATCGTAAGGATGTCGATGGTTTCCATCCCATCAACGTGGGACGTATGGCGATTGGTCTGCCTTGTTTCATCTCTGCCACCCCGCTTGGTATCATCACGCTTCTGAAGCGTTATAACATTGAGACGAGCGGCAAGAAGTGTGTCATCCTTGGTCGTTCCAACATTGTTGGTAAGCCGATGGCCCAGCTGATGATGCAGAAACAATATGGTGATGCTACTGTAACCGTTTGCCACTCTCGTTCAAAGGCCCTGAAGGAGGAATGTCGTGCAGCTGATATCATCATCGCTGCGATCGGACAGCCTGACTTCGTAACGGCTGATATGGTGAAAGAGGGTGCTGTGATTGTGGATGTTGGTACCACCCGTGTGCCTGACGCTTCGAAGAAGAGCGGCTTCCGTCTGAATGGTGATGTGAAGTTCGACGAGGTGGCTCCCAAGTGCAGCTATATCACACCCGTTCCTGGTGGAGTAGGGCCGATGACGATCTGTTCACTGATGAAGAATACCCTCGCTGCTGGTAAAAAAGAATATTATCAATGACGGCTCAAGAGTGGTACGAACAAGGTAACGCCTTTCGGAAAGAGTCAAAATGGCACGAGGCCATCAACTGTTATATCCAGGCTATTGCGCTTGACCCTGACAGTCCTGCTGTCGAGGCCAAGCGTATGCTTGATGATATCATGGCTTTCTATTGCAAGGATATGTATAATCCCTGATCGTATATGGGAAAGATGAGGCGCGTGATGCTCATAGTGGCTGTAGTCATTGCCGCTATCGTTTTGTTGGCGACAATCGTCTGCAACAGTGGGTATGTGCAGAACCGGCTCATCAGTCTGGCTACCGATGCACTTAAAAAGGAACTGAATATTGAAGTTCAGATTGAGGGCATCGGCATTAACCTTTTAGGTCAGCACGTTACTTTCTACGGCGTGAGCCTAAAAGACCAACAGCAGCGCGACTTGGTTTGTGTGAAGGAGATATTTGGAGATTTCCGCCTGTTACCATTGATGAGCGGACATGTCGCCCTGAAGGAATGCAGGCTGAACGGTATCGACCTGCTGATCATCCAACCAGAGAACGGTCCTGCCAATTATCAGTTCCTTTTGGATGCCACCAAGAAAGGGAATCAAAAAAAGAAGAAACAACCCAAAGACAAAGTCTTCCAACTCGACTTGCAATATGCTCAGTTGAAACAATTGCACGTCAGATATAACGAGGAGGACTATTATCTTAATCAGGCCGCCTATAGCGATTGGCGCGATAGCAAACACCTGGAAATCAAGGGCTTGAATTTCAAGACCAATAATCATAAACCTCGTCGCAACCACAACAAGCCGCATCGTGGGGCCTTTGATGAGGGACATCTGGATCTGATAGCCGATATGGGCTTCGATATCCTTCGAGCCGATAAGGATACGGTGCGTGCCAGAATGACTAAATGCTGTATCCAGGATACGATAGCAGGCATCAACCTGAACGATGTCAGGGCTGATATCCTCTACAGCCATCAGCACATCCGTCTCTCAGACGTAGTTGTCCAACAGATCACCACTCGCATCGATATTCCTCGGGCAGATATCATGCTGCCTGACAAAGAAAAGCAGACTTCTTTGTACTATCGGGCTGACAGCATCACAGCCCGCGTCATGTTGAAAGACATCGCCAAACCCTTCTCGCCTGCACTGAGTCGCTTCTCCATCCCTCTGAACCTAAGGGTCAGTTTGGATGGCTCAGGCCATGAGATGACCTTCCGAGGGATCCATGTCAATACCGATGACCAACTCCTGACAATCAATGCCACAGGTATCATGTGCAACTTTACAAAAGCCCGTGACCTGACGCTCCATTTCGAAGTGCACGATATGGTGGCCAAACCTGGCATCAAGGATAAGATCATCAACCAGTTTACTGTTAAGAAGTACATGATGTATCAGATCTACGCCATGGGTGTCGTGAAATATCATGGCAGCTTCGATATCCTGTGGCGCAAAGAGCAGTTCAGGGGCTTGTTGAATACGGAAAAGGGCGATGTTGACTTCGAGTTCCAGCTTGACGAAAGCACCAAGTATCTGTCAGGACGTGCCAGTACCAACGCGCTGCATCTGGGCGATCTCTTCAATATGAAGAACCTTGGCAACATCGATTGTTCTGCCACTTTCAAGATTGATTATTCGAAACAGCGAACAGCCGAGATGCGTAAGGAGAAGGGTGGGAAACTACCTATCGGAGAAGTGGGGGCTGATATCAGAAATGTGGAATACAGGAACATCAGTCTGAAAAACCTCTTGGTTTCTATGGAAAGTGACGGTGCCCTCTCAACAGGTCATGTCACGATGAAAGGCAATATGACTGATCTGATGTTGGAATTCTCTTTCACCAACACCGCCGAGATGCAAAAGGTGAAGGTAAAGCCCAGACTCAAATACCGCCACTTGATTGGGTCCTGATTTCTTTTTCATCGAAAATATTGAAAAAAAAGCCATAATTGTTGCGTAGTTGCGACAAAATGACTATATTTGCCCTCGAATAGAGTATGAACCTAACTTTAAAAACAATAAATTTATGAAAAGATTAATCATTGCTTTAGCATTATTGGCGTGTATGGGTGCTGATGTCAGTGCTCAGGGGTTCTTGAATAGACTGAAGGACAGAGCGGTACAGACCGTTCAGGGAAAAGTGGAAAACAAAGTTGATCAGACCGTCAGCGAAGGCATGGATGAAGTGCTTGATGGCAAGAAATCCGACAAGAAAAGCAAAAACTCAAAGAACGAGGATGCTGAAATGGCTGATGTCGGTGATGCCGTTGATGTAAGTGATGCAGCCCCTTCTACTGCTACATCCTCAGACTTCAAGCGTGGCTCTATCATCATATTCGATGACGATGTGACTGCAGAACAAGTGGGTGAGTTCCCCTCTAAGTGGGGTATGTTCCAAGGTACCGTAGAGACCAAGACCCTGGGTGGTGTGAAGGCCATTAATCTGACTGACAATGCCCAAGTGCAGCCACTCATTGAGCAAGAGGGACCCTATCTGCCAGAGGAGTTCACCATTGAGTATGACTTCTACTATTGGCCCACCTCTAGTGTTCCAGGGAATGATGGCATTGGACTGAACGACATGAAGATGATTCTTGCCGTTACCAAAGATCGTTCTGACTTCCCAGGCGAAGGATGTGATGGGGGTGAGCTAACTGCATTTGTCCTGAAGCATGGTGTTTGTAATGAACAGGAGCATAGTTATTATTTTAATGGAGACAAGAATGGTGGTTTTAACTATGCTTTCAAAAAAGGCTGGAACCATGTTGCCCTGTCGTTCAACAAGCGCGCCCTGAAGGTTTATTTCAACGACAAGCGTGTGGTGAACCTGCCACACGTCAACCAACCCACATGGCTGTGCTTCCAGGTGCCCTTTGATTATATTAATCTCACGTTTATCCGCAATGTCGTGATTGCCAAGGGTGCCGTTGCGCTCTATGACCGTAATGCACAGGATGTTTCTGCTGTAGAGAAAGCCATTCAGGAGACAGGTAAGTTTGTGACCAACAATATCCTGTTTGATACAGGTAAGGCAACCCTGAAGCAGGAGTCGATGATTGAGATTATGAGAGTGGCTGATTACATGAAGAAGAACCCGACGGCTCGTTTCGAAGTTCAGGGCCATACGGATAATCAAGGCTCAGACAAGATCAACGATCCGCTGTCACAGCAGCGTGCCGAAGCTATCGTCAAGGCATTGGAGGGCTTAGGTGTGGATGGCTTCAATCTGAAGGCCGTTGGTAAGGGCTCTCACGAACCCGTTGCCGATAACAAGACAGAGGAAGGTCGCGCCAAGAACCGCCGCGTAGAGTTCATTAAGAGATAATTAGAAGTAAACGATGTTTCGCCCTGATGTCGCTAAGATGTCAGGGCGTGATATATAAAGAAAGGTGTACGTATGAAGAGATTGTTTCTCGTAATGGGACTGCTTTTCCTGTTGTCTTTGTCTGTGTCAGCTCAAGAAAGGGAGATGCACTGGGAGAATGTCACAGCCTTGTATTTCGCTGCAACGAACGGCACGGACAGGGAGAATGTCTTGCAGCAGTATCTGCTGTTCGATGCGACCGTGCTAGACAAGCACAGAGCTCTGATTAACCAATACGAGACTTTTTGTAAGGAGTTTGGCCATATGCAGGTCAACCAAGCCGTCCCTGAGGGTTTGAAGGAGTTTGACGAAGGCATTGCCAAGGTCAAGCAACTCATCAAAGAACACCCTGAAATGGCTGACGATCTGAAGGCACAACTCAAGGAAATCGAAGCACATAGAAGCGAGTTTGCAGGCTATATTGACAAATCGGTAACGAATTATACCTATGACCCAGCGACCATTTTGAAGCAATTAACGCAGCTGGCTGTCAACCAGAAAACCTACACAGGATACAGGGATATCGGCAACAACATCTTTGCTGTCAAGACAGGTCTGTGCTATGGTCCCATAGAACCTAATACCTTCAAACCTGTCCAGACTCCAGAGAAGTATTGGTACATGTGGGGAGCCATTGACTTCAACGGTCGCCAGGTGATGCCAGCAAGATACAAGAACTTTGCTGAAACCTACCCCAATCAAGACCTGATAATTCTGGAGACGAAGGACAGCAGTGGTAAAAAACGTGCAGGAGCCTGTGGCTACGATGGCAGGGTACGCATTCCCTTCGACTATGACGAACCCTTCGACAGGGCTGCAATGGACCATGATGTGGAACCAGCAGTCTTCTATGTCTATATCTTCATCAAGAACGGCAAATACGGCTTTGTCGATACCAACGGTAAAGTGCTATAACCCTGTGTTTATCAACACCCTGAACCATATGGTGATGGCTGGCTGGTGACAAAAGACGGCAAGAATTATGGTATGGTTGACCACAAGCAGGGCCGTCTGATGGTGCCGTTGAAATACGCTTCCCTGTGGGACGACTTCTCTGGCGGCTTCTCGTTGGTGCGCCATGATGGCAAGTTAGATATCTTTGACGACAACTTCAACCTCGTCCGCACGGAACCCAAACCACAACAATAAAATGACAGACAATAACATTAACATAAACATTTGAATTATGAAAAAGATTTTTCTTTCAGCTATGATGCTGATGTCCGTTATGGGTGTTAAAGCACAGATGACGCCTGAGGCTGTGATGAGCATGATGCCTACAATGCCGTCGCTGGCAGAGATGATTCGTTATCAAAAGGAAGCCATGGACCCCAACCCTAAAAGGGAAATGACTCAGCCCAGGCTCTATATTGACTTCCTGAAAGCCCTGAAGAACGCCAGAGATCAGGCTGACGAGCAGATTAAGAGGAACGTCGGAGACGTTGTAGAGCATAAGACGCTGAATTCAAAGGTCGCTGGCACCAACTACACTGTTCAGCAGATAGAGGGAATGAGCGAAGCTGAACAGGAACAGTTGGGCAAAGACATCATGAAGAAGAAGTTAGGCAGCTATGGGCTCTCTCAGGCAGACATCGCCAAGATGCAGAGTGGTAAGATGTCACAGGCAGATCAGCAGGCTCTTGCCAACAAGATGATGAAGAACATGACTGGTGGCATGGATATGAAAGACATACAGTTCATGCAAAATATGACTGACGAAGAGCGTGCACAGTTCATGGAGATGTCTGGTCTGAACGAATCCACACAAACCAAAATGAAGGAACAGAAGCCAAAACTACAAAAGGATGCCAAGGTGACAGCCTTGATTCAGGAAATGATAAAATGCGACAAACAGGCGAAAGAAATTACTGACAAGTACATTCAGATGTCGGAAGAAGTACGTGCTGCAGGTCGTGCACTTTATGACAGAGAATACAGGCCACAACTAGCCCAATGGGAGGCAGTCAAGAAAGAAGCTCTCAACGAGGGCGCCCTGTCAGAAAAATATACTGAGAAGGATAAGCCCAGAGTTGATGCTGCCAACAAGAAATTTGACAATGCCCAGAACCAGATATGGAAGATAGATTGTGCTTTCTATGAAAAATACCTTCCCACCTGGCGCGACAACATCGTAAAGAAGATGGATATGTGCCGTTCTCAGCTACTGCCCATCATGCAAAAGAAGAAGGAAATCACCGATAAACTGTACAGCATGACAAAAGAGCCTCAGTACGCCTCTGGTGCCGTTCATCCTTTCACAGCCGCTATTGCATACCTCGATACTCCTGAGGAAATCGAGCAATACGATCCTTTCGACGATAACAACTAAACAGAGCCGCCAGCATGTGACTCTAAACTACACAGCGGAACCAATCCGCTGTGTAGTTTTTTTATCGCTCCACTAATTTATAGATATGCCCTGAAGTCTTACGATCAGTCTCAAAGCCAAACTGCTGGTTGTTCAAGGCTTTGCCAAGTTTCGCCAGACTGGTCTTGGGATCGTAGTTGGCATAGCGGTTTTTCAGCAGTTCGTGAATCTCAGTCAGACTCCACCACCTACCTTCGCCTGCCTTCGGCTTCGTGAAGGTCTCGCCGATCATCTCCACCAGATCGTTCAGTTTCTGATAAGGTTCGTTCTCCTTGATCAGTGTGGCGATCTCCTCATTATCCAACCAGTAGCGCTCGCCAGAATTAAAGAGGTGAAGCACTTGCGCGAAGAGCTGTTCATGGTGGAGGTTATCCTCGAAGTCGATGTCCTTGTCGTTGGGGATGCTCACACAGACGAAACGGCGCGAACCTGTGGGATCCACCAAGGGCTTCTGCTGGTTCGTGGTACCAATGAACGAGGTGTATCTGCGGAACTGCTTGATGGTCTTGCCGTAGGGTGGGCGGAACTTCACCTCTGCCGATGACAACAGGTATTTCAGCACGATCTGCTGCGAGGCGGTGGTCTTGTCAAACTCGTCGATGTTGATCATCGCAAACATCGTCAGCGCGATATTCAGGTCGAACTCGTTCTTGAAGTTGATCTTGTCGTTGTAGTAATCGCGCAGTTCTGGGGGCAGGATGATCTTGCAGAAACGCGTCTTTCCGCAACCCTGACGACCAATCAACAGCGGCGTCAACGCATTGCCAGTCAACTGTTTATCACTCTCGCGCCACTGGGCCACCATACCGATGAGCCACATCCTGAGATACTTCTCCCAATGGGGCTGAGTGGTGGGCACGCGCGCTGCCAACTCCTTGATATAATCGTGCCCGTTCCACTGGGGCAGGTTGTCGAGCCAGATGTTCACGGGGTCATACTGCTCAATGCGAGTAGAGTCGATAAAACGGTTCACATCGCGATCCCACGACTTCAATCCCAACTCAGTGGCGCGCATCGTCATATCGTTGCGCACCTCTTCCGTCAAAGGCTTGAAACTCTGGTCGTTAGAGTATTTCTCACGATACTCGGCCACACCCGTCATCAGGTTCTTGCGCATCTCGAAGTTCTCATTCAGGAAGATCTCAGTCTTCATCATCTGCAGCGTGTCCTTGGGGATGCTCTGTAGGGGCTTGATCTTGTGCTTCTTCATATAGTCCGCCTGCAAGGTGACGGCATAGACGGCCTCAAAGGTCTTCTTCACCAACAGCTCATCCGTATTCAGGGCTGGGTGCTCCAGCGTCATCCCCTGTGCGAAAGCCAAGGGAATCCCCTGATTCAGACAACGGGTGGCAATCAGCATCAGCAAGGTCTCCAGACGGTCCTCGTCAGGCAGCTCGAAATAATGTCCCAAGGTGGTGTCGATGATGAAAAGCCATTCCAAACGATAGGTACGTTTCACGGTGCGCCCAGGCATCAGTCTGTCACTCTCACGGGAGATACTAACAGGCTGAGGCACATCATGTTTCTGCGTGTCGGCATAGAAAGGGCGTGCGCCTGGATTAAAGCCCATCTCTGGGTCGGCACTCACATAGACCGTCCTGTCAAGCCTCGGCTCCAGGTATTCGATGTCGAAACCAAACTGGTTCATATAGGCCCTACGCGCCGTCTCATATAGATTAAGGTGGAACTGCTGGATGTCTTCATCCTTCGTTGGCAGCTTCATGGCGCTGCCACTTCCCTCCTTTTCTGGGGTGGCGTCGCCAAACAACTCGCCTCGACAAATGATCTTCACCGACTTTCCCGATGCGCCCAGGAAACACATCAGCGTCTCAGGCATCTTCTTCGCCTGATCCCTCACCTCAACGGCCTTCTCGTAAGTCGGCAGGTTGTTCACCTCCACCACCACAAGCCCGTTATACCCGAGGATTCTGTGCTCATTCTTGTACTTATCAAACTCCTGGGCGAAACAGAGCCGTTCGAGTTTGATGCCACCAGCCCAATTCGTCAGGATCTGTCCATCAGGCTGACGTTCCTTCTGAATCAGGTTGTACATCTCCCTCAACTCCGTGACGGTATTTTTCCGCCAACCTTTCTGGATAAACAGCGCAATATCTTCTACAGGATGACGAGTAATGGTCTCGCTCTTTCCTCTTTTTCTGATAATAGTAACCTTCATTGTTTTTCGAATAATGATTGATGTTATTTTGAGTGCAAAGATACTACTTTTTTCGGCAATTTCAAAATTATTTTGAAAGAAAAACTTAAAATTAACCGACATCCGACATAATTTGATGCTTATGTCTTTTATTATCAGTAGTTTATAGAACTATTTATTTCTTACTTACTGACATAAAACCGACATGATACTGACATAAATCCGTCATTTTTACGTCATTAGTAGCAATCCAGCAACGCCAAATGGCTCGCCCTAAGGGTAGCACACTCAACACTACGAATTCTCACATTTTTCCCTTAATACTAACCATTAAATTCTCTAGAGAATTTTATGACCACCCTTAATATCTTTTCTTGCGAGAGCCTATCAAACTCCGAAATTCTCTAGAGAATTTCAAAGCCATCCAGTTAATCAAACATTGCAGCCCTTAAGATCAGCATCAGCTACCCTTAGTATCAGCCATTAACACCTACTATATGTCAGTTCTATGTCGGTTATATGTCAGTTCTATGTCGGTATTATGTCGGTATGGCTTAAAACTATCTAATTGATTTTCAATAAAATAATAGATAGTTTATGTCGGATGTCAGTAGATTTTAGAAATTCTCACTAATTCATTACTTTTCACTCTTCATTTCATTACGTTTTACCAACCAAAAAGTAACGAATTGAACTGCGTTTAGTTACTTTTCATTGAGAAAATTGAATGAATGTTTGGAAGTAAACGAAAAATAACTTATCTTTGCAGCGATAAAAGATGAATGATATGACAAAGGACGAATGTATCAAACTCCTCAAGAAATGTATGAACATACTTAAAGAAAAGTATGGTATAACGTCTTTGTCCCTTTTCGGCTCTACGGCAAGAGGTGAACAGAAGGAAGGCAGTGATATTGATTTGTTTGTAGAAACTGAGACAGCAAATCCTTTCTTACTAATGGATGCCAAAGAGTTCTTAGAGAAGGAAACTGGTACCCCAGTTGATATTATTCGTAACCATCAGAATCTGAATCCTCGTTTAAGAAAACGCATATTAAAGGATGGAATCTTTATCTTCTGAAACCAAAGGCATCGCGTTAGATATTCTCGAAGACATTCTTTCTGCTATCGAGAAACTTGAAGAGCGGACCAAAGATGTCCACTCTATTGACGATTTTCTTGGTTCTTCGCCTGGTATGGTTCTTTTAGACGCAACATGTATGCTGCTTATCGCAATTGGTGAAAGCCTGAAGAATTTGGATAAAACTACTGACGGTAAACTCTTGCCCACTTATCCTTCTATACCTTGGAAGAATGTAAAAGGACTGAGGGATATTATAGCACATCACTATTTCGATGTTGATGCTGCCCAGATACTCTGGATCATCAAAAACGAAATATCTCCTCTAAAGGACGCCATTCGTTATTTTATTGCCGAATTAGGAAAGTAATTCGATAAGCAGTTGTATCCTTTTCTATTAAGAATATGGCAAAACTGACTACTGAAGAATTCATAGCAAAAGCCAAAGCGGTGCATGGGGATAGATATGACTATTCCAAGGTGGAGTATACTGGAAACAAAGCAAAAGTTTGTATTATCTGTAGAGAACATGGAGAGTTTTGGCAGGTGCCAAATTCACATCTACGTGGTATCGGATGTCCTCAATGTGCAATAAAACGTAGAATTAGTCAACAAACTTATACGAAGGAGACATTTCTCAAATTGGCATTGGAGAGACATCATGATAAGTATGACTACTCAAGGATAAACTATGTTGATACAAAAACTAAGATTTGTGTCGTTTGTCCCAAACATGGAGAATTTTGGCAAACACCAGCTGCTCATATTCAAGGGCAGGGCTGTCCACAATGTGGTGTGGAACGGATTAAAAGTAAACGTTCTTACTCATTGTCAGATTTTCTAAAATTGGCAAAAGAAAAACATGGAGATAGATACGACTATTCAAGGGTAGAATATTTTAATTCGCGTAAAAAAGTTTGTATTATATGTAGAGAGCACGGGGAATTTTGGCAAAATCCTAATTGCCATATTCAAGGAAATGGTTGCCCAGTTTGTGCAGGAAGCAAGAGGTCTTCAACTGATCTATTTGTTGAAAAAGCGAACATTGTTCATGGTGGGAAATATGACTATTCCACTGTAAAATATACAAGTAACAAGAAGAAGGTTTGCATTATCTGCCCAAAACATGGACAATTTTGGCAAACGCCAAATGCACATTTAAGAGGAGCTGGATGTCCAATATGTGCACAAGCAATAAGAGTAAAAAGCATAAAAGATTCTTTATCTGATTTTATCTTAAAAGCACATAAGGTGCACGGCAATAAATATGATTATTCAAAAGTGAATTATATAAATAGCTCAACAAAAGTATGTATCATATGCCCGGAACATGGAGAATTTTGGCAAACACCTAGGGATCATATTGCAGGTCATGGATGTCAAAAATGTGCTGGATGGAACATTTATGATGAGGAGACTTTCTACAAGGGAGCTCATATGTATCATGGAAACAAATATGATTATAGAAAGGTCGTTTTCCGTGGCTCAGCACATAAAGTTTGTATTATTTGCCCCAAACATGGTGAATTCTGGCAATTACCTGCTACTCATGCATACAAAGGGAAAGGATGTCCCCAATGTAGCCGTGAACAGAGAGCACAAGAACGAGAGATCCCATCAGAAATTGTTATAGAGGAAGCTCATAAATATGAGTATCTTAAAGATTTTGTGAAGCAAGCACCATCATACTATGCTATAGCCACTAAACGAAAACTTGATATAAGTTTCTTGAAGCGAACGCATCATTCTGATTATTCTTATGAAGAGGTTATAGCCTTAGCCAGGAAATGCAAATACGCCAGTGAGTTTGAGAGAAAGTATGGCGGTGCTTATAACCGTGCAAAAGCGATGGGATGGTATAATGATATTACGTGGTTCGAGGTGCCAAAGATGTTTAATGGCGATATGAATGCGCAAAACCATGTTATATATGCTTATGAGGATGAAACCAGACGCTTTGTATATGTTGGGCTGACAAATGATATAAAGCGAAGGCATAGAGAACACTCTCGTCCACATAAGCATGGGAGAAACAGTAAAGTATATGAGTATTTTACATCCCACCAAATGGATATTCCACAGCCCAAAATTCTTTCATATAGGCTTACACCTGCCGAAAGTCGTGAAAAAGAAGACGAATGGCTGCAGAGATACAAGAATGAAGGGTGGATAATTATTAATAAAGCTAAAACAGGAAAGAATTCAGGATCTCTGGGTAGTTATGTAAGAAAATGGACAATAGAAGCATTAAAAGAAGAGGCATCTAAATATAAAACGAAAGCAGAATTCGAGAGATACAGTAGTGCAGCTTATAGTACATCTCTAAATAAAGGGATCATCAACCAATTAGGTCTGGTAGATGCTAAACCAGCAAAGCGTGCTGTTAGGAATGTAGAAACAGGAGAAGTTTTCAGGTCTCTATCTGCTGCAGGAAAGAAATATGGTGTTAGTCCAGATTATATCAGTTGGGCAGCGCAAGGTAAAAGGGATACATATGCAGGGTATCACTGGGAATTTATAGAAAACAAATAGACACAATTATGAAATTCTCAATATCATACTCTCCAGATGAAATAGATTATATACGTCACCGCATACTGTTAGATGATGTTCCAAACCATCTATTTAAATACTACAATATAGCGGGGGTTAGGAGATTGCTAAAAAATCAAAGCATATATTTTTCAAATTGTAAGGAATTTAACGACCCATTTGAAAGTGCTGTTAATCTCGTTACGGATTGTTCTCCTGAACAATATTACAATTCTCTGATATTCGCAGGTATGAATAAAGAAATAGCGAAAGATCTGACAAGGCAAATAGCAAATGGTATTATTGACGGAAAAAAGATTTTGGAAGAAGCTACTAAGGACGCCATCGCTTCTTTTGGTTATTTTTGTATGACGACAAAACCTGACAATTTACTAATGTGGGCGCATTATGCAGATTGTCACAAAGGTGTCTGCGTCAAGTTTGACATTCTGAAAGATTTGGAATCGTTTTTGGTTCCTGTTCCTGTTGAGTACAACGAAAACTATATTAATTTTGACACTATGAATGGTGATTTATTAAGTGTTATACGCCGCAAATCACCTGAATGGAAGTATGAGAATGAGTATAGAATTGTCAAGGCAGGCTACCATGGTTGTAAGGAAATTGCTTCGGAAAGTATCATTGAGATAATATTTGGATGTAGGACATCAAAAGAGGATAAAAACTCTATAATAGAGCTAGCATCTTCGTTAGGATATACTCGGATACAATTTTCTGAGGCAAGAGAGAAAAGAAGCGAATATGGATTGGATATTATTAAGATATAAATGGAAACTAAGATTCCTCAAACAAAACAAGAAGCCTTTGCTCAGTTAGATGAGATGTTGAGTGAGAAGGATAAGAATGAGTTGGTAAAAGGTGATGCCATCGAGTTTCACTTTTCATTGGGTATGTGGATTCGGAACAACTGGATCTATGAGCAGAATGAGGAGGATGTGAATCGCTTGGCAAAAGCATTTAGGACGGATTTTATAGTTTTCGATCCAGATAGTTTATCAGGAAAGATTATTGAATCATATCAAAGATATTTGAAACGCAAAAGAATTTAGTCTATGGCAGAGTATAAGGAGTATAAATGTGAGTCATGCTGTTATACCGTAGCAGCTAATCCCAAAGGGCACGATGTGGTGATGATAGGTGAGGTTTACAGTTATAAGTGTGAGAATTGTCATGAGATTGTGGATGTCCTGGCATCTGAGAAAACCGTATGTCCTGAATGTGGTTCTGAAAAACTGGTGAAGTGGAATCCAATAAAAGGAAGATGTCCTAAGTGCGGTAAGAAAATGAAAGAAACAGGAGTGATAATGATGGTAGATTGATAAAAAGTTGTAACTTTGCAAACGAAATATGACGAAAGAGACTAAAGACATATTGTTACGATTGCTGCAGCAACATAAGGAGCTGGGTATATCAGAGCAGATAGACTACCAGAAGCACTATCTCGACTCTCTCATTAACAATTCTGTTGCTCTTTCTGATCTATCTCCAAAACCAATTGATTCAGAAATGGTCGATAAACAGGATTTGAAGCAGGAAATAGTCGATAAATGGTCGATAAAGCCGTCTTTGGCAGAGAAACTGGTCGATATTCTGGACTTTGTGGCCGATCGCTCGGCGACGGAAGGAGACGCTTGTCAGAGCAAGAAAGGCGAATTTACTACAGAACAGATTGTCAGCCACTTTGGCTTTAATACTACCACAGCCAAGCGCTATCTGCGCCAACTTACCGAGTTTGGCTATCTGGAGGCACATGGTGGCAATAAGAACAGAACATATAGCAAACAGTAGTTCGAGCGGCAAATGAAATTTGATGGCAGTTCCCTGTGAGTTACGTTTAATAGGTCAATCCAAATTGCCAGAGAGGGATGATGTTGCCATAGCCTGTTTCTATGTCATCTTTAACAACATAGCCTTGGGCCGCATCTTGTATCTGCTTCTGCTTTTTCTTCTTGCCGCCCACCTCAAAGGTCTTTCCGTCTATTTCGAAATCGCTAATACGTGAACTGATGACATCTGTCTTGACGCGCATCTGGTTATAGAAGAATGTCTCGCGAATGTTGCCAATATCAGCACTCTCATGCCCAAGAAGATAGGTCAGATTCGTATTGTCAAGATAGACTTTCTCAACCTTTCCTAAGCCACGTATGCCGCCCGTATCATCACGCAGTTGCTCTATCATACCAGCCTGTTCCATATAAAGGAAGTAGTCTGGCAGCACATTACGACTGACACTTATCACTGTGGCCAATGATTCCATGACAGGCTTGAAAGGAACACTCTGTGCTATAACGGCAAGCAGCTTTTTCAGTTTTCTACCAGTAGAGGCGTTCATATTCGCATATTGGGGAATGTCAACCTCCATTGTCTGGTTGATAACCTGACGCAAGCGCATTTCATAGTTGCCCTCATTTGCAAATGGGTAGTAGCCATTCTTCAGATAGTCCTTGAAGAAGGGTAGAGGATGACTGACGGCATCAAGTTTTGCCTTTTGCTCCAAGATTTCGTTGATGGTATATACTGGTGCAGTTATGTTATGAAACAATGCCAAGTATTCCCTGAACGAGAGTCCTTGCATGGTGAATATCAGAGCACGTCTGCTTAGGTCGGATACGCCTTTTGTGATATCAAGTATGGAAGAACCTGTGAATCCTACCTTTAAGTCAGGATGAGAATCGTATATGAGTTTCAACTCTCGTGACCAGTTCTCATATTTATGAATCTCGTCGATGAATATCTGCTCTCCACCGTCTTTGACGAATTCATCTACAGTGTCGATGAGGGTGTGGGTTGAGAAATACAGATGATCAGCAGCGACATAGAGCATGTGCCGCTTGTCTCTGTTCTCCTTGATATACTGAAGAATCATTGTTGACTTTCCTACACCACGTGGGCCAACAAGTCCGAACATTCTAGACTCCCAACTCACTCGGTCATACATATATCTATGGAATGTTGAAGTGGTTAGCTTCAATTGACTCTCCATTAATTCAATCAGTGAAATATCCATAATCGTTATATTTTTGCTGCAAAGATAATAAAATTGCACTAAAGTAGTGCATAAAATAAGAGAAAAATGCACTGTAACAGTGCAAATTAACGATTTTTGACTGAAAACCCATGAAAAATGCACTTTTCTTGTATTTCCTGCCAATAGGTGGTGGAAATTTTGTAATTTTGCAGCATCATTTGAACATCTATGAGATACAGAATAAAGAAAGAAACTAAGCCGACTTTACCCACATACGGCAAATATAAGGCTGTGGCTGTGCATTATCAGACCATTGACAGTCGTCAGATTGCTGAAGAGGCAACCAGAGGAATGACCATCAGTGCTGGTGTGCTTGAAGGTATCTTGATGAATGTGGCAGAAGTGGTGAGGCGCCATCTAAGAAATGGCGACAAGGTGCGTCTAAAGGATATCGGTCTGCTGAAACTGGAGATCGAGAGTGAGAAGGTGGATAACCTCAAGGACTTCCGCGCCAAGAAACATATCCGAGGTGTGCGTCTGCATCTGATCCCAGAAAGTTATGAAGGTTCCCAGGAACTTTACAAGGACATCACCTTCGAGAAAGACCGCAATTACGTGGAGGAATAATAACAAAAACGAAATAGAGACTATGAATAAGGAGGAGAACAATCAGAAGCATGTGAGCAGGAGGGAGTTCCTGCGGCGTTTGGGCATGGGAGCTGGGGCTGCTATGGCCATGAGTGTGATGGAGCCGTTGCGTGTGTTTGGTCAGGAGAAGCAGAATGGAGTAGGGGTGAACCGCATGACCTACAGGGTGCAGCATGGCTCTGGGGAGCAGATTTCGCTCTTGGGCTTTGGTATGATGCGTCTGCCTAATGATCAGGATGAGGTGAACGAGCTGGTGGATTATGCCATCGAACATGGGGTGAACTATTTCGATACGGCACCGATGTATATGGGAGGCCAGTCGGAGGTGTTGACAGGAAAAGCCCTGAGCCGTCATCCTCGTGACAAGTATTATATAGCTACGAAGATGTCGAACCAGCGGAACCATCTGTGGGATTTCGATGAGGCTCGAAAGATGTACTATCAGTCGTTCCAGCGTCTGAAGGTGGATCATATCGACTATTATCTGCTGCACAGTATCGGAGGTGGCGGTATGGAGGCACTGAACGGCCGATTCTTCGATAATCATCTGTTGGAGTTCCTGTTGAAAGAGCGCGAGGCTGGGCGTATCAGACATCTGGGCTTCTCTTATCATGGTGATGTGAGACCCTTTGACTGGTTGCTCGACCATCAGGACGAATATCACTGGGACTTCGTGCAGATTCAGATGAACTTCCTCGATTGGCGGCATGCCTCGATGGGTAATGGCTGGAGAAAGGATGCCGATGCGGAGTACCTTTATAATAAATGTGAGAAGACGGGTGTGCAGTGTGTGGTGATGGAGCCGCTGCGTGGTGGTGCCTTTGGCAAGATGGCGAAGGAATTGGCGGCGCAGTTGAAGGCTGTACGCCCCAATGACAGTACGGCCCGATGGGCTTTCCGTTGGGTGGGTTCGCACTCGAATATCCTGACCACACTGAGTGGTATGAACGAGATGGACCATGTGAAGGAGAACATAGAGACCTTCTCACCATTGGAGATCTGTACGGAGGCCGAAAATACGCTGTTGGCTGAGATTGCCGACCAGATGGCAGGTTTCCCGACGATCCCCTGTACCACCTGTGCCTATTGTATGCCTTGTCCTTATGGGGTGGATATTCCTGGCAACTTTGCCTATTATAATGAGGCTGTGAACAGTCATCTGCTGCCCCTGCCCGAGAAGCAGGCTGAGGACTATGCCGCTAAGAAACAGCAGTTTGCCGACGGACTGCGCCAGGCTCTGCCCAATGTGGAGTCGTGGGCCAGAAGTTGTGCCGATTGTGAGGAATGTCTGCCGAAGTGTCCGCAACAGATTCGTATTCCCAATCAGATGGCACGAATCGTTGAATTGTTAAGAAAAAGGTAGGTTTTCATATTAATTTGAAAGAAAATGGCGTTTTTCTTTTGCTATTTGCCATATTTATATTACTTTTGCAGCCAATTTAGAAATTAATGCATTAATTACAGGATAATATGGCAAAAATGAAAGGCGCCATCGTGGTGGATACTGAGCGTTGCAAGGGATGTCAGCTTTGCATCATCGCCTGCCCTCAGAAGGTCATCGCCCTGGCCAACAAAGTGAATCTGCATGGTTATCCGTATGTGGAGGCTGTCAACGAAGAGGCCTGCGTAGGCTGTGCTTCTTGTGGTATCGTCTGCCCTGACGGATGTATTACTGTGTATCGTAAAAAAGTGGAGGAATAAGCTATGGCAGAAAACAAGGAAGTTGTGTTGATGAAAGGCAACGAGGCAATTGCCCACGCTGCTATTCGTTGCGGATGCGACGGCTATTTCGGCTATCCTATTACTCCGCAGAGTGAAGTGATTGAGACGCTGGCTGAACTGAAGCCTTGGGAGACCACTGGTATGCAGGTGGTTCAGGCTGAGAGTGAGTTGGCTTCGATTTACATGGTCTATGGTGCTGCTGGTGCAGGTAAGCGTGCGATGACCTCATCGTCATCCCCTGGTATCGCCCTGATGCAGGAGGGCATCACCTACATGGCTGGTGCCGAGGTGCCTGGCGTGTTTGTGAATGTGCAGCGTGGCGGTCCTGGTCTGGGAACGATCCAGCCTTCGCAGGGAGACTATTTCCAGGCTACCCGTGGTGGTGGTAATGGCGACTATAAGGTGATCGTGCTGGCTCCCTCTTCTGTTCAGGAGATGGCAGATTTCGTCGATCTCGCCTTTGAACTGGCCTTCAAGTATCGCAACCCCGCTATGATTCTTTCTGATGGTGTCATCGGACAGATGATGGAGAAGGTGGTGCTGCCTCCTTTCAAGCCCCGTCGTACGGATGAGGAGGTGATCAAGCAGTGTCCTTGGGCTTCTACTGGTAAGCCGAAGGGTGGTCGTGAGCGTGTGGTGATTACCTCGCTCGAGTTGAAGCCTGAGATCATGGAGCAGCGCAACATTGCTCTCCAGGAGAAATATGCTAAGATTCAGGAAAACGAAGTGCGCTATGAGAAGCAGCTGATGGACGATGCCGAGTACGCCATCGTAGCTTTCGGTAGTGCAGCGCGTATCGCTGAGAAGTCGGTAGAGATTGCCCGTGAGCAGGGTGTCAAGGTCGGTTTGTTCCGTCCTATCACGCTGTTCCCGTTCCCCATCAAGGAGATTGAGGCATTGTCGAAGAAGGTGAAGGGTATCCTCGTGGCTGAGAT
>Ga0265300_10000417_pt1 | contig 43806 bp, 34 predicted proteins | sample AusTroGonzalo_MG_FD_193482 | JGI IMG/M metagenome (GOLD analysis project Ga0265300, IMG submission 193482) | Bovine rumen microbial communities from tropical cattle in Woodstock, Queensland, Australia - Gonzalo_03 | ecosystem: Host-associated > Mammals > Digestive system > Stomach > Rumen ... | reverse complement strand
ATTAACTAAAGCTTCAAGTGATTCGGCTGCCTCCTTTAGTTGGTTCCGACAGCTGGTGATGATGGCGTTCATCTCTTTCTTGAAGTCGTTCATCTGACGTGAATCGGACAACTTCTCACGTTCCTCTTCAGAGCGGTTCTGGAAGGCCTCCTCGAAGATGCATCGGGCAAACTGCTTTATCATGCCCGAGATGTTCCATCGTTCGCCCGTCTGCAACTGTTCCTCGACGTAATCCATTATCCACCCTTGCACATCCTTGCGGTTCTGCATGTTCTCGATGACACGGTCTACGGAACGTGAGATAACCTCGTCGTTGTTCAGCTCTACCTGCAGGTTGGCCGTCAGTCCCAGTTCGTGTGCCAGGTTGCGCAGTACGCTCTGGAAGAAGGAATCGATAGTCTCCACGCGGAAGTGGGTATAGTCGTGTAGGATGGCGCTCAGCGCCTCACCGGCCCGCTGCCGAATCATCTCTTCGCCCATCTCTTCGTCCAGTTCCTGCAGTCGCTTCTGGATGACCTTCAGATAGCCGTCGCACTCAGGAATCCTGTTGTGCAGGCCATACAGGGTCTCCAGGATGCGCTCCTTCATCTCAGCCGTTGCCTTGTTGGTAAAGGTCACAGCTAGAGTATGCTCGAACTCTTTGCGTCCCTTACGCAGCAGAAGCAGGATGTACTCTACGGTAAGCGTGAATGTCTTTCCTGCTCCGGCAGAGGCTTTATATATCGATAATGTGTTGCTCATGCAAAGGAAATGTTATTGAATTCTGCAAAGATATTGTTTTTTTTCATAACTTTGCACCGCAAAAGAAAAATAATAGCATAATGGCTGCATATATTGTTGAGGATACAAAGAAAATTACTACTCAGAAAATTATTCAGATGAAGAAGGATGGCAAGAAGGTTGCCATGCTGACTTGTTATGATTATACAATGGCACAGATTGTCGACAAAGCCGGTGTGGATATCGTACTGGTGGGTGACAGTGCCAGCAATGTGATGGCGGGCAATCTTACCACACTGCCCATCACCATAGATCAGATGATTTATCATGCCCGCAGTGTGGCACGTGGTGTCAAGCGGGCAATGGTGGTATGTGACATGCCTTTCGGTACCTATCAGGTAAGCCGTGAAGAGGGCATCCGCAATGCCATACGCATGATGGCCGAGACAGGCGTGGATGGCCTGAAACTGGAAGGCGGCGAGGAGATAATAGATACCGTAAGGGGTATCATCAATGCCGGCATTCCCGTTGTCGGTCACTTAGGGCTGACCCCTCAGAGCGTCTATAAATTCGGCGGATACAGTGTCAGGGCAAAGGAGGATGCTGAGGCAGAGAAATTGATGAAAGATGCCAAGTTGCTGGAAGAAGCCGGTTGCTTCTCGCTGGTACTGGAGAAGATTCCTGCCGCCCTTTGCCAGAAGGTATGTCAGAGCGTCTCTATCCCCGTTATCGGCATAGGTGCCGGTAGTGCCGACGGACAGGTGCTGGTGTTCCATGACATGTTGGGACTGAACGATGGCTTCAAGCCTAAGTTCCTGCGCCAATACGCCCAGTTAGGTGCTATTATAAACGAGGCCATCGGCCAGTATATCATCGATGTGAAAAGCGGTGATTTCCCTAACGAATCAGAAAGTTATTAATCAATATTCTAAACACAAAACAACATTATGAAGATTCCTTACAAAATTTACCTTGAGGAGAACGAGATTCCAAGACAATGGTATAATGTCCGTGCAGACATGAAGACTAAGCCCGCTCCCCTGATCAATCCGGGAAACGGCCAGCCCCTCACACTAGAAGACCTGAATCCCATCTTCTGCGAAGACTTAAACAAGCAGGAACTGGACAACGATACTCCATATTTCGATATCCCCGAGGAGATACAGAACTTCTATAAGATGTATCGTCCCTCGCCCTTGGTGCGTGCCTACTTCCTGGAGAAGGCATTGGGCACACCCGCCAAGATATACTATAAGTTCGAGGGTAATAATACCTCGGGCAGTCATAAGCTGAACTCTGCCATTGCCCAGGCTTACTATGCCAAGAAGCAGGGGCTGAAGGGCGTTACCACCGAGACAGGTGCCGGACAGTGGGGTACAGCCCTCAGCATGGCTTGTGCCTACTTTGGCCTGGATTGCCGCGTGTATATGGTAAAGTGCAGCTACGAGCAGAAGCCTTTCCGTCGTGAGGTGATGCGTACCTACGGTGCTACCGTTACTCCTTCGCCCAGCCTTACAACAGAGGTGGGTCGTAAGATCCTGGCCGACCATCCCGATACGACAGGTTCGCTGGGTTGCGCTATCAGCGAGGCTGTAGAAGCAGCCGTGACAAGTGATGGCTATCGTTATGTGCTGGGTTCTGTACTGAATCAGGTACTCCTGCATCAGACCGTTATCGGTCTGGAAGCCAAGACGGCAATGGACAAGTATGGCATCAAGCCTGATATCATTATAGGTTGTGCCGGCGGTGGCAGTAACCTGGGCGGTCTGGTTTCTCCCTTCATAGGTGAGATGCTGAGAGGCGAGGCCGATTATAAGGTGATAGCCGTAGAGCCTGCTTCCTGTCCCAGCTTCACACGTGGTAAGTTTGCCTATGACTTCTGTGATACAGGTATGATCTGCCCTCTGGCCAAGATGTACACCCTGGGTAGCCAGTTCATTCCTTCTGCCAACCATGCAGGCGGTCTACGCTTCCATGGTATGAGCCCCATCCTGTCGCAGTTGTATCACGACGGCCTGTTCGAGGCACGTGCCGTAGAGCAGACACAAGTCTTCGATGCAGCCACCCAGTTTGCCCGCGTAGAAGGTGTTCTGCCAGCTCCCGAGAGCAGCCATGCCATCCGCGTAGCTATCGACGAGGCCATGAAGTGCAAGGAGACAGGCGAGGAGAAGACCATCCTCTTCGGTCTTACCGGTACGGGCTACTTCGACCTCTATGCATACGAGCAGTACAACAACGGTACGATGACCGACATCATTCCCAGCGACGAGGTTATCAAAGAATACCTCGATAAGCTGCCCAAGATGTAAATAACAAACATTAGATTAATATTAATCGCCGAGATCTCCAGAAAAAAGGACACTCGGCGATTTTCTTTTTCTTATTTTTTATCATATTGTTGTGCTATTTTTGCAAAGGTGCGATGTTTTCTCTAAATCCTTTTGCATTTCTCCGTTTTATCTCTATCTTTGCACGTAATATCTTAAATTAATAGCTAAAACGATCTGATCTAATATATATGAGACGAATTTTTTTATTTGCGCTCGTCGTTTCGCTCTTCTGGAGTTGTACGGAGGAAATCGACACCTCCTCAAGGTATGTCTATAAGGACAAGACAATCATGCAGTATTTACAGGGTAAAGACTACTACAGCGAATACGTGAATCTGCTGGGGCAGGTGCCTGTAAGCAGTGTGTCTAAGACTACCATGAAGCAGTTGCTATCGGCACGCGGACATTATACGGTGTTTGCTCCGACGAATGACGCTGTGCAGGAATACCTGGATACTTTGTGTGCCCAAGGTCTAATAACGGATCCGTCGTGGGACGGCTTTGTCAACGAGGAGGACAGGGACAGTATAGCCAAGGTGATTGTCTATAACAGTATCATTGACAGCGGCGACCAGCATGCATACGATGTCATGGATTTCCCCGATCATGAGCATGAATTCGGGCTGGGCAATATGAACGACCGTAAGTTGCGTGTGTTCTATGGAACCGAGGACCCAGACAGCATCAGTATTAACGGTAAGGTGACTGTGAACAAGAAGAATCGCGGCATAACACTGACGAACGGCTTTATCCATCAGGTGGATGACGTGATAGCCCCCAGCAACGACCGTCTGGGTGAGTTCATTGCCTATTGGTCGCAAAATCCCGAGAGCGGTTACAGCGTGATGTCGAAGCTGGTTATGGCCTGCGGTCTGATGGACACATTGAATGCCTTCCGCGATGAGACGTGGGAACACCTGTATCTGACTGGTGGCGTAGAGGATCTGCCCAAGCATACCTCGGTAGGACAGATAGGTACCATACCGCAGCATCGCTACTATGGCTTCACGCTGTTTGCCGAGACAGACCATTTCTGGGAGGAGACACTTGGCAAGGCCGCTGTGGATATTGGCGTGAAGGATGTGTGTGAATACCTGCGCCAGTTGGGGCTGTTCGACTATATACCGGGTACCTTGTACGATGATGATTATACGCAGGAGATGAACTACCTGAACCAGTTTGTGACCTACCATCTGCTGAACCAGCGTATAGGCAGGGAGAAACTGGTGATACACTATAACGAATTGGGTTACAACTACACGCAGAACAGCAGTCTTACGGTTCCCATCTGTGATTTCTATCAGACAATGGGCTTGCCACGTCTTATCAAGACCTACGAGAGCCGCGAGAGTAGGGGTATCTACCTGAATCGTTTCCCGATACTGAGAAACGGTGTGGGTCGGTTCAGCCCTGCGCGAGAAGATGCCAATGATTATCACGAGAGCGGTGATTTCTATAACGTGATCGGAACGGCCAGTGCACAGGACGAGAACCAAGGTGTTAAGGTGCTTACCGATACGGAGGCAGGAACGGATTTCAGTAGCATTGCCAATGGTATCGTCTATCCGCTGGACCATCTGCTTGTCTGCTCGGAGAATGTGGTAAACCAGATGGGTAACCAGCGCATCCGTATCGATGCCGGCTGTATGATGCCAGAGCTGATGAACAACGATGTTCGTTCGCATCGTGCCTACTATTCTTACGGAGCAACCAACTGCCGAGGCATTCCTACGAACTATCCGTATATCGAGAATATAGACATTCAGGACGGAACGCTATTCTATTACCTGCCTGGCTATCTGAGCAGCTGGCATAACCTACAAGGCGATGAGTACAACATCATAGGCCGATACGACTTTACAATGAAGCTGCCTCCTGTGCCTCGAGCAGGACAATACGAGATTCGATTTGGCGTTGCCACGGGTTCCAGAGTACGTTCTATGGCTCAGGTATACTTCGGTTCCGACCCCAACATGATGCCTGCGGCAGGTATTCCTATGGACCTCCGTCTGGGTGGATTAGAGAAACGCAACGGCTCTGTCACTACAGATTCCGGTGTGGGTTGGGAAGAAGATTCCGAAGACCAGGAACATAACGAGGAAGTGAACAAGCGTATGAGGGCCAAGGGCTTTATGAAAGCTCCCAACTTGTGGACAAACTCGATGGGTAGCAGTACCTCTATCCGTACTTTCCACTATATGACGCGACGCATTATGGTTAACGCCTATTTGACTCCTTATCAGAATTATTACATCCGATTCAAATCGGTGCTTGACCTGGAAGACCGTGAATTTTATATGGATTACTTCGAGTATGTTTCAAAGGAAGTTTATGATAACCCTGAAGTTCCAGAAGATATCTGGTAGTATAGAATAACAAATGAAGAAGTTTTCTTTCCTTGCCGTTTTATTCGCCTGCGCCGCTTCTCTTTTCGCAGAGGATATTGTATATAATAAGACGGTAGATGAAATATGGGGCGCACGCGTGTTTATGGAGTTGAACGGTGATTATGCCGGTGTATCAAGAAAAGACGAGGGTATCACCTGGCCTGCGAATGACAAGACCGTTATGGTTTATTGTCTGCGTGTGCCCAGAGGCCATGTCAGAGCCGATGCTGTCTTTACGCCCCGTGTCGGTAAGACCGTCACTTTCTATCTTCGAGTAGTTATGGCCAGCACCGGTGAGGTGATAACAGAGGATACCTGCACGGTGGCATGCAAAACCGCAACGGAACAGGTAGCCGAGATTATGTCTGATGTTACGTTCCCCACAGATACGTGGTACAGGTTCGAGATAACCAGTCCCAAGGGTAGCACCACCATGACGCAGTTTACAAAATTACGTTTCCAACGCAGGTCGACATTGGCTGTGGGCGATTCGCCCATCTATATGGCACCCAGTGTTCACCTGTTTACATACGGCAGTTCGGCAGCCAATGCTCCTACAGGAGAATCTTACGACTGGATTTATCAGGAGGCTATGATTCCGCCTGAATACGAGCGTCCCAGTACGTATGCTATGGTAGTGGGAACAGATGGCGGATACTCCGGCTTCCAGTCGATATACGAAGGAAACGGCAAATATACACGTCCCATCCTGTTCTCTGTCTGGGATAATGGAGATTTGGACAAAGATCCCAAGATGCCCGAATACCTGAAGTCGGGCGTTATGGATAAGGGAGAGGGCGTTATAGGCGTACGTTTCGGCGGAGAGGGAACAGGCGCAAGTGCCCGCCTTGTCAACGGCAGCTATTGGACACCAGGTAAGTGGGTTCAGTTTATCTGGAATGCACGCCCAGAGCAGGTGAAGATGACACTGAAAGCCAAGGACGGCGGTGACTCTATTGTCAACTACCAGAATACCCTGATATCCTGCTGGTACAAAAACGAGTATGACAATCAGTGGCATTATATGGGTACCCTGCGCGAGAGCGGACGCAATCATTACTATAGCGGCTTCTATGCTTTCCTGGAGAACTTTTACGATGTGGCCGGTGAGCTGACTCGCAGGGCTTATTATAGGAATCCAGCCATGCGTTCATTGGCATCGGGGCAGTGGTACGCCAGAAACTCGGTGGACTTTGGACATACACAGAACGATGGTACACGCTTCTCGCGCAAAGACTACGGACATGGTGTGACAAAGCTCTACGATAACTGCTACTACCTGCAGACGGGTGGTTTCGGTAATATCCAAGACAGTGCCAAGGTGCTGCCTCTGCCCAAGAGTACACCATGGGTGGACACTATAGATATAAAGGCCTTGACGGCACGTGTGGACGAGGCTGTACGAAGAGATGAAGCAGCACAGTCAACGGCTCGTTTTAATTCATACAGAAGCCTTGAGATGAATAACCTGACACTGGTAAAGTGCTCGGATGAAGAGACTGTTGGAGAGGGCGATTATGGACGTGCTGCCCAAGCCTTGGACGGACTTAGCTCGACCTATTGGCATTCTCAATGGAAAAACTCGAAGGCTCCTTTCCCACATTATCTCATTCTGGATGCAGGTAGGGATACTACCATTACAGGAATCGCCCTCACTCAATCCAAAGAGTCGGCCTACAGGGCAAGGACTTACCGCATCATGACGTCAGCTGACGGCAAGTCTTGGAAAACACGCAAGAGCGGTGTTTTCGCAGATGATACGAATCCCGAGGTGGACTTTGGCATGGAGATTACGAGCCGATACTTTAAGCTGGATTTCCTGTCGAGTTACGGAGGCGACGTTTTGGCGATTAACGAGATTGTGTTCCGGTGCCCGTTCAATATGGATAAGATGCAGAATGCTGCCCGCGTTATTATACAGAATGCCGGCCGACTGGGTGGCTACCGTGTGGAGGATGTGCAGCCACTGGTAGAGGTTTATGATAATGGAAACTGCAAGGATGTGGAGGTGATGAAAGAGGCGCTGGCGAGGTTCAAAGAGCTGATGCCGCTGAAGTTCGGTGTTGTGAACAAACTACAGAATATCAACACCTCGCGCTGCTATCAGATACATAATGCAACAAAGGGTTCTGTGCTCTATGGCCAAAAGGAAGGCATGCAGACGATGTTTGTTACTGACGGTGAGGAGAACGCTATGGATTCGTGTGCCAACTGGTATATCCTACGCTCGGAGGTTTATAGTCAGTACTATATATGTAATGTGGGCACAGGGCTTTATCTGAGTACCCTAAATGGGCAGTTGAGTCTAACAGAAAAACCGGAAGCCATAAAGATTACTGCATCAGGTCAGGGATTCAAGTTGGGCAATATCGGAATAGTGTATAATTTCTTTGACAATTATTCTATGGCTCCTGATATGGATGAAATATATGAGCTTTTACTTCAAAGCGAGATAGCTTTACATCCAGAACGTGAAACCTTCATTGAAATGCCACTTTGGGATGATTCGTATGAGGCAATATATAATTTGCAGGGGAGAAAGCTTTCTGCGCCCAAAGGCCTGAATATTATTCAATATGGTAATGGAACAGCAAGAAAGATTTTAACAAAATAAAGTTCTACGTATTAACTGTTTACTTTATAAAGGGTACCTGATTTCGGGTGCCCTTTATTGTATTGTTTTAGACTTTCGTTTTTTTTTGCTTAAGATATAGATGCAAACATTATATTTATCAGGTTGGAATGGTTGTATCATATTTGCAAAATAACCCTTTCTGTTTATTTTTCTTGTATATGTTATGATTCTTGAACATGACATTTCGGAAATGTCTTGATTTTAATCAATAAATCTGTCATTTTTATCGTTTTTTAACGCTTTTATGGCCATTTGAACCCTTAAGGGTTCGATTTAATTGTCATTATATAAAAAAAGTGTGTCAATTTTTTTGCCAGTCGAAATAATATACATACATTTGTAATTGTTAAAAATTGCCGAACGGTATACGTGCCGTACGTAAACTAAACTAGAACAATTAATGAGTGACGTCTCGTTATTAAAATACTATTTTAACCTAATTATGGCATATTGCACATACTACTTCGAGTATGCCATAAATATGTTTGCCGATTATCCGGCAGAGGTTAAGGTAGCTGTGTCCGTGACAGTCGCTTGTGTGATATTGATGCTGATTATGAGTGGAGCCTTGCTTGTTCTTTCGCACAAAAGAAAGCGCTTTGCAAAGATTCAGCGTCGCGTCCTTAAAAGGTTTGGTGAAGGTATGGACTATATGTTGTCTGCAGAGGCAAAGGATAAAATGTCGAGGCAAGAGATAGCAGAGGTTTTTGGTATCCCCCCTGAGCAAATAGGCAAGGACATTCTGAAGAATAATCGTGAGAAGGAGGTTTTCGTTCACGAGTTCTATATGCGTTTTATCACTGAACGTTCGGATTATGCCAATAGAGACAACATCACCTCATTGCTGTATTTGTTTAACATCCCGGAATTCCTCGAGAAAGAGGTGAGCTTAAGGAGTATGAGCAAAAAGGTGGATGCAATCAGTAAAATCAGAACGTTTAAGCTTCCTGTCAGTCCCTGGGTCATTAACAAACTTCTCAACTCTAAGTACCTGCATGTTAAGCGTTTGGCCATGTACTCGAATATCATGCTCAGTTCGGATACTGACTTGGACTATTTCGAGACGGACTTCTTCGATAAGTACTCCTGTATAAAAGACGAAATAGAGTTAGCATATTCCTTGCAACGCCGACGCAGGGCTGGCCTGAAACTACCTAATCTGGCTAGGTGGGCTAATCTGCAGAAGAACGAACAGTCGCAATGTATGTTTGTGCGTCTGATGAGAAGATTTGACGAGTTGGAATACTGCGATCAGTTGACAGAGCTTTATAAGACGCAGATGAGGAAGAAAAAGCTGATAGAGGAGATCTCGCGTACATGGGGATATCTGCATTATACGGATGGAGAGGAATTGCTGAAAGATGCCCTGCTGACTCAACCCGATGATACCAAAGTGGCTATTATGCATGCCCTGACCCGTTTTGCAACAGGAAATGCTATCGATTCATTGCTGGAAGGTTATCACAACACCACTAATCCTCATGTCAGATTCGAGGCACTGAGATGTATGTATAACTATGGCGAGATGGGAAGAGCCAAGTTCTATGAACTGGAGGCTAATGCTCATGAGAGAGATAGGAAGTTCTTTGAGTTCTTCAAGAATCCTATCACACTGGATCGTATACGTCTGGATAAAGAGCAGGCCTATCATCCGTCGGTAGAAACAGTATATAACGCATAAACAGGAAAGAGTTGCCTATGTGGATTACAATATATTACATATTCTGTTATCTGGTATTCGGCTATACCATGTTGCTGATGCTCAGTTACCTTTATCTGGTAATTATGAGCCGTAAGGCCCAGGGGCATCTAAGTGTGAACATGCCGGATGACGAGACGATAAAATACTTCCTGGAGGGGTCTCCGCTAACACCTGCAGTATCCATCATTGCACCTGCGTTCAACGAGGAGGTTACCATATTGGATAACGTAGACTCGTTGATGAAGATAGACTATCCCAATTTCGAGATTATCATCGTAAACGATGCAAGTACTGATCGTACGATGGAACTCCTTATTAATGAATACAAACTGGTGGAGGTGCCCTACGATATTGCCATGAAGGTGCAGTCTAAACCCATCAAGCGTGTGTTGAAATCTACTGAGGAGAAATACAGCAAATTGGTGGTTGTTGATAAGGAACACGGAGGAAAGAAAGCTGATGGTTCCAATGCTGGTATCAATGTCTGCAGCAACAAGTATTTCGTCTGTACTGATGTGGATTGTATCATAGAACCTATGGCCTTGTATCGTATGATGTGGTTTGTCGTGAATAGTCACAGACCTGTAATCGGTGTTAGTGCTACCATGTTGATGAGTAACGGTTGTATTGTGGAAGACGGAAGAGTTGTGGAGGCTGCTGTTCCCAATACACTGGTTCCCATGTTCCAGCAATTGGAGTACCTGCGTTCGTTCCTGATTAGTAAACTGGGATGGTCCAGCATCAATGCTCTGCCTAACATCTCTGGTGGTTTTGGCCTTTTTGATACTGACGTTGCAGTGAAGTCCGGCGGTTATGATTCCACTAGTATGGCCGAGGACGTGGATATGTTGTTGCGTATGGTAACATACATGAAGAATACAGGTCAGGATTTCCGCCTGGGACAGGTTCCGAAGGTATGTTGCTGGACAGAAGGTCCTGGCACTGTAAAATCCCTTTACCGTCAGCGTGTAAGATGGGCCCGTGGACTTTTTGAGATTATATCCAATCACAGGAAGTTATTCTTTAATGCCCATTATGGTCCTATCGGTGCCTTTACGCTTCCATACATTTTTATATTCGAGTTTATAGCTCCTATACTTGAGTTAACAGGTTTCCTTTTCATGATATGGCTGATTCTTACAGGTGGTGTGAATTGGGATTCTGCTATCATACTGTTCGGAATGATTTATCTCTTCTCGGTATTTATGTCGTTCTTTGTGTTGTATTTCGATTATTCGGCAAAAGCTGTAGAATGGAAGAATACAAAGATAAGCTACCTGAAGTTGCTTCTTGTCACGCTATTGGAACCTTTTATATATCATCCTATTATCACCTATTGCTCGAATGTAGGATATTGGCGTTTTATCAGTAATCAAACTGCCGTATGGAAGCCCATCCAGCGTCGAGGCGTTAAAAAGAAAAAGTAATGAGTATAAAGCATCTTGTCACCATATTAACAATTCTGATTGTTTCGTCTTTCTCCTTGGCTCAGGCCCAGGAAATAATGCATACACCACGTTATTATGTTCATCGTGCCGAAGGATATGTAAGTTCTAACGCATGGAATACAGCAAAACGAGAGATTGATGCGGGTTTGAAGGAGTATCCGGACGATCCGGATTTACGATACCTGAACGGAAGGTTTTATTTTGTTATTGGTGATATGAACCAGGCACGTTATAATTTGGTTAGGGCTACTCAATCTAACGATATGCATTTCAAGGCTAAACGTGTGCTGGTGGATGTGGAGGATACCCTGGGGCATTATTCCAGTGCTATCTGTTACGTAAACGAATTGCTCGAGTTCCAGCCTTATGACCGTGATTTGTGGCGACGCAAGATTGGATTATACAGAAAATTAAAGAACTATGTCGAGGCCGATGCTGCCCTGAAACGTCTTTCTCACATTTATCCCAACGACTCTATTGTTCTGGCTGACGTAAGAAGACGTAACCATGAGAATTGGGACAAGGTCGTGAAGAAAAGTTCTCTCAGCGAGGCAGCAGAAAGTCTGGAACAATGGATTGACCAGGATCCTATGACACATGAGTATTACCTGGAACTAGTAGGAGTCTATATAAAGATGGGGGAGTATGAGAAGGCTATAGGTGCAGCCAATAGGGGACTTGTATATTTTCCTAACGATTCGGAACTCGTCAATAAGGTGGTCGGTATTATGACAGAACTGGGTCTGTATACACAAGCCTTAGCCTTTGTTAAGAGTAAGAATCTTGGTTCTAACGTATATAATAATCTGCTTGCTGAAGTCGCTGCAGATGCCCGTATGCATGACCCTTATGAGGCTAACGGGCGATTATATCTTGCGACACACGATCGCGATGCACTGAACTATCTGATTAATACAGCTCTAACCAGGGGATATTATGATGATGCCCGCTTATATATCGAGGAAGCGATGAAGTTGGACGGACGTACGCCGGGCCTGCTGATGAAACTCTATACATTGGAAAAGAAAGCCGGTAACGAGAAACGTTGCCTGCGTATTCTTACGGAACTATACGAGAATAATCCTGAGGACGAGGAATTATCAGAATCATATTCAGAAATGATGCTGCAGCTTTCCAACTATGATTTCGCTTCAGAGCAGTGGGACGATGCCTATGTACATCTGAACAAATTGTTGGAGTTAATGCCCGATACTGCAGATACGTGGCCTGCAGTTGTATCCAGGCAAATTACGGTCATGGGACATCTTAACAAACAGGAAGAAGCACACCAATTATTTGTTGAATCTTCGGAGAGAAGCCCTAAGAATCGCCGCCGTTTTGCCGCAGCTTACGAGGAATTTGCAGGCAACCGTTTGAAGTTCCTTGTCGATGAGGAGAGATACGAAGAGGCACTTAGCGAAGCTCAGTCCCTTCTTGATGTCGTCCCTGGCAGTGAAGTTGCTATGCGTTGTCTTATCAATATGAGTCAGACACTGAAACGAGACGGTTTGTTCTACGAATACGCTGCAATGGGGTATGAGGAATATCCGACGGTACCATACTTTGTGGTGAAACAGGCTGTGTCACTCCAGCAACAAGGCAAGAACAAAGAAGCACTGGCACTGCTTAGTCCAAGCAAACGGGCAGACGAGTATCTGAATCCGCAACTTGTAGCGGCCTACTCGGGTATCAGTCATGAGTGGGCAACCCAACTGCTGAAAAACAGGATAAGCGATGTAGCCATGCAGGTGATAGATTCTGCTTTGGTTTATGATGCCGAGAATAAGGACCTTCTATACGATAAAGGTATTGCCTATGAATATCTCAAGCAATTTGACAAGGCTTATGAATATCAGCAGCGTTACTACAACCCCAGTAATGCTGAGCAGGAGGACTATATACATCATATGCGATATCTAGGTTTCAAAGGCTGTAAGAATAGGGTTGATGCCACGTATACCAGTGCATTCTTTGATGCTCATGATGAGACGCTCTCCACAATAGCACATCTTTATTCCATTGCTTCTGTATCTTATTCAAGACTTACCCCACGCAACACCTTTACCGGGCAGGTCAGCTATAAGGGTATTGATGGCTATCATGTGGACGGCGAGAAAGAATCGGGGGGATTCGGATTGGAGTTTATGGGTCAATGGGAACATACCTTTAATTCTAAATGGAGTGGAATGGCTAATCTTTCTGTTTCAACCCGTTACTTCAATAAGTTCGGTGTAAATGTGTCTGCCTCATATTCAGCTCCGAAGGGGTGGACGCCCTCTCTCCGATTGGGTTACCGTAGAACACCGCCGACGTATCTGTATCTAGGGGGTGTCGATGTAGGACAGATAACGCGCGACGAGTATAACCTGATACTTATTACGCCATCGGTCGAGAAATCATGGGAGCGCGTAAAGGTGTCGGGCAACACAGACTTTGCCCTGATGTCTAGCAGTTTCTATTATAATGTGGGTGTGAAGGGCAAACTCTTCGTTAATAATGACAACATATCATCCGTCTCACTTGTCACAGGTTTTGGTTCTTTCCCCGAACTTACATTCTTCGAGCAGACAGCCCTGCGTAATGTGTCACATACTAATGCTATGGTAGGATTCGATGTGCAGTATCTCTGCACACGACACCTCTGTCTGGGCCTTGCTGGTAGCTGGAATACCTGCTACAATCCTTATATCCAATCTGACGGGACACTTGGAGATTCTTACAGAAATATCTATTCCATAACACTTCAATTCCACCTCGCCTTTTGATCATGAAAAATTCTATTTGTATTCACAGCCAATTTAAAAGCAGCATCAAATACCTGATGCTCTTGCCGGCTCTGATGTTTTCCGCTTGCGAAAAGCCTGCTCAGTCTGTAGGCTCATCACCTTTCGAGTACCGTGAAATCTATCTTCCTCAATTGGATCCGGACGAGGAAAGGTCCCTCACTCTTAACACTATTGATAATGATTGGGGCATTTGGGGGCATAATTTGTCTGTTGTGTTACCAGAAAGACCTTCCTCAAATGTATATGCCAAGGTTGGAAATACTGTTGATCAAACGCAGTTCTGTTTCTCATCGAACCATCTGTTTGAATACATTACAAAGTATATCAAGAATAACTATAGCAAGGGTGGCCCATTACGTTTCGCCATCTTGCCTAATGATAACTCTGTAGTTTGTCAGTGCAAGAAGTGTGTTGAGTTGGGTAATACCGAGCATGATGCATCAGGTGCTGTCTATTATATGTTGGAGCGTCTTACCGACTATTTCCCTGATCACTATTTCTTCACCTCCTTTTACAGGACAACATGCAGTCTTCCGAAGAAACCATTGCCAGAGAATGCCGGTGTTCTTATCAGTGCCATACAGTTCCCCCTGAGCACATGTTACACTCCCAAGGAGGATGATTTTAAGATGTTGTTGCATCAGTGGTCTGCTTTCACTAAGCGAATATACATATGGGATTATATCAATAATTTCGATGATTATTTCACGCCGTTCCCTATATTCGAGATATTCCAGCATCGCCTTCAACTTTATGCCAAGGCTGGCGTAAAGGGCGTCTTTCTGAATGGAAGTGGTCACGACTACTGTACATTCTACATGATTAAGTTACATGTCTTGTCCATGCTTCTCTCCAATCCTAATGCCGATTGGCGCCCATTGCTGAGAGATTATTGCCGAAAGACATATCCTATTACCGGTGATGTCCTTTGTGACTTTATTGTCAAGCAAGAGAATATGGTTGCCAAACAGGAGAAATCTCTGTCGTTGTACGAAGGAGTTCCTGTTGCGGTGAAGACCTACCTCCCTGCCGATGATTTTGTCAAATTTCATCACAAACTTCAGAACTTGTTGCCAAAGACAGAAGGTGACGAACGCAGGTATCTGCAGAGGATGGTGCGTGCAACTATGCTTACTCATCTCGAACTGAAGCGTATGGCTGCAGATACTATCGGTTGTAAATATATGCTCAACGAGATGCTGAAACTGAAAGATGAAAATATCATTGCATATAGCGAGTCAGGTGGCACTATCGAAAGTTATGTGAATGATTATCGTTATATGCTCAAGAGAGCAGATGAAACGTGGGGCAAAAACCTCCTGAAGGATGTAAAGTTGAAACCCCTCACAGAGCTCGACGAGGATTATAACGATATCTCCGTCCTTACAGACGGCCTTTTAGGTCTGCCTTCGTGTTACCATTGTGGCCAGATGCTCTCATCTGCTGACCCTGCTCTTCGTTTATCCATCCCGCATGTTGATGGACTGAAGCATATCCGTGTTAATATGACAAGGAACCCCATCTATCATATCTCATTGCCGTTACGTATTGTGCTGACGGCAAACGGACATATCGTGGAAGAGATTGTCCCCAAGCCGTTACCTACAAATCTTCATTGTTCTATGGTTGATTTCTGCCTTACTCCTCTCTGTAGAGGACCGCTAGAGCTTATCATCTATCGAGATCTTGAAGATCGCACGATGGCTATAGACGAGATAGAAGGGTTTTAGGCTTAATACATATTTCTAAATAAAGAGGTATTCTGGTGAAAAAAAGTAACTTTATAAGAGTTGTTATAGAAAGGGCTTTTCTGCTCTGTTTTATTGCCGGCTGTCTGATGGCTTGCGAGAAAGAGCTGAAGCCTGTATCGGTAATCCTTGTTGACCCGATTCGCCATTATTATCCTGTGATACAGGGAGAGATGATGAATCTCAGCTACGAGATAGAAAACACTTCGGACCATCCGCTATTCATTCAGGAGGTGCAGACTTCATGCGGATGTGTGGTGCCACGTGAGGAGCTTCCCATTGTTGTCTTACCGCATAAGGTGGGGTTCATAAACCTTACTTTCAATACCATCAAGAATACGGGTTATGTAAAGCATTATGTATACTGCTATGGTAATTTCGAGGATTCTACCTGTGTGGAATTTGAGTTTGACACCAACGTGGTTCCCCGTGCCGACTATGTTCGTGACTACGAACAGCTGTGGCATGAACAGCATGACGAGATTAAATCGTTACGAGAATTTGTTGACGGTATGCCCGGACAGAAGGGGTACTATACAGAAACAGGCGTAGATCCGCGAACCAAGAGAAAGGAAGAAATCCAGGAGAAAATAGACGAGGCGGCACCATAATGAAAATCCCACGTAAAACGATGATATGCTTTACGTGAGATTTATATTTTGGCAGGATTAATACCTTACTTCCAAACCAGCATTCTTCCTATCTGGTCGTAGATGCTTGCCCAATGTGCACGACTCTCGGCGTCAGGTGCTGAAGTAGAGGCTATCTTGCTCTTCTTCTGTAGCTGCGTCAGAGTGTAGAGTACGGCGGGATGAATCTTCTGATTTCCATTACCGAAGGCACGGCCCAGATTCATCAGCATATTGTTCTGCATGGCTATACGATAGGGTGTAACCTTCTTGTTGTTATCCAACTCGGTAAAGACCAGTTTACTCAGGTCGGAAAGATACTGCTGAGGTGTGTAGAGGTTGTTCAGTGCATCCAGACGGTTCATCAGCATGCTTACTGCACTTTCGCCAATAGCATTGGTTAAATTCTGAGGGTCAGAGGTGAGGCGCTTGGCATAGGTTACCTCGCGTAGCCATAAGGGCTCATGCAGGAATTGCTCGTCGATGAACTTAAGTGCTGCCTTCTGCTTCTTGAGAGGCTGAGGTTCGTATACATCACCGCCCATGCCCTGTGTTTTAGGCTCAATCAGATAACCGCCAATGTTACATACTACGTGTCCGCAGTAACGAAGCATTTGAGTGCGAATCTGGTTATACATAGTTCTTATGTTATCGTCATAGATATCCTTCTCGTCATCCAGGGTGTAACGGCGCAGATTGTCTGCCAGACGCTTCAGGTTCAGGATGCCGTAGTAGCTGGCCTTTACTGGGTCGTCGCTCAAGTCTTCTGTCTGACGGCGTGGGTCTCTGTGTTCTCCTTCGCCATCTCCCCACCATAGGCGTCTGTTCTTCAGTGACTCCAATACCATAGGCTCCAACATCTGGTGGTCCTGCAATTCATCCTGCGCATCCATCATGGGCTTGTATCCCCATGTGATAGCCCACATGTCATAGTCGCCAATGCGGGGGAAGATACCTGTACGGGAGATACCATCCTCTGGCTGTGCCACATAGTTAAACCGGGCATAGTCCATAATACTGGGCGTATGTCCGTGTGCTTCTACCCATTCTTTGTTACGGAGGCTGTCAACAGGAACGGTACTTGAACTGCCGAAGTTATGACGCAGACCCAGTGTGTGACCTACCTCGTGAGAGCTGACGAAACGGATGAGCTGGCCCATCAGTTCTTCGTCGAAGTTCATCTTCTGCGCAGCCTCGTCAATTGAGCTGGCTTGAATCATATACCAGTCGTGAACCAATGACATGACATTGTGGTACCAGCAAATATGACTCTCAAGGATTTCGCCAGTACGAGGGTCATGAACATTGGGACCGTATGCATTGGCAATAGGACTTGCCAGGTAGCGGATGCAACTGTAGCGGGCATCCTCCATACTCATCGTGCTATCGTTCTCGGGCCATTCGCGAGCCTGGATGGCATTCTTGAAACCAGCCTTCTCGAATGCTTTCTGCCAGTCTTCCACACCCATAATCAGGTATTTTCTCCATTGCTTGGGTGTAGCAGGGTCAATATAATAAACGATAGGTTTCTGTGGCTCAACCAGTTCGCCGTTTCTCATCTTCTCGACATCTTCCGGACGAGGCTCCAGACGCCAGCGTGTGATGAAAGTCTTGCTCTCTACACGCTGCTGATCGTCGGAATAGCTGGTAAAGCGGTCTGTGAAGAAGCCGACACGTGGATCGTAATATCTGCGCATCATAGGCTTTTCGGGCAGTAAGACGAAGCTGATGTTCAGTCCTAATGTTACCTTACCCGTATATCTTCCAGAGGGCAGCACATTTCCCTGTGTGGCGTATGTCTTAACGGTACGCACCTCAGTGTTCATGGGGAAGGACTTGATGTCTTCGATATAACTGGCATCTGGCAACATGCCCTGCAACTCGTACTGCTTCTTTGCCATATGTGGAAGTGCAATGGCCGAGTTGTCCTGATTGAAGAACTGGGTTACCTTAATCTTGTATGTACCATTCTTATGACTCTCAATCTTGAAGGAACCGATGATAGGATTTTCGTTGCTTATGGTGATGGCACGACTGATGTTGTCTGTGCTGTCAGCAACATTAATAATAAGGTTCGCGCGCATGAGGAGCTGATCATCCACACCTTTCTGGAAGTAGACAGTCTGCTCGTTTACCTGCTCGCCTCCGAATTTGCCGCTGCCTGCAGGTGTGCTGGTAAAGCGTGTGGTGGTAAGGAACTGACGTCCCAGAAGGCTATCTGGAATCTGGAAGAACCAATCGTTCTTTTCCTTCGTTACATGGAACAGACCATCGCGGTCCACAGATGGTTTCTCTACCTTGACAGAGTCCTTGGGTGGCAACTGGGGCTGTCCTTTCTTACTTTTCTTACTGGGTTTCTTCGGCTGAGCATTCTGCTCGGTTTTTGCTTTCTCCTTCTTTTCCTTAGCTACTGCCGGCATAGTTGTCAGCATAGCTGCAGCAAACAGGATGCTTAATACTTTAATGTTCATTTTTTATGTGTGTAAATAATTTTGGGTTTTTAAAATGTGACGCCAAAATTACTCAATTATTACAAAAAACATGTTTGTTTTTGCAAGAAAATGTGTAATTTTGTATTCTATTAACATATGAAGGAGTTTCAGCTTATATCTAAATACAAGCCGACAGGTGATCAGCCCGAGGCTATCAGGCAACTTTCCGAAGGTGTTCAGCAAGGTGTGCCTGCACAGACGCTTCTGGGTGTGACTGGTAGTGGAAAAACATTTACAATAGCAAATGTGATTGCCAATGCCGGTAAGCCAACACTTATCCTAAGTCATAACAAGACGCTCGCAGCCCAGCTGTATGGCGAAATGAAGCAGTTTTTTCCCAATAACGCCGTCGAGTATTATGTTAGCTATTACGACTACTATCAGCCTGAAGCCTACATCCCAAGTACTGATACATATATCGAGAAGGATCTTGCTATAAATGAGGAGATTGATAAACTCAGACTTGCTGCTACAAGTGCCCTTCTGTCTGGCCGTAAGGATGTGATTGTCGTCAGCAGCGTGTCTTGTATTTATGGTATGGGTAATCCTTCTGCTTTCTACGAGAATGTCATAGAGCTAAGGGTAGGGCAGCGGATGGACAGAAACGACCTCCTGCGTAAGTTGATGGATAGTCTTTATATGAGAAATGATTTGACATTATCCCGTGGTCAGGTACGTGTCAAAGGTGATACCATAGACATTGCTCTTGCCTATAGTGACTTCTTGCTTCGTGTCACTTTCTGGGATGATGAAATAGAGAGCCTCGAGGAAGTTGACCCTATCAGCATGGCACGCATTTCCGCCTATGACAGTTATAAGGTCTATCCTGCCAATCTTTTTATGACCAGTCACGATATGCAGGAACAGGCTATCCGTAAGATAGAAGATGACTTGCATGATCAGGTTGCATTTTTCGAGGAGGTAGGTAAGACTCTCGAAGCTAAACGACTTCATGAGAGAGTGACCTACGATGTCGAGATGATTCGCGAGTTAGGCCATTGCTCAGGTATCGAGAACTATAGTCGTTATTTTGACGGAAGAGAACCTGGTACACGGCCTTATTGCCTTCTTGACTTCTTTCCCGATGATTATCTGATGGTGATTGACGAGAGTCATGTCTCTGTTCCACAAATCGGTGCCATGTATGGAGGCGACCAGGCTCGTAAACGTAATCTCGTTGAGTATGGCTTCCGACTGCCTGCAGCAAAAGATAACAGACCGCTTAAGTTTGAGGAATTCTGCGAACTGACGCATCAGGTTATTTATGTCAGTGCCACGCCTGCCGATTACGAGTTGGAGCAGAGCGAAGGTGTTGTCGTAGAACAGCTGATTCGTCCTACAGGTTTGCTCGACCCCGTCATCGAAGTCCGTCCGACGGAAAATCAGGTGGATGACTTGATGGAAGAGATACAGCAGCGTGTCGAACGCGACGAACGTACCCTTGTTACCACACTCACCAAGCGTATGGCCGAGGAACTGGCAGAGTACCTCCTGGGAAATGGCATCAGGACAGCCTATATCCACAGCGATGTCGATACCTTAGAGCGTGTTCAGATACTGAACGATTTGCGCGAAGGACAATATGATGTCTTGGTGGGTGTCAATCTTCTGCGCGAGGGACTGGACCTTCCAGAGGTCAGTCTTGTGGCCATCCTTGATGCCGACAAGGAAGGTTTCCTGCGTAGTCACAGAAGTCTTACGCAGACTGTTGGCCGTGCAGCCCGTAACCTGAATGGAAAGGCCATCATGTATGGCGATACCATTACGGAGAGTATGCAGAAGACCATCGACGAGACCAATCGCAGAAGGGAAATCCAGTTGCGTTATAACGAGGAGAATCATGTTACTCCTCAGCAGATCCAGAAGGACCGCACTATGGGCAATCTCATTCAGGTTCAGCAGCAGTCTGAATCCCGTGCATACGTCGAGCCGACGGTTGACTATCTGAAGGTGGCCGAACAGGATCTGACCAGGCTGACAAAGGAGCAGATGGAGTCTCAGATCAAAAAAATCGAGAAGAAGATGCAGGAGGCTGCCAAACGTTTGGATTTCGTCGAGGCAGCTCTTTTAAGGGACGAAATGTTGCGAATGAAAGCGAATTTGTGTTAAAAATATTGTAATATTCAATATTTATTCCGAGGACTTTCATGTTGTTTGCAGAAAATGTATTACCTTTGCACCCCGTAAAAGTATGTACATGCAAAGATATAGTCTCATATTGTTGTTCGTTTTACCGTTTCTGACGGGTTGTGGGGATTACAACTCTGTCATGAAAACGGCCGATTATGAGTATAAATACGAAGCAGCAAAAGGTTATTATACAGACGGAAGTTACAGAAAAGCAGCAGAGGCATTTATGCAGGTGTTGGCCATCCTGAAGGGTACCCAATATGGCGATGAGTGCCTGTTTATGCTGGGAATGAGTAACTATCGTATGGGCGATTTCGAGGCCGCATCGGATTATTTCAAGAAATATTATCAGAGTTACCCCAAGGGCCATTATGTCGAGTTATGCCGATATTATTGTGCCATGTCGTATTATAACTGCGTCAGGGATACCAGACTTGACCAGACCAGCACCATGGAGGCGCTCAACGAGTTCTCGACTTTCCTGGAGTATTACCCTGAAACACAGTTGAAGGCTCAGACACAGGACATGATCTTCAACCTGCAGGACAAGTTGGTTGAGAAGGAGTTCCTTTCTGCCAAGATGTATTACGACCTGGGTACATATCTGGGTAACATGACATCATCCGGATGCAGTAACTACGAATCATGTGTTGTTACAGCTCAGAATGCCCTTAAGGATTATCCCTATGCTTCTCCTGAACGAAAGGAAGAACTTTCTATTCTGGTTCTCAGAGCAAAATATCATCTGGCTCGTCAGAGTGTTGTCGAAAAGCGTGTTGAACGTTTTCGCGACGCCATCGACGAGTATTATGCCTTCCTGAACGAATTCCCCGAGAGTCAGTATATGAAGGAGGCTAATAATATCTTCAACCACTCAGAGCGTGTTGTTGCCAAGAAAGGTAATCTGACACATGAAGAGTTGGATGAGGATATGACAAAGACGAAACGTTCGAACAAAAAGAAATAAAAACACAATAAATACAAATATGATGGATTACAAAAAATCAACTGCTCCAACAAATACCGTTAACCGCGACGTTATGGAATTGTGCGAGGAGACTGGTAATATTTACGAAAGTGTTGCAATCATTGCAAAGCGTTCTAATCAGATTGCTGCTGATATCAAGAACGAGCTGAGCAAGAAGTTGCAGGAGTTTGCAAGCTCACAGGATAATCTCGACGAGGTATTCGAGAATCGCGAGCAGATCGAGATCAGCCGTTTCTACGAGAAGCTTCCCAAGCCCACACTGATGGCTACTCAGGAGTTTGTCGAGGGTAAGGTTTATTTCCGCAACCCCAGTAAGGAAGCTGCTTCATTGCTCGATCAGTAATGATTCAGCGCATCCAATCCCTATACCTTTTGCTGGCAACTGCACTTACGGTTGTCTGCATGTCTAACTGTATAGGCTTCTTTATCTCAGAAGACGGAGAGGTGTTGGGCAAGTTGTATAACTTGTTCTTCACAGATGCCAGGGAGGGCGCTTCTGCCCAGTTCACCCCTTGGGCACTCTTTGTTATTCTGCTTATTTCGGCTACACTGACATTCCTGAATATATTCCTGTATAAGCACAGAGCCTTGCAGATGCGTGTTTGCTCATTCTGCATGATCCTCTTGGCAGGCTGGTATGCTGCCTATGCTGCTTTCGCATGGTTTATTACCGGAATGTTCGAGGCTGATTCTTTCAGAGTAGGTTTATGGGCTTCATTGCCATGTGTTAGCCTGATACTGCTCTATTTGGCTTTCCGTAGTATTCTGAAAGACGAAAAGCTTGTCCGCTCTTTAGACCGTTTGCGTTAATTACGCGTCTTAAGAATATCGAATAAATAGGCTACCTTCACCGTAATGACATTATTGGCGCTACGGCTGAAGGTATCTTGTTTTGTGCTCTTGAAGATATTACTTAGGCTTAATCCGTATCTTCCTTCCAGTGTGAAGTGATGACCGTTCTTGGTGCTGACATCCATTCCTAAACCTAAGGTGATGCCATAATCAAATTTCTGTTCTATGGGCTTGTCGTGTATCTCCATCTGGCGTACCAGCAAACCGTCGTACACGCCGCTTCTCTTCTCGCTCTCGCCGACACAGAAACCTAAGTGCGGACCTGCCACGAGATAGCCTTTCACGCCGCCTCTTTCCTTTCCGAAGCCCAGATTCACCAGTATGGGCATCTGCAGGTAGTTGATGTCGCGCTGGTAAGTAGCGTCACAGGTTGTTATATCCTCCTTCCAACCCAGCTGCACGAAGTTCAGCTCACCCTGTATGGCGCATATCATACTGAAGTATTTCTCGCATGTGTATCTTACCGTCGCACCTATTGTCATGCCGCCATGCATCTTCTGGTTAATAGACGGACTGAAGCTGACCGTGTTTAGTGCATAGCCGCCATTGATTCCGACAGCCAGGTCGCGACGGAATTCTCCCACTTGAGCCGATGCACTGAATATTAATAAGGTATATAGAAGAGTTAGAAGAGTAAATCTTTTCATCTGATAAGTTCTATTTGTTTGGTCTTTTTGTAGTGTATCAACTGTACGAATCTGTTGCAGAATCCGCTGTTGTCGCCTTCCTGCACAAATCTGAAGGTGCTCTGGTATGGTATGTGTTGGGTAGCCATTGCAGAGCCGTCTGCCCAAATGTCATGCACAAAGTAATAGGCCAGGTCGAAGCCCATCATGGCATAACGTGGGTAGTTTACAGCCATACTCTTGTTGAAGTGGTTGGTAAATGCCTGTTCGAAAGCCTTTGTATTGGGTGCCAAAGCATTATAGTAATACGAGCTATAAATATAGGTGTCGAATGAGAAGAAGCTGTTCAGCAGCGTATTGGTATAGGTCTGCCACTCTGGATAACCCAGCAGGGAGATGTTGTAGTTGGTATGCTGCTGCCTGAAGGTGTCTAATTTTGATATCAGGATGTTCAGCGTTTTAATGCTGGTATTGTCAGGTACTATGATATTGTCCTTGAACTGGTTCATGGCCGATTCGTAGGTAAAGTCGTCAGCATCGATGTTCAGGCTTCTGACGCTGATACCCTGTTGAGCCATCATGTCGCTCAGTGTCTTAGTGAAGAGGCTTCCCTTCACATTCTCGCTGTTCGACTTCAGGACAACGATATTCTTGCCAGCAAACGCCCTTGTTGCCAGGGCAGCCGCTTCCATCGTTCCCACGGCATACGAAGGACTGGCCATGTACACGTGTGGATTGTCTATCAGGCTCTGTACGTTCGTAAACGGCAAGACCAGTTTTATATTGTTGTGCTTGCAGAATCCTACGGTTGCCGGCAGTTGCTGATCGTCCACAGGGCCGAACAATACGTTCAGTGTGGCCACCTCGGGATTCATCAGGATGCTCATCATGTCGGCTTCTGTCGAACCGCTGTTAAAGGCATAGATATCCATGCTCAGGCCTTCTTTCCTGATACTGTCGGCTGCCATTAGGAAACCTTGGTAGAACTCCACCATCTTCTTGGCTCTTTCGCTCTTCTCCTCGAATGGCAGCACAACGCCGATCCGTAGGTTTTTCAGGGGCTCTTTCTTCACCTCGCTGACCACTGTCTCGCCCTGGTTGGCAGGCACGGGGATGGTCAGGAAGGCGCCTTTCTTCAGCTTACTCCTGTTCTTTATGTCAGGATTAGCCGTAAGGATATCCTGCTCTGTGACATTATACTGTCTTGCTATGCTAAAAAGGGTTTCACCTTTGCTTACCTGATGTAGGCGATTCAGCACCGACATGGTATTCTGTGCATCCATTATGGATGGTATGCACATTAGTATTATAAATATGAGCCTTTTCATAACCGCAAAGATAATGCTTTTTTTTCGCCATTTAAATCTTTTTGAGATTAAAAAATAGCTATCATCCAAAGAAATTCATTAATTTTGCAGAAATATTTATAAATATGAAGCTTTTTATAACATTACTGTTACTGATATTTCCCATTTATGCTTTGGCACAGTATGACCCCAGGGTCGAACCCAAGGGTTTTGTCATAGAGGAGGATTACGAGGCAGGCACTTCCGATACTACCGAGATCGAGACCGGTAAGGCCTATGGTGCTCCCATGAAGGTCATCCTCAGGGCTAACCCCTCTGGTTTGGAGGACATGGGGGCTCCCCGCTACGAATGGAAGATATGGAGACAGGAGGACCCGACGGACATTCTTATCTATCGTACGGAAGAGAATATAGAGCACACTTTCACCTCCAGCGGTACCTTCATGGCGCAGTTGTTTGTGACGTTTTATGATGCTCAGGGACAGATCTACTATGAGTTCCCCGAGGAAGGCGACGACCCTCAGATTATCACCTTCAGCATTATGGAGAGTGTGCTGGATTTTCCCAATGGTATTTCACCGAATGGAGATGGATATAACGATACGCTGAAGCCCAAGTCGGGTTACCAGAGTATTGTCGAATTCCACGCCGTTGTCCTTAACAGATGGGGTAACAAGTTGTATTCCTGGGACGATGTCAATGGCTGTTGGGATGGCACATACAGGGGAAAGAGGGTTAAGGATGGCGTATACTTCCTGATGGTAAGTGCCAAGGGTGCTGATGGCAGGAATTATAGTATCAAGAAGACCATCAGTGTAATTTCCGGATATAACAAGGGCGAGGGAACCGCAGATACAGGCGATGAGTGACAGTAAGATTTCTGTTTGGGGCGCACGCGTTCATAATCTCAAGAACGTCGATGTAACAATTCCAAGAAACCGTCTTACTGTTATCACAGGTCTTAGCGGTAGCGGAAAGTCGTCTCTTGCATTCGATACCATCTTTGCAGAGGGGCAGCGTCGTTATATCGAGACGTTCAGTGCCTATGCCCGTAATTTTCTGGGAAATTTGCAACGACCCGATGTTGATAAGATCACAGGTCTCAGCCCTGTTATCAGCATCGAGCAGAAGACCACCAACAAGAATCCGCGCAGTACGGTAGGCACCACTACCGAGATATACGATTTCTTCCGCCTTCTCTATGCCCGCGCCTCAGAGGCGTTCTCTTACGAGACGGGCGAGAAGATGGTACGTTATACCGAGGAACAGATTATCGACCTTATCCTGAAGGATTATCTGGGTCGCAAGATCTGTATCCTTTCCCCCTTGGTTAAGAACCGCAAGGGACATTATCAGGATCTTTTCGAGAACATCCAGAAGAAAGGCTATCTCTATGTCCGTGTCGACGGACAGATTCAGGAGATTATACCTGGCATGAAGCTGGACCGTTACCGCAATCACGACATTGAGGTTGTCATAGATCGTCTGAAGGTACAGGACAAGGACGACAAGCGTCTCATCCAGAGCGTTGCTACGGCTATGAAACAGGGCGACGGGCTGATGCTGGTCTATGATATGGAGACAGAGAAGGTCCGCTACTACAGCAAGCAGTTGATGTGTCCTACCACAGGCATCTCCTATCGAGAGCCTGCTCCGCATGATTTTTCTTTTAACAGCCCCCAGGGTGCCTGTCCCAGGTGTAAGGGTCTGGGCTATGTCAGTGTTATAGACGAGAATAAGGTATTCCCTGATAAGTCTTTGTCTGTCAAGCAGGGCGGTATCGCCCCTTTGGGCAAGGCACGCTCTGCTATGATATTCTGGCAGATAGAGGCCGTATTGGACAAGTACGGCTGCACCCTCGAGACACCGCTCTCCGAAGTGCCGCATGAGGCCTTGCAGGAGATTATCGACGGCAGTTCCGAACGTTTGCGAATCTCAGCCGATGTGGCAAAGACCACCAACGATTACTTTGCTTCCTACGACGGCTTGGGCAAATACATCAGTCAGATGCAGGATGCCGAGATGTCTGCCAGCGCCCAGAAGTGGGCCGAGCAGTTCAGTTGTACCGCCGAATGCCCTGAATGTCATGGCCAGCGTCTCAATCGCGAATCCCTGCACTTCCTAATCGCAGGCAAGAATATTGCCGAGCTTTGCAAGATGGACCTGCGCGAGCTCTATGACTGGATTTCCAATCTCGACAACAAACTCTCTTCCCAACAGCAGAAGATAGCCGCAGAGATCCTGAAGGAGATTCGTACTCGTCTTCGTTTCCTCTTGGATGTGGGCTTGGAATATCTTTCTCTGGGACGTTCCTCTGTCAGCCTTTCTGGTGGCGAGAGCCAGCGTATTCGTCTGGCCACACAGATAGGCAGCCAGCTCGTGAATGTGCTGTATATCCTGGACGAGCCCAGCATCGGCTTGCACCAGAAGGATAATGTCAAGCTCATCGATTCGCTCAAGAAACTACGCGATACGGGTAATTCCGTCATTGTTGTCGAGCATGACCAGGAGATGATGGAGAATGCCGATTATATTGTCGATGTCGGTCCTAAGGCAGGTCGCAAGGGAGGCGAGATTGTCTTCCAGGGCCGGTACGAGGATATGATGAAGCAGCATACCCTTACCAGCCAGTACCTCAGTGGCGAACTCAGCATCGAGGTTCCCGGCCAGCGTAGGGCAGGCAGTGGCAAGAGCCTTGTCTTGCGAGGCGCCTGTGGCAATAACCTCAAGAATGTGGATGTTGCCTTCCCCCTAGGCAAGTTTATCTGTGTGACGGGTGTCAGCGGCAGTGGCAAGAGTACGCTTGTCAACGATACCTTACAGCCCATCCTTAGCAAGCATTTCTATCGATCCCTGCGCAATCCTCTTCCTTATCAGTCTATCGAGGGGATAGAGTATATAGACAAGGTGGTCGATGTAGACCAGAGCCCCTTGGGTCGCACCCCACGTTCTAATCCAGCCACCTATACAGGTGTCTTCAACGATATCCGCAATCTCTTTGTCGAACTGCCCGAGGCACGTATCCGAGGCTATAAGCCAGGCCGTTTCTCGTTCAATGTCAGGGGTGGCCGATGCGAGGCCTGCAGTGGCAACGGCTATAAGACCATCGAGATGAATTTCCTGCCCGATGTCTATGTGCCTTGCGAGGAGTGCCGTGGCAAGCGTTACAATCGCGAAACGCTGGAGGTGCGCTATCGTGGCAAGAGCATTGCCGATGTGTTGGATATGACCATTAATCAGGCTGTAGAGTTCTTCGAGAATGTTCCTGGCATCCTGTCTAAGATCAAGGTCCTGCAGGATGTAGGTCTGGGATACATCAAGTTGGGTCAGCCCAGCACCACACTCTCAGGTGGCGAGAGTCAGCGAGTCAAACTGGCCACAGAGCTGAGCAAACGCGATACAGGCAAGACCTTCTATATTCTCGACGAACCTACTACGGGTCTTCACTTCGAGGATATCCGCGTTCTGCTCTCTGTGCTGAACCGTCTGGTCGAGAAGGGCAATACGGTGGTTGTCATCGAGCACAATCTGGATGTCATCAAGTGTGCCGACTGGCTGATTGATATGGGTCCCGAAGGTGGTAGGGGAGGTGGCCGGCTCATCTTCTCCGGCACCCCAGAGGACCTGGCCCGCGCAGGCATCGGCGCCACCGCCCCATTCGTAAAGAAACTACTGAAGTGAAGAGTTGTGACGGCCGCCCAACGACCAAACGACCAAACCCCAAAATAACGCCATGAAACCAAACAAATCTATCACCCCTCCGTTACGCGAGGGGATGGGAGTGGGACTTTTCTTCTCACTCATTCCCCTCGTTCATGCTCAGCAGCGACCTAATATCCTGTATATCATGACGGATGATCATACGGCACAGATGATGTCGTGCTACGATAAGACACATGTGCAGACACCCAATCTGGACCGTATAGCACAGGATGGCGTGCGCTTCGTCAATAGCTTTGTGGCCAACTCGCTGTCTGGACCCAGTCGTGCCTGCATGATTACGGGTAAGCACAGTCATAAGAATGGGTTCACCAACAACGAGCATGGCGTCTTCGATGGCTCCCAGCAGACTATGCCCAAGCTTCTGCAGCAGGCTGGCTACAGCACCTGCCTGATAGGCAAGTGGCATCTGGTGAGTACCCCTACAGGCTTCGACCACTTCGAGATCATACCAGGGCAGGGCGAATACTACAATCCAACCTTCATAACCATGGATGGTAAGACGCATCGCGAGGATGGCTACCTTACCAACCTGCTGACGGATAAGGCCCTGGCATGGCTCGATACCCAGCGGAAGTCAGACAAGCCCTTTGCTCTCTTCCTGCACGAGAAGGCTTGCCATCGCGATTGGCTGCCTGAGTTGAAATACCTGCACGAGTATGAGGATGTTACTTTCTCTCTGCCAGAGAATTTCAATGACGATTGGGAGGGCCGTCAGGCAGCTCGGCATCAGGAGATGGACATTGCCTCCGACATTGATATGACGATGGATTACGACTGCAAGATTTTCGACCCCACGCATCCCACACGTCTTACGGGTGCCTATATGGGATATATCGGTCGGCTCAGCAGCAGGGAGCGTGCCCAGTATGATATGTTCTACGATTCTTTGGCTGTGGATTTTCGTCAACGTAAACTTTCAGGTAAAGCGCTAAAAGAGTTTAAGTATCAGCGATTTATGCGTGACTATGCAAAGGTCTTGAAGACCTTCGACGATAACGTGGGCCGGCTGCTCGACTATCTGGATAAGACAGGACTATCGGAGAATACGCTGGTGGTTTATACCAGCGATCAGGGCTTCTATATGGGCGAGCACGGATGGTTCGACAAGCGCTTTATGTACGAAGAGAGTTTCTCTACTCCCTTGGTTATGCGTATGCCCACCCGGTATGGTCAGCCTGTTGCCAAGGGCGATATTACAGAGATGGTCCAGAATATCGACTATGCTCCTACGTTCCTCGAGTTGGCAGGTGTGCCCGTCCCTGATGACATACAGGGTGTCAGCCTATTGCCGCTGCTTCTGGGTCAGCATCCTAAGGACTGGCGTCAGAGCCTCTACTACCACTACTACGAATATCCTGCCGAGCATAGTGTCCGCCGCCATTATGGAGTCCGCACGGCCGATGGCTACAAGCTTATCCATTTCTATCCCTGTGCCGATGAGAAGCTGGAAGATGCCATAGACCAATGGGAGATGTACGACCTCAATAACGATCCCCACGAGATGCACAATATCTATGGCCAGAAGGGCAGGGAGAAGCTGCAGAAACGCTTGCACAAAGAGTTGCAACGCCTGCAGCAGCAATACGATGTTAAGGAGACAGACCGTTAGCCCTTACTTCCCGTCGTAGCTGCGTACGAAGTAGCCGGGGCGCTTCTTCGTCTCGTTGAAGATGTGGCTCAGGTATTCGCCTATAATGCCCAGGGAGATCAGCTGAATGCCTCCCATAAACAGGATGGTCACCATCAGGGTGGGATAACCTTGTACGGGTTCGCCCACGAATATTGTCTTGAATATGATATATATAAGGTATAGGAATCCCAGCAGTGAGATGATGATGCCAAAGACCGAGGCAAAGCGCAGTGGTGCCGTTGTAAACGACGTGATACCCGTCATGGCCAGATTGAACAGCGAGTGCAAGTTCCACTTTGTCTTGCCATGCAGGCGGTCTTTCTGCTGATAGTAGATGCCTTTCTTGCGGAATCCTATCCAGCTGAACATACCCTTCGTGTTACGATCCGTCTCGCGCATCTGCTTCATGGCTTCCAGGCACGAACGGTCCAGCAGTCGGAAGTCGCTGGTGTTGGGCTGTATGGGGATGTTAGTGGCATGCTGCAGTATCCTGTAGTATGCCTTCGAAGTCCTCTTCCTCAGCCACGTCTCGTTCGAGCTCTGCCTTTCTGCATACACATCGTCGTAGCCCTGATTCCAGTATTCTATCATCTGCGGAATGACGTCTATGGGGTGCTGCATATCGGCATCCATGATTATCAGCGCATCGCCCTTGGCATAGTCTATGCCTGCCATGATGGCTATCTCCTTGCCATAGTTGCGCGACAGGTCTATATAGTGGAAGTGTGCGGGGTCTTCCTCGTGCAACGCCTGCATCAGGCTCAGTGTCTGGTCGGTACTGCCGTCGTTAACCATCAGGAACTCCCAGTTATAGCCGGGGTTGTCTGCCAGCACTTGCATCATGCATTGCTTCAGTTCGCCGAAGGACTCCTCCTCGTTATAGGCAGGCAGCAGGATAGTGATACTTTTCATAATCATTCTTGGTTTTTATGGGTCGTCAGGGTATACAGGAAATAGGGCAGTGCCAGGTTCAGGTACGAGATGTCGAAGTCTGCATCCTCAAAGACAGGCACCTCTGCATTGTGCATATAGTGATGATAGCATATGGCCACCAGGAAGAACCCGAAGACGAATCGCCCAGTGTTCTCCGTATACTGCTCGAAGTTCTTGTTGTACAGGAAGGCCAGACCCAGGGCTATCACTACCATAATAAACAGTATCCACACATTGCCCGTAGAGGTCTGGGACATGAAGGGGTTACGGCTGAAGAACACCCATGTTGTGGTGTCCCAGAGGATGTATGGGAGGAAGAAGAACATCAGCACGCCCAGGGCTATCAGTGGTGACAGGATGATACTTATGCGTTCCGACTTAAAGTAATCATACACCACATAGATGGCCAGCGGAATGATGGCCGACAGACGCGTCGAGGCTGCCAATCCGCAGATGATGGCAGTCGCTATCCAGTGGCTGCGGAACGATATGCCGCGCTTCTCCATCCATAGTATCACACAGAAGATCAGTATGGCATTGCTCAGTCCGTCGCTGCGAACGTAGACCTCCCACCAATAGCAGGGCGACAGCGCCAGCAGCACCAGCGCCAGCAGCGTTGTCCGCCACGATGCTGTGAACCACCTCAGGGTGAACGTCAGCAGGCACAGGAAGGCTATCAGTCCTATGCCCACATCACCCATCAGCCAGAAGGGCAGGTTCAAGTATTGCCACAGGGGGAAGGGCGAGGGGAAGTTAGACTGGCTGACATGCGTATGAACGCCGTAGGGATAGACACCGCTGAAGAGACCTTCCAGGAAGTAGGTCGTGGCCGACCATCTGTCTACCCGGATGCTCATCGGATCTATCTTATACAGCAGGAAGGCTATGCCGGCCACCATCGCGCCTAACAGTGTCAGGCAGAGCTGCCGTGCCCGCTTCTCGCTCTTTATCCGTGGGAAGGCCAGGAAGTAACAGGCCGCGAAGAATATCAGGTAGATACCCATGCAAAGATACGGGTTCAGCGTCGTGCGACCCACATATTTTAGGATGAAAATCGCATTCGTAACCAGCAGCATTGCCAAGATACTCTTCTTTCCCATATCGCCTATCGTTTTATCAGCTTTTTACTTCGTTCTAATTTTCAGGCTCTTATCGCCCGACTTCATTATCACAGCCTCTCCCCGTCGAGCCTTGCCGAGGGCAGCCTTGCCGTTGCCCAGCAACTTGCCGTCCAGTGTGTAGACCGTTACCTCATCAGACGGCTGTTCACTCTCGGGAGCGGTGATGGCGTCAGGGTCTTCGTATGTCACCGTGATGCTGTTGATCATGTTGTTACTGCTCGACAGCGTTTTGCGGTCCGCCTTCGTCAGGGAGCCCAATCCCGTATTATTCTCTGTCTTGTACAGCCTTGCCGTAACGCCCGGCTTCAGGATCTTCACTGACTCCATATCGTTGGCTTTCAGGCCATAGACAGCCAGGTCCGCCTTTGTGAATGTCCCTACGGGCAGCTTCACGCTATAGCCCTTGTAGTTCATGCCGCTGAACACCTCTATCATGGCATCCTCGTCGCTCACCTCCACAGCCTTGTACACGCGGTTCATGCCCGATGCCCAGGCGTTCAGGTCCCACTCCTCGCTGTTGTAGACCCATACAAAGCCGCCCGAGGCCACACCGTCGTCCTTCCATTTCTGGAACTGCTCCAGGTTCTTGTCCACGCTCCAGTCGTTCGAGTAGTACATCAGGCCTGCATGTCTTTCCGCCACGCCCGTAAAGGTCCATGACCCCACCTGGTTCACGTTTGCGGCACCGCCGTCATAGCACTGCACCATTATGCGGTCCACGGCCTTGGGCTTGCTGGCCCTGATCTTCGTGCAGAGGCTCTGCCAGTACGACTTATAGGTATACGGTGCCAGTGTCGTCTGGTAACCCAGGTTATACATCATGATGTGGAACTTGGCACCCGTCTCCACGTCATAGCAGTGCTCATCGTCGTTGTTCACCGCATCTATCTCGGGCACAGCCTCCTTCAGCGCCTTGAAGTTCTTGTACAGCATTGTCGTGCTGCCAGTACCCTTCGAGTTGATAAGGTTCTTTATATTGTCGTACGAGTCGTTGCCCCAGCCGCCTATCACAATCTCTATGCGCTGAATGCTGGTAGGCTTCGTCTTCAGGTCCTTTATGTCCTGCTGATAGTGGGGTTGCGTCTCATTGAACACATATTTTCCGTCCTTGCAAATAGTCTCGCCGTCCGTCTTCAGTGTTCCGTCCGGGTCCACATGCACATTAAAGAGTAGGGCGTAGGTAAAGCCCGAGCTCCTCAGGTTCGTAATTGTCTTTGGTCTCTCTCTGCGGATGTGTCCGCCCACATATACGCCAGAGACCGTTTTTATCTCCGTCTGTGCGTACGATGTCATTTGCCCGAGGGCAAAAATGGATAGTAAAATCAGGCTAATTCTTTTCATTATTATGTTAAATCTAATACCGAATCTTAATTATTTGATGCCAAAATTACGTTTAAGTCGAGAGCATAACAAAAGAAATCGTGTTCTTTTTTATGCCGAGACGGAGTATCTTCGCCATCTTTGAAGGCAAAGGTACGAAAAACAAGAGGAATTCAAAAGAAAATCTTGTAAAATAGTTGAAAAAAAAATCCTCCCCGGTAAAAAGTCCGAAGAGGTGTTTCCGTACTAGTAAAAGATTAACATTCAAATTAACCTAATGAAAATTTATTAACCATATCCACAAAGCGCTTCACAGCGCGATAACAAAAGATATGCAAATGTACGTCAAACATCCCATATCTCCAAGCATTCTTGTGTGGATTTTTTAATTTCCTCAAACTTTTTCCTATTCCTTTGCATTATTCAATTATTTTTTGTACGGGTTCTCGGGGGAGTGAGTATCTGTGCATCGGTAATCGTGATGGAAAGTGTTGTTTTGTGCTCTGATTTTTACTCTCTTTATAGTAATCATATAAATATAGTATTAAATTGTGTTAAAGTTTCTAAAATATAAGGCATGTTATAAAATAAATACTAACTTTGCCAGCGCGTTGAGTTAATCAATGCCTAAACTAATAACCAACATTTATTTTTAACCTTATGCTAAAACATTATTACCTATTACTGGCTTTATTGCTGGTAACATCGAGTGTTTGCGCAGCGCCTATTACCAAAGAACAGGCACAGAAGAAGGCAGCAGCCTTCGCTGTTCAGAAAGGTCTGGCGCTCAGTTCTGAATCAAGTTCTGCTCACAGAGCTCCCAAGGTGAAGGGGCAGGACGACTCTCCCTACTACATCTTCGATATGGCGGCCGACGGCGGCTTCGTTATCGTATCAGGTGACGACCGCACCAGTAGTATTATCGGTTACACAGAGAATGGCAGCTACGACGAGGAAACACTGCCCCAGAACATGAAGTCGTGGCTCCGCATGGTTGCCGATCGCATCCGCACCCTCGCCGATGCTCCGGCTATGCCTGCACAGCATCGCGCACAAGGGGTCCCTACGGCCACGTCGGCTATCAGTCCGCTGATGTCCAGCACGTGGAACCAGGGCACGCCCTACTGGGACAACTGCCCCAAGCGTAACGGCCAGCGCTGCTACACGGGCTGTACGGCAACTGCTTTCGCCCAGGTGATGTACTTCTATCGTTGGCCACAGGACGCCACTACCAGCGTTCCCGGCTATACCGACGACGGCCTCACCTATAGCACGCTCTCCAGCACTACATTCAACTGGAGCGCCATGAAGAACAGCTATAGCGACAGCGACAGCGGCACCACCAGCGGCAATGCCGTAGCCAAGCTGATGCACTACATGGGCAAGGGTGCCCTCATGCACTACACGCCCTCAGGTTCGGGTGCCGCCTTCTCTAATGCCATCTATGCGCTGAAGAACTACTTCGGCTATCCCGATGATATCTACGAGATTCATAAGGACGGCTACACCAGCAGCGACTGGGTGGATGCCCTTTATGCCGAACTTGCCAGCGGCCGACCCGTTCTTATCGAGGGCTACTCCGACGTAGAATGGGGTGGAGGACATGCCTTCGTGTGCGACGGCTATCGTACGGACGGATGCTTCCACATCAACTGGGGTTGGGGTGGATGGTGCGACGGTTACTTCAACCTCGACATCCTCAATCCCGACGATCATAGCGGCATGGGTGCTGCTCCTGGCGGTGATGGCTACTACTGGCACGAGGGTGCTGTGCTGAATGTCCGTCGTCCTGGCAGTCCCAGCGGTCTTACATCCACCGATCGCGGCGTGGCCACCCTCTATCAGGATTCCAACTATGGCGGCTATGGCTTTGCCCTGCCCGAGGGTACCTTCACCCTGGCTCAGCTCAGGTCCTATGGCATTCAGAACAACGATGTATCGTCGCTCAAGGTGCTGCCCGGTTACAAGGTCACACTCTACGATAACGACAACTTCAGCGGTGCCTCCGTTGTCTATACCTCGGATGTCAACTTCGTGGGCGGCGACTGGAACGACAAGGCTACCTCTGTCCGCATCGAGCCTAACGGCGTCAGCGGCATGGGTGGATTCTTCAAGGTCCAGAACCGCAACAGCAACAAGTTCCTCGACCTGGACGGCAACAACACTTCCGACAATACTGCCATCGTGCAGTGGGACGACGAGGGTACCGAGACTTGCCAGAAGTGGCAGCTCATCGAGGTTCAGTCAGGCGTCTATTCCATCCGCTCAGTTGCCAGCAGCGGCAAGGGTCTGGATGTTGCCTATGGCTATGTCGAGAGCGGAACACAGGTGCTCCTCTTCACCTACAACGGCAACCCATGGCAGCAGTTCATCCTTGTGGACAAGGGTAACGACTACTATCAGTTCGTAGCCCGCCATTGCGGTAAGGTGGTAGAGATACCCGGCTCTTCCTACACCTCAGGCTCTTGGATCAAGACAGCCGACAACACAGGCGCCAACTGCCAGCAGTGGAAGCTCATCCCCGCCTCTGGTCAAGACGGCGAGTTGGCCGCTGCCACCTTCTACGAGGACATCTACTATGGCGGCTATGCCGTTCAGCTGCCCGAGGGCACCTATACCCAGTCTCAGCTCGAGGCCCGTGGCATCCGCAATGACGATATTTCATCCCTCCAGGTGCTGCCTGGCTTCAGGGTTACCGTTTACGACGGCTCATCCTTGAATGGCGACAGCAGAGTCTTTACGGCCGATTGCGACTGGATAGGCGTCGACTGGAACGACTGCATCAGCTCCATCAAGATCGAACCTTATGGTCAGGCCACCGACCTTACGGACAATGGCGGAACATACGAGGTATCCCATACGCCCGTCAACAGCAGTGAGTCAGGTGCCAAGCTCTTCGACAATACGTCCAGCACCAAGTACTGCACCTTCATCAGTGCTTCCGACCAGGTTACCATGACCTATCACTCCACCCAGAGTGCCCGCCTAACCAGCTATACCATCACCTCGGCCAACGACTACGAGGGTCGCGATCCCAAGAACTGGCGTCTCGAAGGCTCCAGCAACGGCACCACCTGGGAGACCATCGACCAGCGCACCGACCAGTCCTTCAGTGCCCGCTTCCAGAAGAAGACCTACGATGTCACCACCTCCAAGCTTTTCAGCCACTATCGCCTTGTGGTAACAGATCGCAGAACAGCCTCTTCTACCGTATTCCAGATTGCCGAGATAGAGCTCTTCGGATTCACACCTCAGGCCACCACGTCCGCTCCGCTCGACAATAATGCCACAGCCATCGACAAGGTTACGGCCGACGATGCCACTGCCTTTAACGTCTATAGCATCGATGGCAAGCTCGTCAAGCGTGCTGCCCGCAGCACCCAGGGCCTGCCCCGTGGCATCTATATCATCAATCAGAAGAAGGTCATAGTACGTTAGCGTCCGTCTTATAAAAAGCCAAGGGGGGCACCTCATTCACCATGAAGTGCCCCTTTGCTTTTACGTCAGCGGATAAAGTTTAAAGGCCTTAGACTTTAGACTTTAGACTTTAGACTCTAGCAGTTCCCGTTCCCGTTATCTAAACTCCCCCAAGACTACCTCTATCTTTATGCTTAATCCATTAGCGCTGACCACGTATGTGCCGATGGGTAATTCATACACCATTTCGTCCCCATCCACTTTACCCACTATCACTGTTCCGTTGTTATCTGTCACGGTAATCTCCCCTGGCATATATAACCCATTCCAATGCTTATACCGGGCGTGTAATTCAGCGCGGTCTCCTTCATTCTCCACCTTTAAGTGTTTGCCGTTAACCTCCAGCGTCCCCTTTGTTTCGTCATCCGGGTCTAATGTCGTATAGTCGAAAATATCGTCTTTCTGGCACGACGTCATCATCGTTATGCCCGATACTGGCACCAGCATCAGCATCATCGCTGCGATGCAGGTTCTAATAATGGTTTTAAATTCCTTCATGTTGTTTCTGTTTTAGTTTTTTTAGTTTTGATGCTGCAAAAGTATAAAATTTTGATAAGATTCCACCCATAATAATAGTCATTATATAAAAATGCGTATATTTGGAGTGGAAAAATCTAAAGACCACGAATTATGACCAGGACAATGAATCTATTTCCGAGAATAGCTTCTACGGCGAGTTTGGCAAGACCTACCGCTACGAGTTTACCAAGGATATCGACCTTACCCTGAGCGGTTTCCGCACCAAGTACTACTATAAGGATGCCGCTGAGGTGGAGCTGTACAAGAATTCCACGCTGGTCGACTATATCAAGTGGGCTAAGCAGACGGCTCCTGCCCAGAACTACCCTGCAACGACTCTTCATGGGAACTCTTCTGGCTGGATGATCCTGAAGAGTAGCAGTCTGCGGATGTGCCAATCTTCTGTAGTTTCTCGTTTCCTTTTACTTTCAGCATAATTGTTTAGGTTTGAGACCCCTCTCCGTCTCCCCCGAGGGAGAGTGAAGTTTGGAGTCAGGTTAATAAATTTTGTTAGGTTCTCTATTTTTGACTAGTCAGTATTCTTTTGTTTGAAATATAGTTCCCGTTATCGTTAACGTTTAATTATGTCAAATATTTTCCTTTTTTATTTCCTTCCCCTCTGGGAAGGCTAGGTTAGGGGTTTCTTTTTCTTACGTGTGGGAATTTTTTCCACCTCGTGTGGGAGTAATTTTTATCCCTTTCTTTTGACACTGCAAGGATCGTGCAAGCGAGAGGAGAGTCAAGATTTTTTTCTTGCTATCCCGAGCGCAGCTGAGGCTCGCGTTGAATTTTCAAATCCGACGCAAAGGTACGACAATTTATTGGTGGTGTGAAATTTATTCAAAAAATAAGCACGCAAAAAAGCACGGTGTTAGTTGAAGGTAAAAGTTGAAATGATTTAACATTTGTGCAATTGTGCAATTGTGCAATTGTGCAAATGGAAAATTGCAAATTCGCCAAACATGTGGCAAATAGCTTATATTATATATAATAATATATTAATATATTATTATATATAATATAAAATTATTATTCAATTATTCTCTCTAATGCACAAAATCGAAATGCACAATTGCACAATTGCACAATTATCCATACTGAAATGGTTGACATTCTTTACTGCTTTGGTTGCCGCTTTCCTGAGATAGTTGACTTTTCTTCTGTGTTTTGTTTGCTGCCATTTTTCTCTGTTTTTTATGCATAACATATAGAAATACACTATATTTGCACACAGAATTTGGGTTTCGAAGACGATATGAGTAAAAATAGTAAGGCACAATACATTCAGGCAAATAGGGATTGGCTGGAGGCCAAGTCCAAGGAAGAGGGCGTTAAGGCTCTTCCAAAAGGTATCTTCTATAAGGTACTGAGCGAGGGGAATCAGACGAGTCTTAAGCCAACTATCAGAAGCATTGTTACAGCTCATTATACAGGTAAGACCATCGATGGTAAGCAGTTTGACAGCAGTCGTGGCGGTGTACCTATGGCTTGCCGCCTCTGCGACCTGATAGAAGGGTGGATAATTGCCATGCAGCAGATGCATATTGGTGATAAGTGGGAGATTTACATTCCTGCCGAGATGGGCTACGGCAAATTCTCGCAGCCAGGAATACCCGGTGGCTCGACTCTCATCTTTGAGGTTGAGCTAATGGGCATTGCATAGTCTTTGTCCTTCGACCATGAGGAAATCATGGATGATGCGTTTGAATTGTATCAGGACAGTAAGTAATATGGCAGTACCGAAGTTCATAATCACAATGGACGGCTATCTGCGTCTAGGTATGGTAAATCAGCATAAGGATTTGCTGGTAGGGGACGACCAATGCATAGGTGGCGGGTACTACCAGTTTGACTGGTCAAGCAACCGCTTGCTGCTTGACCGTGCATCGTATGACTTCGGACGTCCTCGCTGGCACTTGCTCGATACGCTGAAAGTGCCTGCGTCTTATCGCGGTCTCCGCATCGTCTATATATACGATGATAACTTCCATGAGGATTACATCGTAAGTGATGAGTTAAAGATTGAATACTACGAATAAGATTTTTAATACCATGTGGATAATAGTTGCAGTAATATTAGCATTTGTGTTTGCTGGAGCATTGAATAAAGCTTCCAGAGTAAACGATAACTGGAGAGAGGAGGAGGATTGGGCACAACTAGATGAGGACCTTGAATAAGTGACGAATCAAGTCATAGGCGAGGGCTTCGCAAGTTTTAGCCTGCTCCTAGGCAGCAACCACTCTGCTTCTAGGCTGCTTGCAGCCATACTTTTCGCTTGTTTTATGTAACAATTCTCTTTTTCTCATACTATATTAAATGGAAAAGTGCTAAATTTGCAATCGTATTGCATCGGAAAGAGGTTATTAGAATATATGAGCAAGAAGTCGATACGATTTTTCAATGACCGAGAAGTGCGGGCGGTGTGGGACGAGGATCACAGTAAGTGGTGGTTCTCGGCAACTGACATCGTTCGGGCCATCAATGACGAGGAAGACTACAAGAAATGCCGTAACTACTGGAAGTATCTGAAAGGTAAGATGGCAAAGGACGGAATTGAAGTGGTTAGTGTACACTAACCACTTCAAATTTCAAGCCCCTGATGGTAAGCAGCGTTTTGCTGATGCCCTTGATGCTGAATGTGTGCAGACAGTAGCAAAAAACTATCCTAACAACCGTGCCCGTAAGTTTCTAGAGTGGTTCACCTATAGCGACAACAGCATTGATGGACAGAGCAAGAAGAAGGCTTATACACTAATAGAGAGTGGTTTGCTTGACAGTATGAAGCCTTGGCAAACCAAAGGTTCGTAAAGCTCGCCACTGGTTCAGCCGCAAATACTATATGTCAGTCATGAATATCAAGGAGTTTATGGCCGACTCCTTGGGAAAACAATTTCAGGGCATCATATCTGATGCTCTCGATTCCAAAAAGTTCTCACGCAATCACTAAAAAAGCGAAGCCATCGGCTCCGCTTCATATTTGCTAAATTGGAATTTACTGGACAACCCCTGCAAGAAACTCGCGCATCAGTTGAGCAATCTTCGTGTGGTGGCTTTCGAGAGCAAAGTGACCGCTGGGAACAAAATGAATTTCTGCATTGGGCAGGTCGCGCTTGAAGGCATTGGCTCCAGCAGGGATGAACGACGGGTCGTTCTCGCCCCATACTGCCAGCAAAGGAGGCTGATTGTCTCGCAGGTACTTCTGGAACTCAGGATAGAGCGCCACGTTGGAACGATAGTCGAGGATGAGGTCGTTCTGCATCTCGGCACGTCCTGGCAGATTCACATAATAGTAATCAAGGCTGTAGCCATCGGGGCCTACGCTGCCTTCTGGTGTGCCAAAGGTGTACTGGCCAATGATAGTTTCAAGGGCAAAGGCCGAAGAGAACTGCTTGCGAAGCTCTGGTGTAGGATTCTTCCAGTAAGCCTTGCGAGCCTCCCACTTCTTACCCAAGCCTTCCTCGTACATATTACCATTCTGCGAGATGATGGCGGTGATGCGCTCGGGGTGCCACATAGCCAGACGATAGCCGATGGGTGCGCCATAGTCGAACACATACATGGCGAACTTCGACAAACCGACGGTCTCTGTAAACTTATCGACGATTTTTGCCAGATGGTCGAAGGAGTAAGTAAACTCTTCACGGCTCGGACTCTCTGTTTGTCCGAACGAGGGGAAGTCGGGCGCAATCAAATGGAACTCATCAGCCAGCTCGGGCATCAGTTCACGGAACATGTGGCTTGCAGAGGGGAAGCCGTGCAGCAACAGGATAGTGGGCTTCTCAGGGTTTCCGGCCTCGCGATAAAAGACTTTGCAGTCCTCGACTTGGATTTTGTGATAGGTAATCTGTGTCATATTTTCCTTGTTTTGGTTTTCTGCTTTGTTCTCCTTGGGTGCGCCGCACGACAGCAGGGTCAGGAGCGCGGCGGTGATGATTTGCTTCATATACATTTCGTGTTTAATAAATTCCGATTTAAATTATTCCTCGTCTATTCGTTCCACCTTGAAGATGACAGGCCGTGTTCCGTCTGAGCATCAGCATATCATTTCATTCTCACGTTTCATCCAACCCTTCATAATGGAACCGCCTTGCAAGCCTGTGTAGATATACCTCGAAATGGCATCCAACGCCTCCGAACAATGGGGCATCTTAGGACCTCCAGCGACGGTATTTGGGTCAGCCGTAGTCTTTACTAACGTATTCAAGCCACCGTGCCAGAAGTGGTCGTTCACTTCGTCACGCTCAAAAATAAACTCGTCGCCTACGTTGTAGCAGGGACACATGCCGGAATTAGGATCAGCGCAATACTGCTGCTGCAACTCTGGATAGAGCTTCTTGTCGATTACTGTTACCTTTACTTTGTGTTTCATATAAATTCCGATTTGTTTTTTTCTCTACAATTATTACGCAAAGGTATGAAAATTCTCCACCCTTTCCGAATTTTTGCGCCTCTTTCTGTTTTATCCTACACTATATCGCTTTAGTTCATTTGCAGCATATAATATCAAAAATGCATTAGCTTTTCAATAAGCGGCACATACCAAGTGCGGACTTCATCTGCAGTCGGTGTGTGACCGCCGGGGAAATGAAACGAATGTGTATAATGTTCCAGAAACAGCGGCTCAAAGTGGGCCAGGGTGTCCTGTTCGCCAAAGATTCCCCACATATGTTCCTTACCATACATTGTGCAGCCGTCGAACTGATGGTTTTGCATATCTGCGAACTCCGAAATCAACTGCTCGTCGATGATGAAGTCCTGCTTCCCATCTTTACGAGGTGATTTGTATTGGTGTGCACCGATTCTTGATTTAAGAAAATCCGTCATCTGAAAATGGGGATTACCCAGCAGGGCAGGGATTCCTAATGTCGGAGCAATTATCTGTGCATAGAACGAGCCGCAACTGTTGCCTACAAGCACATCGGGCTTCTCGTTCTCGCACAATTCACGTATGAAGCGAACAGCTTCCTTTGGGTGCATCGGCAGATCTGGGGTAAGCACCTCTGCCTTGCCATCGAAAGCCTCCCTTAATGCCAATGCCGGCACACACTGGCCGCTGGCAAAGAATCCGTGTAGGAACAGTATCTTTTTCATAGTGTAAAATATCGTCCTACACGCTGCTTATAGTTGATGTATTCCATCCCGAAGTCTTTCTCCAGTCGCTTTTCTTCGCTACGAACTTGCAGGGTTAGCAGAATGACTTCAACCAGGAAGATTGCCAAAGGCCATACCGACCAAAGCCAAACAAGAACTCCGGCATCATAAATGTAGATGCCTACAAGCATGGGATTACGGCACCAGCTATAAGGTCCACCGGTCATCAGGTGCTTCGTTCGTGGAGCCACCTCATGGCCGTAGGCATCGAAGGGATTTCCCTTGCCGACAATGCGCATATATACAATGCTGTAGATGCTGAGTGCCAATCCACATACGGCAAGATACACCGCCATCACGAGTAATGTAAGTGAGTCTGGAACGTAGGTAATACTACGTCCCGATACCACCCACATCAATGCCGGTATGCCTATCACAAAGATGAGCAGCCCAAGGATATATCCAATGCTATTCCTCATAGCCATCATTCGATTTCTTCCAATGCACCTGTTATCAGTATAATCATAGTCTTGTCTTTAGCTCCTCCTTGACCTTTTCTATATCACTAAGTGATAGTATTGGCATGAGGTTTTCTATCTCCTCAATGCTTTTGTCCCACCATCGGAGTTTGAGCAAAATATCTATCAACTCTTCGTCAAAACGTTTCCTAACAACTCGACAGGGATTCCCAACGGCGATAGCATACGGAGGAATATCTTTAGCGACAACCGAATTTGTTCCAATGATAGCTCCATCACCAATATGTACGCCTGGCATAATCGTGACGTTCTGACCAATCCAAACATCGTTGCCAATAATGGTATCGCCTTTCAATGGTAGTTCCTCCTTCACTGGCGCAATAGCACTTCCCCAATCACCTCCCATGATGTAGAACGGATAGGTAGTCGCGCAACCCATCCTATGATTGGCCCCGTTCATCACAAACTCTACGCCTTTGGCAATAGCACAGAACTTCCCGATAATCAGCTTGTCACCTATGAAGTCATAGAAGTGTGTGACGTGCTTCTCAAATTGGTCAGCACCATCCACGTCATCGTAATAGGTATAGTCACCGATGATGATACGCGGGTTCTTTACCACATTCTTGATAAAACAAAGTCGTGGCAGGTTAGGATTTGGAAATACCTCGTTGGGATTTGGTCTATTCATTGTCGTCATATTTATTCCTTTAGTTTCTTGGCTGGCCAGCC
>Ga0265300_10000416_pt1 | contig 43890 bp, 40 predicted proteins | sample AusTroGonzalo_MG_FD_193482 | JGI IMG/M metagenome (GOLD analysis project Ga0265300, IMG submission 193482) | Bovine rumen microbial communities from tropical cattle in Woodstock, Queensland, Australia - Gonzalo_03 | ecosystem: Host-associated > Mammals > Digestive system > Stomach > Rumen ... | reverse complement strand
TTTTGTCGTATCTTTGCACCCGCATTTCTGATGAATGCAACTGCCCCGAAGCAGTTCCGGTCCCGTAGCTTAGCTGAATAGAGCGTCAGATTCCGGTTCTGAAGGTCTTGGGTTTGAATCCCAACGGGATCACAACCATTTGATTATCGAGAATCCCAGTAAATATAGGGCTTCTCGATAATTTTCATTCAGGGGTATGGACTTCCAACTTATTGGTCTCAGCCCAACTTTTAGGGTGAAAAATCGGCGCAAAATCAGCGCAAAATGCCAAAATCGGCGCAAAATCGGCGCAAATTTTTAATTAAAATGGCAACGATTACAACTGAGTACGGAAAGCTAAGTAGCAACAAGACAAGAACCGTTTATCTGAGAATCAGAAGCGGAAAGACAGAGAAGCGTATCAACACGCAAGTCAAAGTATTGGAATCCGAGATCTCGCCTCGCACCAAAAAGATAAAGGACTTTAGCAAGGCGAGGCAGATAGAGATGATGCGTCTGGACTGGGAAACCAAAATCAACCAATTAGGAATTGAAGCCTTAGGTGTCAAGGTGGATGCTCAAGACATCACCTCTGCCATTAGTAAGAAAGAAGAGGAAACAGACTTCTTTGCCTTTGCCAAGAACTGGTTGGCACACACCAGCATCAAAGGCAAGAAGAACTACCAATGCATGCTCAACACCTTTTCCTCATTTCTTGGCAAGGAGAATCTTCTTTTTTCTGACTTCACCTACACTCTACTGAAAGAGTTCGAGAATCATCTGTCAAAGAAGCCCAGAGCACAGTCGCTTTACTTGGGCGAACTACGTCATCTGTTCCGTGAGGCGATGCTTGAATTCAACACAGAAGAAAAGACCATCATCAAAAGCGATCCATTCATCCGCTACAAAGTACCTAAACAAGTAATGAAGAAAGGTGTCCGTGCACTCACCTTGGAAGAGCTGATGAAAGTCTATCACTATCAAGGCAAACCAGGAAGCCGTTCCCAACTTGCGCGTGATACCTTTATACTATCGTTCTGCCTGATGGGAATGAACTCGGTAGATTTGTTCTCAGCAACGAACTACAAGAACGGCTTCATCAAGTACAACAGAACGAAGACCAAAGATCGCAGAAATGATGAAGCTTACATCGAGGTAAAAGTACACCCGTTTATCAAACCGCTCATGAAGAAATATGCTGGCACCAAAACCGTCTTCAATTTCTGCTCACGTTACAACGACTACGAAGGCTTCAATAAGAATCTGAACATCGGTCTGAAAACTATTGGCAAAGCAGTCGGCATTAGCGACCTCGAATTTTATCAGGCTCGCCACACTTTTGCCACCCTATCCAGAAACCTGATGAAGTTCAGCAAAGGCGACGTTGATGAAGCCCTTAATCATGTTGGCAGTTTTGAAGTGGCAGACATTTACATAGCGAAGGACTTTTCCATCATCAACGACAACAACTTTAAGCTCATCAAACGAGTCTTCAAAAAAGAGCTTGCTTGAGTGTATCGTTTTTTCGATGGGGTAGCCTAATACCCCTGAAAGTAACATTTCAGGGTTGGTCAGGGCTGTTAAAGAGCGAGCTCTGCCCTGTGTTTATGGGCGTTTCCGCCAATTGGTTTGATGTACCATTCCGATAAAATGAGAAAGTGCCCAAGAAAACAAAAATAAATGGAAAAGAAGGCAGAAATTTACCAAAAACTTAGTAACTTTGCACTAAAATAATGAGCGAGCATATGAAGTATTCAGAATTTGAAAATATTATATCACAACAACGCATGCGCAAGTACCTACAAGCATGCAATAACGACAGCAAAAAAGCGATGACTTTATATCGCTATAATCTTAAGTTGTCCCAAGAAATGTTCACGTTAATCAGTTGCTTTGAAGTCGCATTGCGAAACAAGATTGATAAGCAATTGACTGCCAATCTTGGTAACGATTGGTTACGTGATGCGGTTATTCCTAATGGAAGACTTTATTATGATCTTCGAGTAGAAAAGACCCGAAAAATCATAGAAAAGGCTTACAATGAGCTGATGAGAAGCAACGCTTACAGCCATTCAAAACTGCTTTCTGAAATGGAGTTCGGTGTCTGGAAATACATGTTTTCCAACGTTGTCTATGCTCTCATGGGACAATCATTGCTGCATATTTTCCCCAACAAGCCTACCTCTACTCGACAGCATCGATATGACAACTCCTATATATTCCAGGAGCTTGATTACATCAACAAGTTACGCAATCGTATCGCTCATCATGAGCCTATTTGTTTCAGCCGGCCAAATGCTGCTATTGACACATCCTATGCTCTAAACCAGTATGCTCGCATGATGCGACTTTTCAATTGGATGGGTATAGATGGTGCTTCATTAATGTTTGGACTTGACCATGTAGGCAATGCATGCAGCAAAATAATGTGCTTATAATCGATTTTCGAAAAATAATTGCTTAAATATTTGGAATATTCAGAAATTATTCCTATCTTTGCATCGTTGATTCCCGGCAGCCTCTGATTTATCAAGCTGTCGGGTCTGTTTTTTATATTTTTACTCATATTACAATTGTTTGTGGCCTCACTGCGGCCACTATCTCAAATTCAGGCCCCGCAGCATCCGAAGTCCCCAATTATTGCCTTATTGCGTCAACAATTCACAATTGTCAACTCACTGCGTTGACAATCTCAGAAAAGATGTGCGACAGCATAATAAGATTTCGTCTTCCTTCTCTCACCATACATCTTATGTCTTCTTGGTAGTCCCTAAAGCAATTGAAACTACCAAGTGTTTTGAGCAATAAGTGAACATTGCTCATAACAGCACCATATGTTTAAGCAAATAAAGCCATTTTATACACTTAAACACGGATTTCACCATAGTTAGATTAACTTTCCTATCTGTTTATTTGTTAGTTTCACTAAAAACAACTATATTTGCAACAAAATCAGAACGATTGAGTAATCAATAGTCCCACGTTCAAATAATTACTTGCTTTCATCTTGGGAACTGATAGCATAAATTGTTTGTTATGAGATATAGTATAGACCAAGCGACCCAGATGTTACAAGATGAATTCGTTGATGCTCCCTATGTAGTTGATCAATTGTTAGGAAATGCCGGTTTTGAAAGAAAAGTCAAACACTTTGTTTCTGCATTTGTCAATGAAGGCAGAAAACGCTCAGAGTGTAGTGAAAACCTTAGGCTAATTTTGGAAAAAAATGGAATAGGGAAAGTAGATATAATAGAAATCTTAGGTGTCGTTAATGATATTTACAGAGACGCACCGTTACTTAATAAATAGTTTATTTGTCTTATGTAAATGCCTAACAATGGAACATGTTATTTTTCTTGGCTACATAAAGGAGTACTCGTTTATGAACATCGAATCGAGTCATCGGACTTCTAACGGCTTCAAATATTCCGTATATGACAAAGAGGAAATCGTAGGACCATTTATTTCCAGTTTCCCCTTTTCTCCCTCATACCAAGATGCCGTAAAAATATGGAAATGTATTTGTAGCAGAAGATGTGAAATGATTGACAATGAAGATGATGATTGTTGGGCTGAAAGTTTTTATAATAAGCGGAAAAGCTGGACAGAGGATATGGGGGATTTAGGCGTTTGCGATGAACTAAATCAACTTTTATCAAGTAAATACAATGTTGTTTTTAGATCTGGAAACAAAGATTGTTCTATAGATTTCGAAAAGGAAATCAGTCCAATTATATCTAGTTTTGATTTATCTATGAAGTTGGCTATCGAGAAATACAACAAAGATCTATATGGTTATACCGAACGTATTCTTAAATTAGAAGAAGAACAAACCATTTTTGAGAGGAACAAAGATTTATATTTGCTACAAAATTGTTATCCTAAGATTAAAGAAATGATTGATAACGGAAAGATTGATCCGAATGTAAAAATTGAACTGTTCAACAAATACCCTTTAGATATAGCAAGTTTCTGTTGTGATAGTGATTCTTATCTTACTTTACTTGAGAGTGGAGCGAGATGTTCAGATAAGCCAATTTCCATTAATCACGCACTGGAATGTCATAATGCCAAAGCTGTTGTTAATGTTTTATCTCTAGCTGGAGATGTTGATTTTAGTGGTTTTAATCTGTATGGTCCTATAGAAGATATCGAGGAAGTTAATATTTCAAGTCTATTTAAGTTCCTTTCAGTTTTAAACACCAATGATATAAAGAACTTTTTTTCTCCATCTCCAAATTTAATCAAAATAGGAGAGAACATATTAGGAACTAATGATATTCTTGTACTCCAACTATTAATTGAAAGAAAGTTCAGTTATAAATACCAATCAGAAATTAATCAAGAGTTTTGGGAAATAGAACCTACAAAAGATAATTGTGAGATTTTTCAATGTCTGTGCATGTTTTATAAAAGAGACGACGATTATGGATATCAAGATGAGGAAGAAGAACCGAACAGATATAAATACAGCATACGTTTTGAAAGCAGATTTGCATGTTGTATTAAATTTAGATTTTATGAGTATATAAAAAGATACTATACAAAATCATCCATTAAATCTTATCTCTGTTCAAGATATAATCTCTTTATGTATCATGAATTCAAAGAAAAATACATAACAAAGCAGTATCTAGGAGAAGATTTTTACACCTATCTTATGAATATCTACAATGATGAATCGATAAAGACAAAATGAAACAACGAATCAGAATAAGAATAAACATATATCGTTGATAATATTGATAATGTCGTCTACTGAATAAGTCGAACAAAAATCTCAAAAGAATGCATCAAGCACTTTTTCGAAGATGTCATTGGGTGAAACCCGGTTGAAGAGATTCATGCATGTCTGGAGTTTCAGCACATCAATGCTGCTGCCCATAATGGCATCGATATCCCGTTTGCCTTCATGGATGAGCAAGGCTTCAGAGATTTCCCTGAGTCGTGCTCCAAGGACGGGATGGGCAAGATAAGCACGAGCTTCGTCAATGCCATCTAAGCCATAATACTCTGAATTGTAGCTGTGCCCAAGTCCTTTCTGCTGAGGGAAGATATACCAGATCCAATGTCCGCGCTTACGCCCATTACGAATATCGTCAAGAGCATCAGCGTAGTCAGCAGCCTGAGCTGTCACGAAACGCTCCAGATCATATTCCTTTGTTGACGGTTCTCCGACAATATCCCAGAAAGAAGCAGGAAGAGTAACGTTCTCCACATCGCGGCAACATTCAAAGAGTGGTGCTACCTCACCTATAGAGTAGCCAGCAATGCCACAGCCAATCTCCGTAACTAGGAAGCGTTTCTCAGGGTTCGCCTTGGCAAACTCACAGAATTCTTTGACATATTCGCCCATCACACCTATTCCGCTCATGGAGGGGATTGCATAACTTTTCCCCTGTAAGCCATTACCTTGGCCCATAATGGCACCAAAGTTCTCTACTGCAGCTTTTGCAGCTCCACCATAATGGAGTCCCTGCTCATTGGAGCCGAAGACAAACACTTCGTTTGGTGCTAAGCGAGTAATCATGTCTGGCGTAATGCGAGAACCAGGATTATTCGGAGATTCTTCAAGCTTTGCCAATTCCTCGGCTTGGACAATCTCGACTTGTTTCTTCCATTCTTCTAGAAAATCCTTCATGCTATATTTCAAGTCCTTGAGTTCGCTTGATTTGAAAACGCCACTTTTGGCGACATATTCCTCAACCTTCTTACGGACAGTGGCTTCCGTCTTATAGACAGCCATCTTCTTTGGATCCAACTTGAAAGCAAATGACTTTCCAGTCTTCTTCCCATTAACTGTTTCAAACTTGATTGCTGTAATCTGAATTTCCATCTACTCCTTTGTTTAGTGATTAACGTCTATACTATATTACCAGAAACTCAGAAAAGGTAAACAACTGGGATGTTAAAATTCCAGGCGGAAACCTTTTTCTTTCATCTCGTTGTAGCTCTCCGGGTTGAACTTGTAGAGGAATGCCACTTTCTTGTTGGGCATTGGGAGCGTTTCGTCAAGCTGGGTCAGAATGCCCAGTTTCAGCATCTTGTTGCAGAAGTTGCGCCTGTCGAACTTCACACTGAGGATAGCCTCGTAGAGGTGCTGCAGCTGGGTCATAGTGAATTTCTCTGGCAACAACTCGAAGCCGATTGGCTCAAAGTGAATCTGACGGCGCAATTCATTGGTGGCTTCTCGCAGGATTAAGTCGTGGTCGAATGCCAGCGAGGGCACCTTGTCGAGCGGGAACCACTGGGCTTTGGCTGCATCGTCGCCAGCCTTTACCTCACTGAGACGTACCAAGGCGAAGTAGGCGATGGTGATGACTCGCTCACGAGGGTCACGATCCACACCTGAGAATGCATGGAACTGATGGATGTAGGCATCCTTCAGTCCTGTCTCTTCGTACAGTTCGCGCTTCGCGCCTTGCAGGGCAGTTTCGTCCATTTTAAGGAACCCACCGGGGAATGCCCAACGTCCCTTAAAGGGTTCAATTCCTCGCTCTATCAACAGGACATTGAGTTTTGTGCCGTCGAATCCGAAAATCACGCAATCCGTGGTGACACACGGATGCGGATACTTGTAATGATACTTAAGTTCTTCCATATCTTTTCATATTTACGTTCTATGCAGCAGCGGGCAGATCTTTAAAATCCGCCCTCTCTTTCATCTCCATTATTTTCATCAATACTTTCTTTTTCTTACTCTTCACACTATTACCATTCTTATATCCAATCCTCTTCGCAATTTCCTCCATTCTACATCCATCCACATAATAACTCTCCAATATCATTCTATCCACCTCCTTCAACTTACTCCAGATTCTTTCCAACTTCTCATATCTCTCATCCTCATTTTCTCTCTCATCCATCACATCAAAGATCTCCTCAATTCCTCTTCCATCATCCTCCCTCACTTCATAACCTCTTTCCATAATCCTATCCAAACTCTCAACATCCTCATTCACCTTCCTCAAATAATGCATCCCGATATTTCTACAAATCCTAACCAGATAACCAACCATACTCTTTTCCTTCAACTTAAACTCCTTATCCATCATTTTATCCCACAACACCAGACATCCATCATTATAAACCTCCTCCAGATCTTCATACCTCAAACTCTTAAACCTTCCCATCAATCTCATCAACACATTCTCTCTCTCTCCATCCACCACCTTATTAAAAATAAAGCTACTAACACCCAGAAGTCCACTCTTTTCTTCCATCAGAGTCAACTTCTCAACATCTTCATTCTCAAAACCACTTACCTTAATAATTTTAATCATACCCCCTTATTTTTAATTATTGCGTAATATTTACGCTGCAAAAGTACAACAAATATTTTAAACCCGCAAATTTTTATGCGTATTTTTTACGCAACTGATTACTTTTTTCTGTTTTTTGGCAATATTATATGCCTGATGTTGGGTAAAAATGAATAAAAATGGAGGTAATTATGATGAAAAGGAAATTTGTGTGTACAAAAGAAATGCCGCTTTATGAGCAAGTTCAAGTAAACGAGTGGATGGAAATAAGCGAGATTGTAGTATCCGGCTATCTTGGAGGACGGGATCTGATGCTCCTGTCTTATATGTCGGTGTGCGGAAGTTTGCTAATACTTGACATGAGTGGCGTTACAGAACTGAATACTGATGGCATGGATGGAACAATTGAAAGTACTCCGTTTTATGATGATGAAAAAGGAGTTGAAGAGGTCTATCTGCCGAATATTGAAAAACTTACTTATCCCATGTTCTATAGCTGCCCAAATCTGAAGAAAGTAGAATTCCCAAGTAGCATCAAACATCTGGATGCGTTTTTGGCCAAATGTCCTAATGTCGAGGAAATATATGTGCCAGAGGATCTTAAGATTGACTGTGACCGTAGGTTTGATTCAGATATTTGCTTTATGGGAAGCGGGAAACGGTTCGTTTCTGATAATGAGGGATGGCCTGAAGACCTGAAAGATATAAAGTCCAATTTCTTTGCATTTGATGGGGTTCTTTATAGAGTTCCCTATGGTGGATGTGTTACCCTCCATCGTTATCCGGCAGGAAATGAAAGAAAGGATTATGATATTCCTGAAGGTGTTTGCGACTTGAGTGAATATGCATTTTATGGCAATCCCTACTTGAGAAAAGTGACCATCCCAGAGAGCGTAAAATCTTCTGAGGAACATCCGATCCAGAATTGCGAGAACCTTGAAACCATCATATTCAAGAATAAGTCATTAAGGATGTTTTCAGTTAAAGACGGCGATTATATAGGTTGGCCTGTTGGCATGAAGGGATTACCACGTTTACAAGACATATACCTATATGCAGAAGATCCGGATGTCTTTTGCTTTGACATATTTGATGGATTGGAAAACATCAGTGATGTAACCCTGCATGTACCTTGTTCTTGTAAGAAGTTATATCAAAACTATGAAGTTATTTACTATTTTCATGATCAATATGGCTCATTGTGTGAAAGGAAAGAATACTCATTTCGTAAATTTAAGAGTATTGAGGAATTTGATCCAATTGACTTCCTTGAAGAATTGAATGAAAGATAATTAGAGATTGTTTACAATGAAAAGAACTTATTTTTGCACAAAAGAAGAGCCTCTTCACAAACAGATTAGCCCAAAGGAATCCTTACAGATTGAAAAGCTTGAAGTGAAAGGCTATCTGGATGAAGAGGACTATGAACTGTTGACAGAAATGAGCGGTGTAAAAGGATGCTTGAAACACCTTGATCTTTCTGGTGTTACCGAATCTTTTCCAGGTCCTGACGACTGGCGTTTTTTTTTCATTGGTAATGAAGATTTGGCAATATATCCAGATTCTTTTGTCAATAGTGTCAGACTGGAGGAAATCGTATTTCCATACAATCTGAAAGGAATAGGATGTGACTCGTTCATCAATTGCGAAAATCTTGTCATTGATGAATTGCCAGAGACTCTTAATAGTATTGGTGAGTGTGCTTTCCAAAACTGTCCGAAACTGAAAACGGTATTCGTTTCAAACGAACTGGATGACAATGGAAATGGCTTTCATTTTGGAGGACAATTTTCAGGGCAGGAGTTTGCCGGAAGCGTAGAGAACTATGATTCAGACCATGGAAAATGGCCTATAACGAAAAAGGGAGAAGAGACATATCGTGATTATCGTGGTATAGAATTCTTTGTCATTGACGGCGTGTTGTTTTGGGAGCAGGATTGGTGTTGGTGGCTGAAACTGGAGAAATATCCTGCTATGAACAGGAGAACAACTTATGAGGTTCCGATAGAAACGACCCGAGCCTATTATGAAGACGAGCAGACTATCAGTCCATTGGAAATCAGCACACGTGCTTTTTGCGGATGCAAATATCTGAAAACACTCATCTTGCGGGATTGTTTGTTGGAATCAGGTGCAATCTGCGACTGTCCCGCCTTGGAAACAATCATTTTCAAAGGATGGGCCTGTGGTACTACTGTCAGTTCATTCGATTTGTTTTGGCACAATATCATCACTAATTGTCCAAATCTGAAAGACATCTATCTTTATGCAGAAGATCCAAGAGCTGTTCCTTATGAGTTATTCAAAGATTTGGAGAACATTGGGGATATCGTTCTTCACGTTCCATGCTTTTGCGCTGATAAATATCGCAACTATGGAGTGGAGTATATAAAACAAAAACCTTTCCTTAACCCTATTCCCCCTGAGCCTGAGAGCGAAGACGATGTGCTATTTGTCAAAGAATGGCGTCGTTTTAAACGTATAGAAGAATTCGACCCCATAGATGTGTTTGGTGATGATAAATAATGCGTTTTTTTCACACAACTGATTACTTTTTTCTTGTTTTTGGCAATATATAATGCCCGCCATTGGGTAAATTATTAAAAAAATAGGTGATTTATGATGAAGATTAATGTTTATTCGGAGAAAAGTGGTAACTTTGGGGCAAATTCAGAAAAGAAGCCCATGATTATTATCGAATCAAGGAAGAGACCGCTTGAACCAGGTCAGAAAGACAAAAATGGTAAGCCTATCCTGTCACTGAAGGAGAAGTATCCTGATGCGATGATCATCGACGTGACGAGCAAGGCACAGGATGAGTTCGTCAAGTTCAGTCCCTTCTATCCCATTGGTGGCATTCCTGTTCCGTTTACTGAAGGCATGGTGGCTTTGTCTGTCGAGGGCATCTGGCAAGGTCTGAAGGTGTTTGAAGATAATGACATAGACACCAACCTGTTCTCGAAGCGAGATATGAAGAACATGAAACGGACTAAGCGAAAATTCGGTCGTTGCCTCGGCCATCGTAAGGGGGTGCATGGCGAGGAACTTCTTGGCTATCTCACCGCACGTAAGGAGATTTATCTGAAGTGCTACAAGTGGGTATTGGAAAACAAACTCCAGAAACTTGTAACAGCTATCCGCATCATCTCTAAGAACAAACCCGTGGTGTTGCTCGACTACAACACCAATCCTGATGTCTACAATCCCAAAAGTCCTCTCTCGCATGCCTCGCTGATTAAGGCCTACATCGAAGGTAACTATCCTGAGTAAATAACTAATCCAACAATTATACTATATGAGAGAACTTGTAATGAACGGAGAACCGAAATTGTATCATTCAGAATATACACCTGATGATATCAACAATTTCTTAATTGATGTGACATGTCAGGCGTACCAGGAAACTGGAGTAACTCTAGAAGTGATTGATAAAGGTGGATATACATTGAGAAAGACATTATTGGGTAATGTCAAGAAAGACAAACTTATGCCGCCTGTTCTCAGACATCATGAATGCCTTGGTGAAGGGTCGTTCGATTGTGACTATATCTTATACGACTCATTGACTGAGGAAAAGATGGATTCTGAGGAACTCATCAAAAAATACGCAACGGAAGGAAAGCATCTGAAAATTGTAAGAGTTTACATAAGTGCAGCAGGTGATCAAACTCCCAACGGTTATCACATAAAGATGGATAGTCAGACCATTTTCCCAATCCAAAGCAATTATGAATTGCCTAAGCAGGTGTCTTCAGAGGAGGTTGCAGAGATTGTCAAGATGTCGTATGAGAAGCTTGACTCCCAAATAATGGAGCCATACCTTGATTGTGATGTCAACTATCAGAGCTTCGTTGTTTTCAATGAAATCACAAGTAGGGATGAATTCCTGGATTATATTAATGGAAAGTTCAGGGTATGGAAAGAAGATGGCACTTACCCAGAAATTACCATCACAAAGAATACGGATGATTCTTATTTCTTGATGTTCAACAACATGATAACTGAAGGAACAATTCCTGCCCTTTGTATCTCGATAAGCAAAGGTCGAGTTGTGTCATTCTACATGTCTGCAACGCTGCCCCCCATTGACGTTCTGCTTCCCTTATTAAAAGAGACCCCGGGAGAGTTGGATCAACAGCGGCTCCTACAGGCTTCATCGTTGGCTGCAGGATCCATCGGTAGTTGCTACGACAAAGGAGATGATGCGGATTTCCAATGGTTGCAACATCTTGCTCAACGTCCTTGTTGTCAGCATATGTGCTTTATATACAAGTCATTGGCAGTCAGTATCTATATTGCTCCCGTAGATGGAGATATCATTTATGTGAGCAAAGATGAGATGAACTTCTATGAGCAATTCAGAAGGGAGAATAATCTGACATCGGCATTACTTCCGGTCTCTTTGGAAACATTGGCACCCCTTGAAGATGGTCTTTTGCTCGATCCTAATACTCTAGAACCTTTGGACTTGGAATCTTTGAATTCCAATAATAAGGTACACATGATGTCACCATGGGAGGTCAATGCAATGGCTTGCTTTGAGGTGGGCAATTTCCTATTCCAAAAAGGATATCAAATATCTCAGACGACCAATGTGCCAGGTCTATATCCACAGTTTATAGCTTATGCTCCTGATAGTTCTGTTAACTATTTCATCATCAATTCTGTTGCTGTCGGCAATAAAGATTCTGAACAGACCATTAATATTCAAATTTCTTCAAAATGTAAGGAACACGAAGGGTTCTTTGTTAACAGAGTTTATTCCAACAAGTGGAATGACTTAAACTTCAATGAGGTCGAACTTCTTCGACAAGGCGGTCATTATTCGAACGAAATTGAACTAATTCCTCTATCGCAGGTAGAAGTATTCTATCCGAACATACATTTGAATATCACATATTTCGAGCCAGAATAATAGACCTTCGGTAGAAGGAATTTCTCAAATCTTTACAACTTATGGGATGCTCTATTTCTGAGCATCTCATTTTTTATTCATACATAGCTTTTTCTACGAGCTATTTCTCTTTTCTCGTTCATAAGCATCAATAGCCAAATTGCGCTCTTGAAGGAAGAGCTTCATACTTCTTATGATGGCCTGAGGATCGAAGTAGCTGTAGAATCGTTCATAGAAGCCAGCCTTGAAGTTGAAGAAGAAAAGCATCAGCTCGCCAGCCTTTAGCCATTTGTAACGTTCAAGAATAGCGGTAGCTGTCAATTGGAGTTGATCTTCTGAAGCATCTTCTTTCAAACCGCAACACAGACTGACATCTGCAATCAAAGGTACAAGCCATTTAGCGGATGCGAATGGCCCATACATGATATCAATCTGGGCCAATGTAGGTGAAGGTCCCGTGATGCAATATGTCGGATACTGGCAGATATACAGTTGTCGCTTAGGGTTGAATACCTTGAAGAAATCTTCAATTGTCGGATATTTCTGGAGGTAAGCCAACACTTGTCTGGATTCCACTGGCAGATTCCGCTGCGAGTTCAAAACCTGACATGGCTTTGACTGCGGTGCTAAACATGTCCCGTTTTCTTCTTTCCGTTCCGCTAAGAGCTGGGTAAGGGTTTCTGGTTGTTTCATTCTGAATGGTGTTTATGTTTAATGGGTGAGTCTCCCAGTATCGTTCTGAGAGGAAGTTTTCAAAGTTCTTTCTGTATCTGACTTCTGGCGTAGATGCAACATACAAAGGGATGTATGCAAGGATATTATCCTTATTCTTGGCAGACAGGGAATTCCATTTTGCCTTCAGAACTTCCACGTTCCCCACTGGCTTTCCGTACATCTCCCAGACTGTCTCAAAAGAATAGTCCGACACACTCGCGTCACTGATGATAAGAGCGTCAGCGTTATCATCATCATTGTCAGTCTTATTGTCATTATCACTATTATTATCATTATGGCATGCGTTCGGATGCGGTGGCATGCGATCGCATGCAATCGCAGGTGGTTGCTCTTCCTGATGCTGTTTCTCATACCTTTTCTTGGCATTCGTAACATTACGTTCACAACGTTCTTCATACTTCTTGTGGTCACGATCTATCTGCGTGCATAGCATCGTAAACAATGCAGTTAATGCAGTATCTGACGATTCAAGCATCTGTCCATCCCTACCATAGCGTAGTACTGCTTTGAAGAGAATACCAGCCTGCTCGTCTGTCAGATAATCGATAGCTGCAGCACTATCGAGATAGAGGATGATGCTTTTGATTTCTTTCTTAACCATATCAAAATACAATTTCAATTTTTGGCTGCAAAAGTAAACCAATAAAGCGACGATACAAGTGATTATAGCAAAATCTCAAAAATTTAACATTTCAAGGCGATATTGTTTGCCATAAAATGATTACCTTTGCAACCGACAAGAGAGTATTAACAATGCCGAATCGGCGCAAAATCGGCGCAAATGCGTTTTTGAGGAAAGCCGAAGATGCCCATAAACAAAGGGGTACTCAAAGAAATTGAATGACAGATTCCGGTTCTGAAGGTCAAGGGTTTGAATCCCTTCGGGATCACTTGGGATAGGCGAAGCCAATCCCGCTTTGAAAAAGCAAGAATCGCTTAGACATTTTCGCCTAAGCGATTTTTATTTTTCCACCCTACAGATTTTATGTTTACGGTGCGTAAACTTATGTTCACAGCCCTTGAACATATGTTCATGGCCCATAAACTTATGTTCACGGTGCACGAACTCTGGTTGATTGCTAATTATTGCTGAGGGGAATCTAAGACCAGCTGGGCCTTGGCGATGAATTCCTTTTGTCTGGCAGAAAGACGGACACCTTTCCAAGAAGCAATCTGTTCTTCAACGAAACGACGTGAGTCTTCATCACCAGCCAACTGAGCCAGATAGAGACGGATATGCAGTTTCTGGAAACTAATGTCGTTCAGACGGTCCATCACCTTACGGACACGCTGTTCTGCAGCCTCAACATCTTCGCCGAGTTTGACAGCTGCCAGATAGAGAGGAAGCGCCAATTCGGCTTCCTGAGCAGCTATATAGCCCTTGAAAGGCAACAACCTTTCACGAACGCGGCGCAGTTCTGAGATCCAGAGATAATATTCTTTCTCATGTTGATAAGAAGTAGGCACCTCGAACAGCAGACGATGGGCAAGTTCAAACAGCAATTTCTTGTCTTCATCGATATTCTTATTGCGATGTCTCTCCTTGGGTGCGTTCTCCTTGGGCGTCTTTTCCTTGGTGTCTCCATTTTTCTCTGGAGAGATAAGCTCAAGAAGCTCTGGTTCCAGTTCTACAGCCGCATAGACAATACCTGGGATAGAGACCACCAACTGACGACGACGCTTACCCTTGATACGCATGATAACACCCTCACGCCCATCAAACATACCTCCATTCACACGAATCTTATCACCCACCTGCAGATGAATTTCGTCAGGATTATAATAGGTAATCTTCTCGCCAGCCTGTTCAGAGACTGCAATAAAATTGCGCATGTCGTGTTCAGAGACGGAGAGATAATCCTCCTTATTAGAAAAGGTGGACTTACGGATGTAAAGACCATCACTACGGAACTTAATCGCCTCTTTCACGCCCTCAAGGGTGCCTCGTAAGAAGATCAGTCCTGGGACTGCAGGTACCATGATACGACGACGCTGACCACCCACCTTGCGAACCTCGTACTGCAGGGGTACGAAGCACTCGTGCTCATCGCGCCGCAATTCATCACGGATCTTGAGCTCACGACGTCGGGTTACAGAGCCGATAACATACCATCTTACCTCTTTTTCATCCATCTTTCTCGAAAATTTCTGCAAAGTTAGTGTATTTTTTCGATTATTTGAAGGATTCTGCGGAAAAATGCTTAATTTTGTATCCTCTAAAGTAAGAATGATCACAAAAATGGATATTACCGAACGATTTCTTAACTACACGAAATTCGACACACAGTCGCAGGAAGACAGCGACCAAGTGCCGAGTACAGAAAAACAATTAGTGTTTGCGAACTACCTGAAAAAAGAGTTGGAGAGCGAAGGTCTGAGCGACGTGGAGATGGACGACAAAGGCTACATCTACGCCACACTGAAGGCCAACGTCAAGGGCGACATTCCCACCATTGGCTTCATATCACACTATGATACAAGTCCAGACTGTTCTGGTGCCGACATCAAGGCCCGCATCGTCAACAACTACGACGGTAGCGACATTCTGCTGTCGGAGGGTATCGTCAGCAGTCCGAAGAAGTTTCCAGAGCTCCTCAAGCACATCGGCGAAGATCTGATTGTCACAGACGGACACACCTTGTTAGGTGCTGATGACAAGGCAGGCATCGCAGAAATCATTCAAGCCATGTGCTGGCTGAAAGACCATCCAGAGGTGAAACATGGCAAGATCCGCATCGCCTTCAATCCTGATGAGGAAATCGGTATGGGCGCCCACCATTTCGATGTTGAGAAGTTTGGCTGTGACTGGGCTTATACGATGGATGGCGGCGATGTTGGGGAGTTGGAGTTCGAGAACTTCAACGCCGCCAGTGCGAAGATATATATAAAAGGTGTAAGTGTGCATCCTGGCTACGCCAAGAATAAAATGGTAAACGCCAATGTGCTGGCGACGGAGTTTGCACAGTTGCTGCCTGCCGACGAACGTCCAGAGACCACAGAGGGGTATCAGGGATTCTACCATCTGCTAGGTATCGAAAGTAACGTAGAACAGGCCAAACTGAGTTATATCATCCGCGATCACGATCGCGAACGCTTTGAAGATCGTAAGCGCTTCGTTCTGAAATGTGCAGAACAGATGAACGAGACCTATGGTGAAGGTACTGTCATTGCTGAGGTGAAGGATCAGTACTATAACATGAAGGAGAAGATTGATCCGCAGATGCACGTCATCGACCTGGTGCTGCATGCGATGCAGGACTGTGGCGTAGCACCTAAGGTAAAGCCCATACGCGGTGGTACCGATGGGGCTCAGTTATCGTTCAAAGGTCTCCCCTGCCCCAACATCTTTGCTGGGGGCGTAAACTTTCACGGACCTTATGAGTTTGTTAGTATCCAGTCGATGAAACAGGCCATGCAGGTGATTATCCGCATCTGCGAACTGACGGCCGGTTTCAACGATTGAACATTATTCTTTTATCAAGGCGTCGAGTGATTCCTCCTCACCTACGACCCAGATGATATCACCTTCTTTAAATTTACGGTTTGGCGGGAAGGCAGACAGGTTCTGCTTTCCTTCCTCCAGACCGATGACCATACAACTGTAGTGGTCACGGATACCGCTCTCTATAAGGGTCTTACCAACGAATGGGCTTCCGCCACTAATCACGAGTTGACGTAACTTCATGAGACGTTTCTCTGAGTCTGGATCTACGCCCAGGCGCTCACGATCCAAAGCTTCACGGAAAGCAGAGAACTGCTCGTCGTCACCAATCGCCTGAAGTATATCACCAGGGAAAATGACATTATCACCATCAGGTATATTAATTCGCCAACCACTACGCAGGATGCTACTGATATGCACACCATACTTCTTTCCTAAATTCAGCTGTTTCAAACTCTGGCCCATCCACAATGAGTCTAAAGGCACTTCGAAGTCGGCAATATGGATATCACGATCCAACAGACGATCTGCATAGAGCGGACGCTTCTTACCATATACCTGAGCTGCGATATCACGTGAACGCAGGTTCTGCACAAACAGGCGCTCAAGTGTGATACTACGATGCTTCACCCATCGAGAGAAGATGATCAGCAGAATCACGATCACACCGATGGTAATCATCAGCGCATTCGTGAAACGGCTCAGATAATTACAGATATAGAAGATAAACGAAATGGCGATAATCGCACGCACAAGGATGGTAAAGAGGAGCGGCAGACGGTTGCGGTTACTCTCAGCCCATAGGGCACGGAACTCCGGACTACGATTTTTCTTCATCACCATTGCACGCAGGAAGGGGGCAATGACAAGCACAGTAAGTACACCCGTAACACCATTAGCATACCAATGAAGCTCCCACCCTGGCATTAAGCTGCGTACAAACGGCAACACGAAGGTAAACATCACAGCAATGGCTGCCGATGTAAGGATGGAGTACACCACTGTGTTGACGGTCATCTGGGTAAGCAGTTTCTTCCAATAGCTATGCCCCTGCGTGTGCTGATGACTATTCATCGACAGCGAATTAAGCGAGTTGACAAGCTTATTGGGCAGACGATGCTCCAGATTATTATAAACCGGTGTGGCAAGCCGTATCATGTAAGGTGTGAGGAAAGTTGTTATAACGGATACAGCCACCACTACCGGATAGAGGAAATCACTGATAACGCCCAACGACAGACCCAGTGAAGCGATGATAAATGAGAACTCACCGATCTGCGCCATAGAGAAACCACAACGCATAGCCGACTTCAAAGATTCACCCGCCAGCATGAAAGAGAATGTGCCAAACACACTTTGACCTATCAGGATGGTCAACACCAACAGCATGATAGGAATAGCATATTCCACAAGTATCTTCGGATCGACCAACATACCTACAGACACGAAGAAGATGGCACCAAAGAGGTTCTTCACAGGTTCAACAAGTTTCTCTATGCGTTCGGCTTCAATCGTCTCAGCTAAGATACTACCCATGATGAAGGCACCGAAGGCAGAGCTGAAACCCACCTTTGAAGAAATAACAGCCATCGCACAACAAAGACCTAACGAAACCACCAACAGCACTTCTGCATTAATCAGTGACCGCACGGCTCGCAAGAAAAGCGGAATGGCGAAAATACCCACTATCAACCACAGGATGAGGAAGAAGCCGATACGCATAACCGACTCTACCATCTGACTGCCTTCAAGATTACCTTGGGCTATGGCACTCAGCATCACCATCATCACAATAGCCAGGATATCTTCGAGGATCAGCACACTCATCACCAAACCTGCAAACTGCTGTTGGCGCAAGCCCAGATCGTCAAACGCCTTATAGATAATCGTAGTTGACGACATGGCCAGCATACCGCCTAAGAAGATGCAGTCCATCCTTTCCCAACCAAAGAAACTCCCCACGCAGAAGCCCAGCATAGACATACAGAAGATAATGGTACAGGTAGAGATGGCAGGTGAGGCACCCATCTTCAGGATCTTCTTGAAAGAGAAATCAAGACCAAGGGAGAACAAGAGGAACATCACACCGATATCCGCCCAGAGATGTACGTTCTCCATATCAGCAACAGACGCCGTATAAGGCATGTTCGGACTGACTAGAAAACCTGCCACGATATAACCGAGCACCAAAGGCTGTTTCAGTTTCTTGAAAATCAGCGTCACAACACCTGCCACCACCAGGATAAGGGCAAGGTCTTCTATCAAATCAGGTAATTCTGCCATTGTTCTATAAAGTCTTTAGTCTTGGATTCGCCTTCTTTCTAATACCACTGTACAGCGTTCGAGTAGCTACTGCGTTTGTCGTATTTCAGTGCATCCGTCAGCGTCGCCGCATTACACCTGAACGAGAAGTTATAACTGGTGTAGGGCGCAAGCACTACGGAACACGACATATTGAAACAGTGCAGATCGCGACTGAGCGAAGCTGTCGTCATAGATATCTTTTGGTTTTCGAAATCATAACCTGAGGAGAAAGAGATGTTCCAGCCGTCACTGATACGCAAGTTACCACTAAAGTTCAGATTCTGCGTGAACTTATACGGATAGCGCATAGTGTCGTAGTTGAACTTCTTCACATCCACATCCTCACGTATATTGATACCATAGCCAATGCTCAGGCTCCAAGGCATCTTGAAAGTCATATAGCCATCGGCATCGGTCTCAGCCTTACTCCTGTCGCTCTTCTTGGCACCATGCTTGGCTTTCTCCATATCCTTATCGATGTTCGATTCTGGGTCATTATCCCACTCGTCGTCATCATCTTTTTGTTTCTTTTTGTCTTTCTTATCCACCTTCTCGCCCTTGAACCACTTGATGAGATTCATCACCTTCTCATTGTTCAACGTATATGAGAGGTTCTGAGAGATACCTTGGAAACGACCGAACTTACCCTGCTGCCAATAAGTAACGTGCTCACTCTCACGAGGCGTACCGCCCACACTGTCCACCTCATAGACATATGATTTGAAGACGGCACTCAGGTTCAACGTATAGCTCTTTGACAGTTTCAATCGAAGTGTGGTGTTCAGATCACCGAGCGGACGGATGTCTGTAGCAAAGTTATAGTATGACGACAGTTTGAGTTCATCGATCAGCGAGATCTTCTTCACACCCGTAGAGTCATCGTCGCTTTTTATCTTCATCTCGACGTTGTTGCCTATTTCAAAGTTCAGGATACTCGACTTTCCTTTACCAGGATAACCGTAGGCCGATCCCTGATAAGGCGAATACTCCACCATCGTCACGTTACCTTCAGCATCAGTCTTCTGGTAGTACTTATAGTAACCATAACGGCTGGCACTGAAATCTGGCGCATAAGAGAAACTCACTGTCGGCGTGATGACATGACGGATGGCCTGAATCTTTTCACCGAAGATCTTACGGTTAGGAATCCAGAAGCCATAGACCTTTGTAGAGAGACTCATATTCAGACTCCAGTTATAGACATTGTAGAAACCTGTTATGGTATCGTTTACCTCTTTCTGGTTGGTCTCATCCCACGACTTTTCCACCTTTTTGAGATACATACGGTCAACAAAGTTGAACGACGGTGTTACATTCAGATAATTGAAGAGCGTGAAGTTTCCCTTGATGGGAATGGTATGCTGCATACCGTTCGTCCAGTCCTTGCTCAACTTCGACTTCAGGATCATATTCTCCTTAGCCTTGATCTCGTTCTTGAACAGTCCTGTATAAGTCACTGATATCTTCTCATACCACCGCTCAGTACCAGCAGCCCTCTTACGTTTAAAAGGATAGAAGGTTGATATGGCGATGTTCAGATCAGGCAGCGTGAGATTAATCGTTGAGTCACGCATATTCTGGCTCAAGTTCATGTTTGAACTCATTGACATACCAATACTCGAGAAGCGCGTCTGCCAAGAGACTGATGATGTACGGGTGGATTGCGTCAAAGCCTGAGGATTATACATCGAGGAAAGATTATCTCGCTCATAACTCGTTGTAGCAAAATTCACCTTGGCAGACAGACTACTATAAGGATTGGCCTTCGCATCCTGACTATGCGTCCACTGGATCTTAAAGCTGGTCGTCTTGCTATAGTCAGGCATATTCTTCTCACCATGAATGGTGTTCTGATAACTGGCCAGGAACGAGCCGTTGTATCTGTAACGCTTTCTGTAGTTCGACGCTGCCGTCAGGCCCCAGGAGCCCTTGGTATAGATCTCACCGATCAATTTCAGATCCATCTTGTCGCTGATGGCGAAATAATAGCCACCATCACGCAGATAGAAACCACGATCAGTCTCATCACCATAGGTCGGCATGATCAAACCGCTGGAGTAGCTCTTCGTAAAGGGGAAGAAGCCATAAGGCACAGCGAGAGGCAAGGGCACATCAGCCACCACGAGATAGGCAGGACCGAAGACTACATCTTTACCAGGGCGCACCTTAGCACGCGAGAGTGCCAGATAGAAGTCTGGATGCGGATCGTCACAGGTGGTATAGCGTCCATGCTGGAGGAACATCTCACCGTTGGCACCACGCTTGGATATCTCACTGGTAAGGAAACCCTCATCCTGCTGTGTATAGACCGATGTAATCAGACCTTTCTTCGTCTTGAAGTTAAAGGACATTGTGTCGCTCTCATACTCATCGTTACCCATCTTGAAGACGGGCGTACCTGTCAGCTCCATCTTGGTGCTGTCCATCGATCCTGTTGCATGCACCAGGTTGCTGTCGAGGCTCATAGAGATACGGTCGCTCTCCAGATCCATATTCTGGTACTTCACCTTCGAAGAACCATAGAGGTTTGCCATCTTGACACCCGCATTATACGTCAGCGAGTCGTTAGCAGAATACTCCACAGGCGAGTCGATACCGTTCTTACGACTGCGATTGATGCTGTCAAGCTCCAGAGAGTCATCTACAGCCTTGTTATGCTTATAGATGGCCAATTCAAGGGAGTCCATCATCGAGGTGTCGCGTTTCGTCTTTGCATTGGCTTCAACACGTTCGGTGAGCAAGGTGTCTGTCTGTTGGCGTGAAACGGAGTCAGTCACATCATCCTGTCTGGCCCCTTTCGAATAGAGCGACAAAGGCCCTTCTGCCATCATCATCACAATGGCAAAAAGCATAAGGATTAAAGCTGACTTTCTTTTCACACCTAAAATCTTTCGTTTGCGGTGCAAAAGTACAATAAAATAGGGGAATTACAAAATTCCCCTCCTACTTTTTTACTTTTTTTCGTTTTATTATTCAAACATGTCAACCCATTTCTGGAATCTGCGCACACCATCCCAACCGAATTTCTCCAGACTTCGCATCGCTTCTACAACGGTGCGCTCGGTGCCAGGATGTGTTTTTGAATAAAATTTATCGGCATAGCAAATCACCTCTTCTTCTAAGGCTACAGGCATATAATCCTGATGCGGCAAAGGCAACTGTTGCTGTTCGATATCCCATTTCGAGAGGCCCGTTCCCGTGTGACGTTCACACACCAGCGCATGACGCTCCCATCCTTCTTGTCGTAAAATCTCTGCCCCCAGGATACCATGACGGATATACGGCTCTGTGCCGAAACACTGGATGCCTGGGGCATCACAGCGGAAGATGCCGATGTCATGAAGCATGGATGCTTCCTCAAGGAATTCCTCATCAAGCCTCAGCTCAGGATGTGCCTTCGCAATCTTCAGACTACGGTCAGCCACCTGTCGGCTATGTACTAATAATATCCGTCGGAGTTCATTCTCCGACGGATAATACTTATCTATAATCGACTGATAGTCCATTACGCTTCTCGCTCAATCCATGCAATCGTGTCACCCTGACGGATCTTCTGTCCAGGCTTCACGCTGATATCCACAAGCTTACCTCCCAGTGCAGCAGGGATCTCCACAATCTCACCCCACTTCGTCTGCAGGTAGCAGAAGATTTCACCTTCCTTATACTTCTGACCGATGAACGGCTCGATGCAGGCAGCGGGAACACCCTCACCACCGAAGCTCCAGATAAGCTGTCCGTCAAGCGGACTCTTCACAGCATCAGCCTTTGCATGCTTGATAGCGTCGATCTCTTCCTGAGAGATCTTCTGACCGCCACCCAACTTAGCATCTTTCGCTTTCTGGATGTCTGCCAACAGCTGCTTCTTAGCCTGACCGCTCTTGAAGGGACGGTACTGCTCTGGGTGCATCGCGAGCTCGAACAATTCTTCGTCGTCCTGTCCGTAGTCCCAGCCGTTCTCGTCCATCTCCTTGCGGAAACCGTCGAGTGCATTCTCAAGAAGTGTATGCGGATCAGCATCGGTAAACTTCAGCCCCTTCTTCTCTGCCAGTTCAATCAGCTCAGGTGCGATGGTGCCAGGCACCTTACCGCTCTTACCAAGGATCATGCCCCAGATGGCATCGTCCATCATGACATAACGCCCCTTGCCCTGCTCCATCGTGAGAAGGTTCATCAGAGCAATGTTCTTAGTGTATTGTGAGAACGGTGTCACCAATGGGGGATAACCCACCTTCGGCCATACATATTCTACCTCGTTGAAGAGCTTCACAAGCATATCATCCATCGTCAGGATCGACTCACCCTTCTTCTCACGCTCCTTGTTGATCATCTTCTGGATAGGTCCGAGGTCAGCCATCATCGAGCCCATCATACCACCAGGCAGACCGCTTCCAAGCAGCAATGAAGACATGTGCTTATTGGCAGGATTGATGAAACAGCCGAGCCAGTCGTCGATAAACTCCTGGGTCAACGTACGGGCCTGCATATAGGCATTCATGTTCAGGTCAGCCACCTCGAAGCCCTCGTTCTTCAGCATAGACTGTACGGAGATGATATCGGGATGCACCTTACCCCAAGACAACGGCTCGATAGCTGTGTCGATGATGTCGGCACCATTATTACATACCTCGAGGATAGAGGCCATCGACAGTCCAGGACCAGAGTGTCCGTGATACTGGATAATGATATCGGGGTGCTTGGTCTTGATAGCCTTCGTCAGTGCACCGAGCATAGCTGGCTGTCCGATACCGGCCATATCCTTCAAGCAGATCTCCTCTGCACCGGCAGCAATCACCTCATCGGCAATAGCGGCATAATATTCAACTGTGTGGACAGGAGAAGTGGTGATACAGAGTGTAGCCTGCGGCGTCATACCACCTTCTTTCGCCCACTTGATGCTGGGGATGATGTTACGTGTGTCATTCAGGCCACAGAAAATACGGGTGATATCCACACCCTGGGCATGCTTCACCTTATACATCAGGGCACGCACGTCATCTGGTACAGGATACATACGCAGAGCATTCAGACCACGATCCAGCATGTGTGTCTTGATGCCTACCTCGTTGAAAGGTTTGCAGAAAGCACGCACTGCCAGATTGGGGTTCTCACCTGCCATCAGATTTACTTGCTCGAAGGCGCCGCCATTGGTTTCTACACGGGCGAAGCACCCCATGTCGATGATTGCAGGGGCGACACGCTCCAACTGGTCCTTACGGGGCTGGAATTTACCCGAGGACTGCCACATGTCTCTATAAACGAGACTGAATTGAATTTTCTTCTTTGCCATAGATATTAGTCATCATTTGTATTAATGAGTGCAAATATAGCAATAAAATCTGAATTATCAGTAATTCTACCGATATTTTTAGCATTTTTTGTAAGGCAAGCCCACTATTGGAACGTATGACGGATCATGCGTTCATCGGCAAGGTGCTCGTATTTCGTGCCGGGACGACCATAGTTGGCATAAGGATAAATGCTGATGCCACCACGCGGCGTGAAGATACCGATGACCTCAATATACTTCGGATCCATGAGTTTCACCAGATCCTTCATGATCACATTCACACAGTCCTCATGGAAATCACCATGATTACGGAAGCTGAACAGATAAAGCTTCAAACTCTTGCTCTCCACCATCCGCTCACCTGGGATATACATGATCTTGATCTCCGCAAAGTCGGGCTGTCCTGTAATCGGACAGAGCGTTGTAAACTCAGGACAGTTGAACTGCACCCAGTAATCATTCTCTGGATGCTTATTCTGGAAGGTCTCCAAAACCTCCGGTGCATAATCCATCTTGTACTCGGTTTTCTTGCCGAGTTGCTGCAACTCTTCTTGTTCTCTACTCATAGATCTTTCACTTTAAATATATTATACGCCACATCCATATCATACACATCCTCCTCGTCGTGCAGCTTCGTGAATTTCACCACACGGATGGTCACTGGCAACACCACGATCTCATAAAGCGTCTTGATCGTCACCTGCGTGATAACCAGCGAGGGCATCTCCTCCCAGGGAATCACGCCACCAAGGGCCAACGGGAAGAAAATGATCGAGTCGGTCAATTCACCGAAGATGGTACTTAGTACAGCACGATAGGAGAAATTCTTACCAGCCGATGAAAGCTTCATCTTACTCATTACATAGGCATTGATAAATGAGCCTGCGAGGAATGCCAAAAACGAAGCTCCTGCAATACGCGGTGCCAGTCCGAAGATCTGGTGGAAGCCCTCCTCTCCATGCCAATAGGGAGCCCCAGGAATCCAATCGGCTATCACACCGAAGATCACGAACAGGAAGTTCATCGTGAAACCGAGCCAGATGAGCAGGCGCGTACGACCATAACCCCACACCTCGCATACCACATCATTGATGATGTAACTCACGGGGAACACGATCAGACCAGCCGTCATGTTCGCGGGGCCAAATGAAATCTGCTTTGTTTGAAGTACGTTTGCCGTAATCAGGCAGACGCAGAACAATATGCTGTAAAGCATAAACAGCACACTGATTTTCTGTTCTTTTCTCTTTTCCATTTTATCTTGTTTTGTTAAAGGGGGTTGAGCAAGAACCGCAGTCCTCACTGGCATAACGCCTCAAGTACCCCTGTGCGTCTTCTAAAGTAGATAGAGCAACCAACCCATATAGGCCAGGAAACCGGCTATCAGCACAGCACCCTCCCTACGCGACACATAATACTTGGTGAAGGCAAACATCCAGAGTAAGCCCATACTCACCAGCATCATCGTCAGATCGACAATCGTGATACCCATGATACGCATGGGATGCACTACTGCCGTTAGTCCGAGTATCAATAAAATATTAAAGACATTCGAACCGATCACATTACCGATGGCCATCGCTGAACGTCCCTTATAGGCAGCCACCACACTCGTTGCCAACTCAGGCAGCGAGGTACCGCCAGCCACAATCGTCAAGCCCACCACACTCTGGCGCACGCCATAACGATGAGCCACATACGAGGCAGCATCCACGAACAGATCACTACCCACGATCAGGCAGACCAGTCCCAATACGATCCAGAAGATATTCCTGCCCAACCTAGAGTAATCCTTAGGCAACTCGCGGTTATCCTCCATCTCCTCCTCCGTAGGCAGCAGACCGTCCTTCTTCGCAGCGTTGAAGGTATAGATCATGAAAGCTGTGAACACAACGAGCAGGATGATACCGTCAGAACGGCTGATCTCATTACCCCAGAGGTGAGGCGAGTTCATATCGTCGAAGCAGAGCAGGCAGAGCAGGAATGAAGCCATCGCAGCCCAGGGAATATCCTTCTTCACCGTCGATTTCGCAACAGCCATCGGTGCCACCACAGCCGAACAGCCCACGATGAGCGCCGTATTGAAGATGTTCGAACCGATCACGTTACCGACAGCCAGATCCGACGTACCCTTCAGGGCCGACACCAGACTGACGAACAACTCAGGTGCCGATGTCCCGGCAGCTACAATCGTCAGACCGATGAAGATCTCAGGCACACGCATACCACGCGCCAGCGACGAGGCACCCTCCGTCAGACGGTCAGCACCCCAGATCACTAAAGCCACACCTACTATGATAAATACAATGTTTAATAACATCTCTTCTTATTGTTTTATGCTTCGTCTTCTTCGTCATCCCATTCGTCACCGAAGAACGTGTCGAAATCGCCCTCCAACGAGGGGCCTACGAACGCATCCATCTGGCGACGGTCTTTCTTCGTCGGACGCCCCGTACCCCTGGCTCTGTTCACGAAACCGCTGATGCGGTTCATCTCCAGCAGCTCATACTGATCGGGCGTCGTCACATTCTCATAGATCTCGGGCAGCAGCTTCGCCCCTACCCTTTGTTCGATGGTTTTCAGAATCTTAAACGAATAGGTCACGGGCGGCTTCCTCACGCAGACCGTCTCCCCTGCCTTCACCGTGTGCGAGGGTTTCACGTTCACCCCCTTGATCGTCACGCGGCCGTTCTTACAGGCATCGGCAGCTATCGAGCGTGTCTTGAAGATACGCGCCGCCCACAGCCATTTATCGATTCTTGCTACTTCTCCCATACTTATTAAACTGATTCATCGTCACGTCGATACCAGCCAGCACGAAACTCTTGATCATCTCCACTGCCGTATCTATACTCGGCTGCAGCTCCTTCAGCTCCTCGTCGCTATATCGGCCCAGTACCCAATCCACCTGCATACCTCGTGGGAATTGGTTACCGATACCCATGCGCAAACGGGCATAGTTCTGTCCGATCAGCTGCTGGATATGTCCCAGACCGTTGTGTCCGCCGTTCGAGCCACCGGCCTTCAGTCGGAACTGTCCTAACGGCAGCGCCACTTCGTCGCTGATCACGAGCAGACGGCTCTGGTCGATGTTCTCCTTGTTCAGCCAATATCTAACGGCATTACCACTGAGGTTCATGAAGGTTGAAGGCTTGAGCAGGATCACCTTACGGCCTTTGAGCGACGTCTCTGCCACGAAACCGTAGCGTTTGTCCTCAAAAGAAATATTGGACGCCTTCGCAAAAGCGTCCAATACCATAAATCCTGTATTGTGGCGGGTCAGTTCGTACTCGTCACCGACATTGCCCAAGCCAACAATCAAGTACTTGTCCATGCGCCGAACTGTTCAGTGATTACTGAGCGTCCTCTGCAGCAGCAGCGGCACGAGAAGCACGTGTAGCCTTCACAGAGCAAACGACTACCTGAGCAGGAGTAGCGATCTCCAGACCGTCGAAGTTCAGCTCAGCCACCTTGATGGCCTTACCCAACTTCAGATTGGTAACGTCGATCTCAAGAGTCTCAGGAATCTGCTTGTAAGGAGCGGTCACATTCAGCTGACGAACAGCCTGGCTCAGACGACCACCGTCGCGCACACCCTGGGCATGACCTGTGAGCTTCACGGGGATACCGATGGTGATGGGCTTCGACTCGTTCACCTCGTAGAAATCGATGTGAAGCAGGGCGTCTGTTGTGGGATGGAACTGGAGCTCCTTCATCACGGCCTTGTGAGCCTCACCGTCGATGGTCAGGTTGACTACATACACGTGAGGGGTATAGACCACCTTACGCAGCTGAGCAGCGGGGATAGCGAATGCCAATGCCTCGGGCAGGCCATTCTCACCCTTCTTCTCACCATAGAGGTTACAGGGAACGAGTCCCTCCTTACGGAGTTCCTTTGCAGCTTTCTTACCGGTTGTGGCACGCTTCTGGCCACTAACGCTAAATTCTTTCATAATTGTGTTACTCTAAATTAAGTTGTTAATACCTTATTGCTTAATTCGCCATCACACGAAAAATCGTAGTGCTTTGAGAAAAAGCGGTGCAAAGGTACAACAAAAAAGTGAAAAGTGAACATCAAAAAGTGAAAAATTTCATTTTTAACGTAATTTTCCTGCTTTTTCTTGCATAATATCGGGAAAATACCTACCTTTGCACGAAGAAAACAAACCCATTAATGCATCAAGTGAGATGATCAACAGAGAAATTATCAGAATCAAGATTGTTCAGTTAACCTACGCTTACTATCAAAACGGTAACAAGAACATCGACTCGGCTGAGAAAGAACTTTTCTTCAGTCTATCAAAGGCCTATGACCTTTACAACTACCTGTTAGCACTGATCGTTGCTGTCACCAAGGAGGCAGGACGCCGCTTCGAAGTGGCTCAGGCACGTGCCCGTCGTGAGGGTCTGCCTGAACCGTCACAGAAATTTGTGTTCAATCGCTTTGCCCTTCAGCTTGAGGAGAACAAGGCACTAGCCGACTTCATCAGCACCCAGAAATTCACCTGGGACGATGCTGCCCCCACTATCGGTCAGCTCTACGAGACCATCGAGAGCAGCGACATTTACAAGGAATACATGGAGAGTCAGGAAGACAACTACGACACCGACCGCGAACTGTGGCGTAAGCTCTACAAGACCTTCTTCATGAACAATGCCGAACTCGACGCCATCCTCGAAGACCAGAGTCTCTATTGGAACGACGACAAAGAGATCGTCGATACCTTCGTGCTGAAAACCATCAAGCGCTTCAAGGAGCAGAATGGCGCCAAGGAAGAGCTGTTGCCCGAGTGGGATAGTGACGAAGAGAAAGAATTCGCACGCAAGCTGTTCCGTGCTGCCATCCTCAACGATGCCCAGTACCAGCGCTACATGAGCGAGGCTTCACGCAACTGGGACTTCTCCCGTCTGGCCTACATGGATGTCATCATCATGCAGATCGCCATCGCCGAAATCATGACCTTCCCCAACATCCCCATCAGCGTGAGCATCAACGAATATGTGGAGATTGCCAAGCTCTACTCCACCCGTAAGAGTGGCGGTTACATCAACGGCATGCTCGATGCCATCGCCCGCAACCTCATCAACACGGAACGTCTGCTCAAGCACATGGAGCCCAAGAAGGAAAAAGAGAAGGCCGGCGCCAAGCCGAAAAAAGCCGAGGTGCAGGATGAACCCAAGAAACCCAAACGTCAACGCATTAAAAAACAAGAATAAAAAATGATGAACTTAGTATTAGCTGCACAGTCAGCACAGGGAAGCGGAATGAGTATGATCATCATGATGGTGGCCATCTTTGCCATCATGTGGTTCTTCATGATCCGTCCGCAGCAGAAGCGACAGAAAGAGATCCAGAAATTCCAGAACGAGCTCACCGAGGGTCAGCAGGTGGTCACCGGTGGTGGCATCTACGGCACGGTGAAGAGCATCGACCTCACTAAAAACACCGTCGATGTGAAGATAGCCCGCGACGTGGTGATCACTGTCGATAAGAACTACGTGTTCAAGGATGTGACCAGCACCCCCATGCAGAAATAAGAATCGGTCGTATATAATATATATAAGGTATAGGGATGGGGTTCAGACTGATGTGGCAGAGGCTCAGAGACTTCGTGTTCAGCAATACGAACAGGGAGTTTCTGGTATTTCTCTTCTTCTTATGTCTCTCGGGCATCTTCTGGCTGTCGATGACACTCAACGACACCTATGAGCGCGAATTCGCCATCCCCGTGAGCGTGGTCGATATCCCCAAGAACGCCGTACTCACCTCCGAAGAAGTGGACACCGTCAAGATGACCATCCGCGACAAAGGCATCATCCTGGTGGCCTATCAGTATGGCGAATACCTGAAGCGGCTGCGCATCCCGTTCAAGAACTACACGCGCAACAACGGCTCAGGCTTTATTCCTGCCAGCGAGCTTCAGAAGTTGGTCTATCAGCAGCTCGTCAGCAGTTCGAAGATCATCGCCACCAAGCCCGAGAAGATCGAGTTCTTCTACAACTACGGCACCAACAAGAAAGTGCCTGTCAGATGGAGCGGTCGCGTCATCCCTGAAGAGCTCTACTTCATCTCCCGCGTGGACTACATGCCCGACAGCGTCACTGTCTATGCCTCTGACGAGAAGCTCGACAGCATCAACATGGTCTATACCGAGACGCTCAACTATGCCAACTTCCGCGACACACTCTCCATCACCTGCAATCTGGCCAAGATCAAAGGTGTGAAGGTAGTGCCGGATCGCGTGAAGATCAACTTCTACACCGATGTGCTTACTGAGGAGAACATCGAGGGCGTACCCATCCAAGGCATCAACCTGCCCGAAGGCAAGGTGCTGCGCACCTTCCCCTCTAAGGTCAACGTCAGCTTCGTCACTGGTGTCAGTATCTTCCGCAACCTGCGTCCTGAAAACTTCACCGTCGTAGCCGACTACAACGAGATCAAGCGCCATCCGTCAGAGAAATGCCGCATCGCCCTGAAAAACGTGCCACAAGGCATCTCCCGTGCACGTCTCGACGTGACGCTCGTCGATTACCTCATTGAGAACGAATAATGAGAATCGGCATCGCAGGAGGTATCGGCAGCGGTAAGAGCTACGTGTGTGCACTCATCCGCCAGCGCGGCTTCGAGGTCTATGACTGCGACAGCGCCGCCAAGCGCCTCATCCGCACCGATCCTGACATCCGTCAGCAGCTCACCGCCCTCATTGGGCCCGACACCTACACGGCCGAAGGGCAGCTCAACAAAGCCGTCGTGGCACGCTTCCTGCTCGCCTCCGACGCCAACGCAGCCGCCATCGACGCCATCGTCCATCCTGCCGTCTTCCGCGACTTCGAGGCCAGCGGACTCCAGTGGCTCGAGAGCGCCATCATGTACGAGTCAGGCATCTCCCGCCTCATGGATCGCGTCATCGTCGTCACCGCCCCCTTGGAGGTACGCATCCGCCGCGTCATGAACCGCGACCACATCTCCCGCTCCCAGGTACTCGCCTGGATGGGTAAGCAACTCCCGCAGGAAGAGGTCGTTGCCCAGGCCGACTTCGAGCTCGTGAACGACGGAGAGGCAGATATCGAACAACAATTAAACAACATTATAGAACAATGCAACAAACCATTTTAGCAATTGCCGGTAAGCCCGGCCTTTACAAACTCGTCAGTCGTGGCAAGAACAATCTTATTGTCGAGGCCCTCGACGCCACCCATAAGCGCCTGCCCGCCTTCGCCAGCGACCGCATCACGTCACTCGCCGACATCGCCATGTTCACCGAGACCGACGATGTGCCCCTGATGGACGTCCTCGAGAACCTGAAGACCCTTGAGAACGGCAAGAAGGCCAGCATCAACGAGAAGAAAGCTTCAGGCGACGAACTCCGCGCCTACTTCACCAAGGTACTCCCCGAGTGGGATCAGGAGCGCGTCCACAACAGCGACATCAAGAAGCTCATCACCTGGTACAACATCCTCGTGGAAGCAGGCATCACCGACTTCAAGGAAGAGATGTCCCCCACCGACGGCGATAACATCGACGATCGTAAGTAACACAATCCTCCCTCCCTCGCTCATCACTGAGCGAGGGAGTTTCTTTCTTCAACATTTCAACAATTCAACAATTGATAAAATCCGAAATACAACAAATTAATTGATATATAATATAATATTATTATATATTATAATATATAATAATATTATATAGTTTACATTGTTTTTTGTTGAATTCAACAAGACCAATTGTTGAATTGTTGAAATGTTGAAGATAAAAATAAGAACCACTTATCGAGTGATAAATGGCTCTTAATGAGAAATAAGATTATCTTAATTTTACAGAAGTAGCTCTTATTCAAAATGCATAATCCGAGATTCTTAGAATCTGCGGCCACCACCTCCGAAGCCGCCAGGACGACCTCCGCCTGGGCGTCCGCCAGGACGGCCACCGGGGCCTCCAGGACCACCGCCGAAGAAGGGATTCTTACCGCCTCCGAAGAGGTTCAGACGGTAGATGACGTGCACCATGCCGTAGCTGGTGATGGAGTTGTATTCAGTATCAGTGCGACCCATCGCTGAGATGGCGCGGCTGAAGGTGGACTGCTGATGCAGGATGTCGTAGAGCTGCAGGGAGATGGTGAGGGGCTTGCCCTTGAGGAAACCCTGTGAGAGCTGCGCATTCCAGATGAGCTCGTTGGTGTTCATCGACGCATCGTTGTAGCCGCGACGGCTCTGCATATTGAGGTTGGTGGTGAGGGCAGTGCCCCATGGGGCCGTGATGCCGACCATTCCACCATAGGAGTATTGCCACGTGTCGAGGTTGTTGCTCGTCTGCAGGTCGTTACGTGAGTGGTTGTAGCCTAAACCACCGCTGAGCTCGATCTCCAGCCACTCGTTGCGATAGCTGAGGGCGAGACGCTGGTTGATGTTGGCAGACTTCGTGACGCTCTTCTGCGACTCTTCCAGGTTGTTGACACTGGCATAGCCCACATAGTGGTTGTAGCCGAGGTTGGTGAAAGTGTTGATATTGAAGTAGGCGGCACTGTCGAGGGCGGTATTGAAGACCAGTCCGGCATAGGTATTCCAGTTGCCATCGATATTCTCGGGCTGCGTGATGCGGGCACCAGAGCTCTTGTCGAGCGTCACCTTGTTGCTGATGGCATTGCTCGTGGTGGTGAGTCCTGCCCAGGTGGCGATGGAGCGCTGATGGCCCTGCACGTAATTGTTGTAGAAGATACGGAGGTTCTGCGTGAACGAGGGCTTCAGTCCCGGGTTACCTTTCTTGATGTTCAAGGGGTCGCTGTTATCGACGATGTCGAGCAGGTCGCTCATCTGCGGCTGGGTGATGTTGGCATTGTAGTTCACGCGCAACTGGCTCACGTCTGAGCGCTTCCAACGGAAGTCGAGGGTCGGCGTGAAGTTGGTGACGGTGCGGGTGGTGTCGCTATGGATGCCCTGATAGTCCTGCAGAAAGTGGGACTTCTGGGGCACGAGGCGCACACCGACATTGAGGTTATAAGTCTTACGCACCACGCGCAGCATCAGTTCAATATTATGTGTATAGTTTTTGTATTCGGAGTATCGGCTCAGGTTGTCGTCAAGATAGCGCTCGATGGGCTGATAGGGAGCCAGGTAGGTATCCCAAGAGCGATATTCCGGTGTCCAGATAGGACTCATGGGCTCATGGCTGAAGTCGTAGGTGCTGCGATCGCTCTTCGTGTAGTCGTAACGGTACTGATAACTGAGCTGGAGATAGACCTGACGGAAGATGGGCTCGCTATAGGTAACGCGGGCACGGTAGTTCCAGTTCTTGGTGGGAGTGTCGTTATAGCGACGGGTGACGTAGCTGGAGTCGTATGCTAACTGATAGAAATTCACCAATGCATCGTTGATCGACTGGCTACCGCCATCGCCCCAGTTGCCATTAAGCTGAAGGGTGATGTTACGTCCTTTGGAGTTGAGTTTGCGGTTGAACTGCAGCATACCGCCCAGGTTCTTCGAGTCGCTGTAGCTGACATTGTTCTGTACGCGGTTGTTCTTCACGATGCCGAGGGTAATCAGCTCCGGGATCTGCTCCAGGGGATTGGTGACATATTTATAGGGATCCTCGTCGAAGGTGGCCTCATCGTTGATGTCGAGTCCGTCGTTGGAGTTGATGCGCAGCGTGGGGCGGAACAGGATGTTCGTCATGGAGTCGGGCTGCCACTCGATGCGCATCTGGGCGTTCCAGCTGTTGGCGCGTGTGAAACCATGCTTGATGCTGTTAGAAAAGGTTGAGGTGGTGGCATCGTAGATCTGCTCACTGGAGACCTTCGACAGCACGTCGCCGTCGTTGTGGTTCCAGCGCACGCTACCATCCCATTTGAATTTATCCTTCTTTTCATAGTTGAAGTTGACACCTACCATCTTGGAGGCGTTCAGACCTTGACGCTGCTGACCCCATCGGCCACCACCGCCACCGCCTGGGAAGCCCATGTCGTTGACATTGTTGGCACGCGTGAAGAGCATCACCTTCAGATTGTCTTTCATCACGCCAGCCATACCTCTGCCGAAGTAACGGTCCTTCGTGCCGATACCGAGATCGACATTGGCCATCAGACCTTTGTTCATACCTGGTTTGATGCCGAAGTCGAGCACCGTCTCTTCCTCACCGTCCTGAATACCACTGACGCGCGCCAAGTCGCTCTGCTGATCGTAGGCCTTGATGCGCTCGATGATGTTGGTGGGCAGGTTCTGGAGGGCGGTCTTCGTGTCGCCTGTCATGAATTCCTTACCATCCACGAGGATCTTCTTCACTTCCTTACCGTTGATCTTGATGGTTCCGTCGTCGCTGACCTCAGCACCCGGGAGGCGCTTCACGAGTTCTTCGACCACTGAGCCTTCGGGGGTGCGGAAGGCGCTCGCGTTATACATAAAGGTGTCGGCCTTCAGCGTCACCTTTGAGGCCCGTGCCGTCACCGTGGCGCCCTTCAGCATAATGGCATCGGGCTCCATGGTGATGGTACCGGCAGAATAATCCTTGCCGTCACGGATATTTATTTGTTTTGTGTAGGTTTTAAAGCCAACATACGTGATCTTCAAGGTATATTTGCCGTCGCGGGGCGCACGGATGGAGAAACCGCCATTCATGTTCGTCAGCGCATTGGCCACGATCTTCTCACCACTTAAAATGGAAGCCGTCGCCTGAATGACGGCCTCCTGCGTATCCTGTTCCACAACCTTACCTGAAACTAATCTTTGGGCATTTGCCACAACCGACGTCAACAATACGACGGTCAGGAGTATTACTTTTCTCATTATGACTTTTGTAATTGTTGACCTTTTGACGGATAAAATGCGGAAAAGTTTAATGACGGGAGATTTTTTTTATGGATTTTTGCGTTTGTTTCGAATATTAATTGTATCTTTGCACCGCATAAACAAACAGGCAAGCCTGTTACCATTAAAAGATGAACCAGCAAAAAGTAGTCATTGCAGAAGATTTAGGTCAGTCGCTGAAAGAGGCGATGGAGGCCTGTGAGCGTGATAAGGTGTTCATACTGATGGACGAGACCACCGAGAGGTGTTGTCTGCCTGTGGTTGAAGCAGCTGTCGGACTCCAGGATGCCAAGCGAATCGTCATCGGAGCCACTGACACACATAAGAACCTCGAGTCGCTGGCCCACGTCTGGGAAGAGTTGGGAACAGGAGGCGGCACCCGTCACTCCTTATTAATAAATATAGGTGGTGGTATGGTGACCGATCTAGGTGGATTTGCCGCCTCGACGTTTAAAAGAGGCATCAATTACATCAATATACCCACTACCCTGCTCTCGATGGTCGATGCCAGCGTCGGCGGAAAGACGGGTATCAATTTCAGAGGACTGAAGAATGAGATCGGCGTGTTCAACAACGCCTCAACCGTGATCCTCGATACGCAGTTCCTGAAAACCCTCGATGCAGAGAACATCTGTTCCGGCTATGCTGAGATGCTGAAGCACGGACTGATCTCAAACGAGCAGATGTGGGCAGAGCTGATGAATTTCGACCTCGAACAGCCGGATCTGAAACTGCTAAGCAGGATGGTGGCCGACAGCGTGGCCGTGAAGGAGCGCATCGTCACTGAGGATCCGACAGAACAGGGCATCCGCAAGGCACTGAACTTGGGGCACACCGTGGGGCACGCCTTTGAGTCGTTCGCCCTGAAGCGCCAGCCCGTGTTACACGGCTATGCTGTGGCCTGGGGACTGATCTGCGAACTCTATCTGAGTTGCATGAAGACGGGATTCCCCACAGACAAGATGCACCAGACTGTGAGATTCATCAAGGAGCATTATGGGATGATGACCATCACCTGTGACGACTATCCCACCCTGCTGGAACTGATGACGCACGACAAGAAGAATGTGGCTGGCATCATTAACTTCACGCTGTTAGGAGGTATCGGAGATATCCGCATCAACCAGACAGCTAACAAAGATGAAATCTATGAGGCGCTCGATTTCTATCGGGAGAGCTAATCAAGATACAATTAACCAATCAGCTTTTTAGACCTATCATATTACTAACTAATCGCGGTAGGATTGCTCGTGAGAGTGGTCCTACTTCTTTTTATGGTCTTGCCAGCTGCTCAGCCTGTTGACGGGCGGGCTTACCTGTCTCCGTCAACGGGATCTGATCTACATGGAGATAGACACGGGGATGATGATATTTGGGAAGGATGCGCTCGCAGACAGCACGGACCTCATCGACAGTGCCTTCGGTGAGCAACACCACTGCCTCGCCGAATTTGGCATCAGGACGTTTCGTGATGAGGAAAGGTACCTGCAGATGGGGGCGCAACTGGCGCTCCACCATCTCTATCTGGATCTTGATGCCACCAGAGCAGATCACATTGTCCTTACGTCCCAGTATGCGAAACCTATCACTGGGGCCAGGCCCCAGTGATAGGTCGGCGATGTCGTTGGTGACAAGACGCTCTGGGCAGACCTCTGGGGCATCGATGACGAGACAACCTTCTTCATTGAGACTTACTTTGACTGAGGGGAACGGGGTGTAATACTCGGAGGCATCAGGACCGTTCAGGCGACGGAGGGCGATATGCGAGAGCGTCTCCGTCATACCGTAGGTGCTCCACACGTGGTTGGGGAAGGTTTTCAGAGCTTCGGCAAGGGCATCGTCGATGGCGCCACCTCCGATGATGAGATGACGGATCTGTTTCAGGCGTTCACACTCCTCAGGCACCTGCAACGAGTTATACACCTGCATCGGCACCATCGCGGCAAAGTCTATACCCCACCCCTTGCCATCATGGGATAAAGGATGGCCGCTGGGAGGAACGGTAATCAGCTTGAGCCCTCGCTCTATCGATCGCACTACCATCATCTTACCTGCGATATAGTCGAGCGACATACAGAGCAGCGCACTGTCGCCTTCATGGAGTCCGAGAAAGTCGCAGGTGATACGGGCAGAGTTAAGCATCCGCTGCTTCTCTACAAGCAGCGGCTTCGGTGCACCCGTAGAACCACTGGTCTGTACGTGCACGTAGGCAGATTCGTTATGCCACTCAGCTAAAAAGTCTTCTAGAGTCATCGCCATAATTGATCGCCGCGAATCACAAGAGGCATGGGGATGTTGTCGGTGAAGAGCTGACCTGTGCCGAGGCCCTGCGGCATCGTGATGTGAGGGCCATAGACATCGGAGGCAAACTGAGCGATGGCGTTCAGACCGATGTTACTCTCAAGGGCTGAAGTGATCCATGAGCCGATACCCTGTTGTTTGGCTGTCTCTATCCACTCCCTACAACCCATCATACCACCATGAAGCGAGGGTTTGAGGATGATGTAACGGGGTTTGATGATGTTCAGCATGTGACTTTTCATCTCGGGGTCGTTCACACCTATCAGTTCTTCGTCGAGGGCGATGGGCAACGGTGACTCGCGACAGAGTTCTGCCATATAGGCCCACTGTCCCTGACGGATGGGTTGCTCGATACTATGGATCGCGTATTGCGATAGCAGTTCAAGTTTATAGAGTGCCTCTTCGTATTTGAAGGCACCATTGGCATCGAGGCGCAGTTCCACCTCATGGAAGGAGAATCGGTCGCGGATACGTTTCACGAGATCCAGTTCCTGTTCGAAGTCGATGGCACCGATCTTGAGTTTCACGCAACGGAAACCTTTCTCCAGTTTCTCTTCCATCCGCTGGAGCATCTCGTCGTAGCGTCCCATCCACACGAGTCCGTTGATGGGGATACCCTCCTCACCACGAGCAAAAGGGGTGTCGAATAAGAGGTCACCCTTCTGGAGATTCAGCAGGGCTGTCTCCAGACCGAAGCGCATCGAGGGATAAGGGCGCAGACCGTCATCATCAATCTCACCCGTTTCACAAAGCGCCTGACAGAATTGATGGAGCTTGGCTTCATAGGTCTCATCGGGCAACGCATCGCAACTGAGATCAGGCAGCGGCGCACACTCGCCCACCCCGGTCTTATCACCTTCAGACAGATGAACCAACCAGATCTTTCGCGTGGTATAGACCCCACGCGATGTCCCAGCAGGTTGTTTGAAATGAAGCATACGCTTCTCGATATCGTAGGTCATGGGAGCTTGGGATATTTCTTGAAGTCGGGCTTGCGCTTTTCGAGGAAGGCCTTGCCACCTTCCTGGGCCTCATCGAGGAAGTAGTAGAGCATGGTGCAGTCGCCAGCGAGTTCCTGGATACCAGCCTGACCATCGAGTTCGGCATTCAGTCCTGCCTTGATCATACGCAGGGCCAGGGGCGAACGCTCCATCATGATCTCTGCCCACTCCACACACTCGTCCTCCAGACGCTCAATGGGCACCACCTTGTTCACCATACCCATCTCCTCTGCCTCCTTCGCCGTATATTGGCGACAGAGGAACCAGATCTCACGGGCTTTCTTCTGACCCACGATACGGGCGAGATAAGAGGAACCGAAGCCAGCATCGAAGGAGCCGACCTTAGGACCCGTCTGTCCGAAGATAGCATTCTCGGAGGCGATGGTGAGATCGCACACCAGATGCAGCACATGCCCACCACCGATGGCATAACCATTCACCATCGCGATGACGGGTTTGGGCAGACGACGGATCTGCATCTGCACATCGAGTACACTGAGACGGGGCACACCGTCTTCATCGACATAGCCGCCACGCCCCTTCACGTGCATATCGCCACCAGAACAGAAGGCATGCTTCACATCCGCCAAGGTCTTGCCCTCAGGCACCTCAGACATCGCCCCCGTGAGCAGCACCACAGAGATGTCCTGCATCTCACGACACATCGCGAAGGCCTGCGACAGTTCCCAAGTGGTCTTGGGGGTGAAGGCGTTACGATAACGGGCACGATTGATCGTAATTTTGGCGATGCCATTATATGACTCGAAGAGGATCTCTTCGAACTTGCGTATTTCTTTCCAGTCTCTCATATCTTTAGTGATTTAAAATAGTCTTTATATACTTGTTCGTCGTCAGCAGCATCAGTAAACACCTCCAGCAGCACAGGACGATCGCTCTCTATATTTAATAAGGTGTCGATACCTGCCCGAAGCTGGGGCATGTCGGAAGCCGAGAGATACACCACATCGTTCTGCTGACAGATACCCTCAGCGTTGGTGTGATGCGCGGCTGCGACAAAGGGATCACGGGCAGGACTCTGCTCCAAACCTGACAACATGTTGAAAATACCACCCCGTCCGTTGTTGAGCAGAAGGATGCGCAGGTTGCCACGCAGGTTCTGATTCCACAGTGCATTCTCATCGTAGAAGAAGCTCAGGTCGCCGATGACACAGCAGACGCGATCATCAGAGACCACCGAGAAGCCCGCTGCCGTAGAGAGTGAACCCTCGATACCGTTGACACCACGATTACACCACACAGGATGCTTGGCAAAACTGTTGGCCAGGCGGATAGCGGTGCTGTTGGCATAATGCACCTGCGCCTCACCCACATAGCGCTCAAAGTACTTCACCGCTGCCATCTGGGAGTAGGCGGGTTCATAAGCATCGGCCTGCTGACGGATGCGCGACAGCAACTCATCCCATTTCTGCATGAAGGGATGGGGCTCCATCACCATCATAAAACGGATATGATCAGCCACCGCCTCAGCATCGCCTTGGAAGATATGCGTGAGGTTCATGAAGGTGTCATTCACCTCGCCAGAGGCATTCACCACCCACGTCTCTTTGGCCTTGCGCAGGAAACGCTTTAGACGTTTACTTACAATCGAGCCTCCGATATAGAGCACGAAGTCAGGGATATAAGCCTCATCATCGCCTACGAGTGAGACAGCCTCATCGAAGAGCGGGTTCATGGGCTGACCACTGATCAGCAAGGGGCGCTTCGCCTGCAGGAACATCCGCGTGACATGACTCAAGGTAGCTGGCGACATATCGGCAGTAGCAAACTCGATCTTCCGTTCCACAGATAGTGAAGCGACGCTGTAGTCGAAAAGAGGTTCGGTGATGGGCACATTGATATGCACAGGTCCGCCACCACCCTGCAAGGCAGCTATCAGCGCCTCGTTCACCAGGCGGTTACAATACCAGCGCGTATCATCATCGTGAGGTTCAGGCAGCGATACCGCCTTCCGCACAAAACGCCCTAAGGCATCGGGCTGGGGCATCGTCTGACCATCGAGCTGGTCAATCCACGCAGCAGGACGGTCTGCAGAGATCACCACGATAGGGATATGCTGATAGAAAGCTTCCGCCACAGCTGGGGCAAGATTCAACAGCGCCGTACCGCTGGTGACACACACCACGACGGGCTGTCGTCGCGCCTGAGACATTCCCAAGGCATAGAAACCTGCTGAGCGCTCATCGGTGACAGGATAGCAAGCGATGTCCGGACACTCGTTGAGGTTGTGTACAATCGCCGAGTTACGACTACCTGGGCACACGACGGCATGACGCACGCCATGAGCCACCAGCAGCGAAGTGAGTATGTTTACTTGTTCTTTATTGCTATACATCTTCTCATTGTATCTAATTTAGCCTCCGTCTCCTGCCACTCCAGTTCCTCGATACTGTCCTTCAGCAGTCCGCCACCTGCATAGAGATGACACAGATCCTGCTCGATGTTCATGCAACGAAGGGAGACATAGAGGGAAGTCTGCGCCTGAGGATCAAGCATACCCATGAAACCACTATAATAGCGACGAGGCGTGTGCTCATGACGAACGATGAAATCGAAGGCAGTCTTCTTGGGCAACCCACAGACAGCAGGCGTGGGATGAAGCGACAACAGAAGGTCGCCAATATGGTTATTATCTGGTAAGGTAAAACTGAAATCACTACGAAGATGCACCAGATTGGCTGCTCGCACCGTTGAGGGACCCTCTTCGCTGAAGTCGCTGGCATACTGCTCCAGACATTCTGCGATATAGGTAGCCACCACGCGCTGTTCCTGAATGTTCTTGGTGGTCCACGTGATGGGCACATCTTTCAGAGGGGCATCGTATCTCAACTGCTCTCCCTCCAGTTTCATCGTTCCTGCCAGCGCGACGGTCTGCCACGCAGTTCCTTCCCCTTTGAGCAGGATCTCTGGGGTAGCCGTCAGCCAACAGCCACTCTTCGCCGTCCATACCAATGCAATAAACAGACGGGGATAGAGTTCACAGGCCCTCAGGAAAAAGTCCAAAGGCTTTTGGGAGGTCTGCGGTAATTCATCCACACAACGTGCCAACACGATTTTCTGGAAGGTACCCAACTCCAACTGCGCATGTTCATTGGCAAAGTCGATGGCATAATGGGTACGAGTGGCCCCCGTAGGTCCGATGCTGTTGGTGATGGGGATATCGGGTAACCTATCAGAGAGCGCTGAAAGCGACAGCTGTTCTCTCCTGTCAGGACGAATCAGCAAGATGGGCTGTTCTGGCTTCACCTCAAAGGGCGCTACTACAAAACCGCTCCTACCATTCAGTTCTGCACAAGAGAACAGCTCCGCTGGTGTCCCTTCCTCCTGAACGACCAGCGTCACCTCGTCGGAATGAGGATGACGAAAGATGGCTATTCCTGATATCTCTGACATTACCGCTTGGGATTGATCACATAATTGGTGACACGTACGTTGGAAATCAGATCGCCGAGACTGTTCCTGATATCGACATTCCACACGTGGAGCGTGGTGCCCTTATGCAACAGTTGGGCGAAAGCAGTCACAGTATCGCCCTCGGAGACAGCCTGTACATGACTACCGCTGACCTCAATGCCCACACAGGCACAACCTGGACAGATGGAACAGGAACCTACACCAGCCACATTCTCAGCCAAGGCCAGGGAGGCACCACCACTCAGGAACCCGAAGGGTTGCCGATTGCGCTCATCCACCTTCATACGTGCCATACAAGTATCGTCCTCGGGCGTGGAGACAAACTCCATCCCGAGGGCGGTACTCAGATTTGGCTTCTCGTTAATTATCTCTCGTATTCTATCTACATTCATTTAAACAGGGAATATTCTGGAACGCTCCAAGCCAAGGCGCTCGCACCCAGCACATCGCGCTCACGATCATTCAACTTTGAACAGAGTATCTTTACCCTTCCACGAAGGTTGCCAAACACATGGGTCTCGAAAGCCTCAATGACTGGATCAACCAACCACTTGCCGGCATGGGAGATGCCACCCGTTAAGATGATGGCCTCAGGATCAACGATGGAAGCATAATTAGCCAGACCCAGTCCCAGGTAATAGCCTGTACGACGGAATACCTCAATGGCCATCTCATCACCCTTTTCACAACACTCTGCGATGGTACGTGGGGAGAGTTTCTCCAACTCACGCATCAGTGAGGGAGCATCCGACTCTGCCATCAGCTCACGAGCCGTTTGTATAATACCATTGGCACCAGCATAGGCCTCCAGACAACCTTCATGACCACAGCCACACTTACGTCCATTAACTACCACACAGGTATGACCAAACTCACCAGCAAAGCCCAGATTGCCCTGATGTTCCTTTCCGTCTGTGAAGAAACAGCTGCCTAAGCCTACACCCAGACTGAGGATGATGAAGTTCTTCATACCGTGCGCACTACCGAAGGTGAATTCACCCAAAGCAGAGATATGCGCATCGTTGGAGAGACCCACAGCCAGTCCCATGCGGTCACGCAGCATCGCTGACAAAGGCACGATCCCTTTCCAAGGCAGATTGGCGGCATTCTCGATACAACCAGAGACAGAACTGGCACTCGGACAGCTGACACCAATGGAACGGATGGTCTCATAGCCACCATTGTTTTCCACTAACATCACGACCTTCTCACTCAGAGCCGTCACGAAATTGTTGACATCAGGATAGTCAGTAGTAGGAAAGGAATCTTCAGCAAGAATGTTTCCTCGCACATCAACGATGGCATAGGTCGTCAGCTCATTGCTGATATCTACTCCGACGACTTTTGTTTTAAGATTGTACTCTTCCATCTTTTAGAAAAATATTTTTAGTTATTCGTGTAATCATTTGAACAGGGAGTATTCCTTTACATCCCAGGCCAAGGCACTGGCACCGAGTACGTCGCGCTCGCCCTCCTTGAGGATAGACACCAGGATACGCGTCTTATTACGGATGTTACGGAACACATGTTCATCGAATGCCTGACGCATAGGCTTCAGCAACCATTTTCCACCAGCAGTCATATCGCCTGTGATGATAATTGCCTCAGGATTTACCACAGAGGCATAGTTGGCTAAACCAAGTCCCAGCATATCACCCACCCTGCGGAAGGCTTCAATAGCTACTTTGTCACCCTTGTCACAACACCTGGTAATGCCCTCGATGCTGAGTTCTGGAAGATCACTCAGCAAGGTGGGTTCTTTGGCTTCAGCCATTAACTCCTGGGCCGTTCTCACTAATCCTTTTTGAGAACAGTAGGTCTCCAGACAGCCATGTTTACCACAACCGCACTCGCGACCATTGATCTCCACACAGGTATGTCCGATCTCACCAGCGAAACCGTCATTACCCAGATGGGGTTGCCCGTTAGAGAAGAAACAGCTGCCCAGACCACCATGACTTATCGTTACCACCACAAAGTCCTTCATGCCGTGAGCACTACCATAGGTCTTCTCACCTAATGCCGTGATATGAGCATCATTGGCCAGAGCCACAGCCAGACCTATACGGTCGCGCAACATCGCTGCCAGAGGGATGACACCCTTCCAAGGAAGATTGGCCGCATTCTCGATGCAGCCGGATATAGAGCTGGCACTGGGAGCACTGACACCGATGGAACGCACACTCTCATAGCCGCCATTCTCTTCCAATAAGGCAAAGATATTTTCGCTCAAGGCTGTCAGGTAATCATTCACATCAGGATAATCTGTCGTTGGAAAATGATCCTGCGCCACGATCTCACCTCTGATATCTACCACGGCCATCGTGGTTCTATCAATACGAATATCAACACCAACGACACGGGTCTTGATCTTATCAACAGTCTCAATAGCTTCCATATTTTCCATATCTCACGGATTATTTAAATAATGAATACTCCTTCACTTCCCAAGCAAG